>Ga0157380_10001271_pt1 | contig 16392 bp, 16 predicted proteins | sample S35metaG_FD_119757 | JGI IMG/M metagenome (GOLD analysis project Ga0157380, IMG submission 119757) | Switchgrass rhizosphere microbial communities from Kellogg Biological Station, Michigan, USA - S3-5 metaG | ecosystem: Host-associated > Plants > Roots > Rhizosphere > Soil | place: USA... | reverse complement strand
TTATCGCCGTTAAATTGAGATTAAGCGGGGTTATTTTGTATGATTTTACCTTTAAACTTACACTGGGCAACCCCTACAATCAGTAGATCGTAAATAACGACATGCGCAAAAAGATTTGGTTAACGTACTGTGGAGTTGCTATCGTGGGACTTGCATTCGGACAGCTTAAAAAACAATTTACAGTTGAAGACGTATCCTCGTGTGAAAATATCAGGCTCTGCCTGAAGGCAAATAGTGGGAATTGCTTCATAAAACCCAGCCAGAACACAGAAATCCTCAATGTTTTCAGCAATCAAACCGAAACCAGCTACGCGCACAACTTCAGGAAGGAAGTGAAGGGAAAAACCTGCGAAGTGCTGCTCAATCTTGAAGAAACACAGACCGAGGGCATAAGCCAAACCATATCCACCCGTTTTTTCGGAGCATCTGACAAGCCCGTTAGCGACAAACTTTGGAAAATGTATCTCACAGACGCCAAGCCGTACTTTCTTGAGCTGAACTATGGTATTGGAAACGCAAATATTGACCTTTCGGGCCTTGCTATAAAAACTCTTAAAGTGAATACTGGTAGTGCAGATGTTAACGTAGGGTACTACTCCTCGCTTGAGAATCAAATTGACATGGATACCTTTTCTGTGAAGGTGGATCTTGGGTCAGTGAACGTAAAAAATCTTAACATGTCGCGTGCCCGGTACATGATAGCCGACGTTGGATTTGGGAATATGACACTCGATTTTAGAAGTAAACCATTGGTGAGCAACAAAATTAAAGGAAGCGTCGGTGCGGGAAATCTTACCATCTTATTGCCCAGCAACGAGACCCCTGTGTTGGTTAAGATTAAAGACTCCTGGCTCTGCAGCGTCAAAATGCCCGAAGAATTTAAAAAGGTCTCGGCAAACGTTTATGCCAACACTGCCTATACAAAGGATACTAAGAACAGCCTAACATTCGATCTTGACGTATCAATGGGCAACATTATTTTCAAGCAAGATTACCGCTAAAAGTTTCGCTGTTTTTATAAACACTCGTCTTCCTTGTAATTCCTCCTTATCTTTTGACAACTAATTCCAGTGTCAAAAAACATAACCTCGTGGACGCATTAGTTGTCAACCAAATCACCAAGCGATATACAAACCATGTGGCCCTCGATCAGGTTAGCCTGAACATTCCCCAGCATTCGATATTCGGCTTACTCGGGCCAAATGGTGCAGGCAAAACCACTCTTATCAGAATCATTAATCAGATCATAAACGCAGACCAGGGTGACATTTTTATTTTTGGTGAAAGGCTACACCAAAAACATATCGGGGCGATTGGATACCTGCCTGAAGAGCGGGGTCTCTACAAAAAACTCAAAGTAGGGGATCAGTTGATCTATCTGGCTCAGCTTAAAGGGCTGAGCGCTAAAGTCGCCACCGAAAAAAGTAAAAACTGGATGCGTAAATTCCAGATTACAGATTGGTGGAATAAAAAGGTTGAAGACCTAAGCAAGGGAATGGCGCAAAAGGTGCAATTTATCAGTACTGTTATGCACGAACCCAGGCTTATTATTTTAGATGAACCGTTTTCAGGTTTTGATCCGGTAAATGCGCAACTGATCACCCAGGAGATTTTAGAGTTGAAACAGAAGGGTTGCACGATCATTTTTTCAACCCATCGCATGGAGACAGTTGAGGACCTATGCGATGATATTGCATTGATTAATAAGTCAAAGAAAATATTAGAAGGATCGAAGAAGAAGATAAAAGAAACTTACCGAACCAATACCTATACAGTTGAGCATAGGGGTTTGTTAAGCATTTCATCGGAAAGATTTGAAGTGATATCACAAAAAAATATTGAAGAAACATTTTTCAAGTCAGTCGTTAAGATGAAAGATGGTGCCAATCCCAATCAATTGATTCGCGATCTAACCGAAGTTACCGAGGTCCACAGCTTCGTCGAAAAAATTCCGAGTATGAGTGAAATATTTATAACCTTAGTAAAGGGAGAACACCATGAATAAAATTTGGCTCATAATGAGGCGGGAGTTTTTAAACCGTGTTCAGAAGAAATCCTTTTTGATTGCCACGATCCTGTTGCCCCTTATTTTCCCCTTGCTAATGGCCATTTTGGTTTACGCCGCCATCGAGCAAAAAAAGCATGCGTCCAAAGACATTGTCTATTATGTAGACGACAGCAACAAGTTTGTTCCCGATACAACCAAATACATTTTCAGAAAATTTACGGGGTCGATCGACGAAGCGAAAAAAGTATTTCAACACGATGAAAGCCACGGCTTGCTGTATGTGCCCAATTTTGATCTCTCAAATCCCCAGGGGATCACCCTATACACCAAAGTAAATCCCAGTCCCAATGAGTTGGGTGATCTGGAAGGCATGCTCGAAAACCAGGTCAAGGAATTAAAAATGATCAAGTTTAATATTAACCAGAAATTACTGGACAGCATCAAGACCGACATATCAATTCGAACAATAAATATTTCTGAAGAAGGTCATGAAGAAACTTCAGATTCGAAGGTTCTTTTTGGTATCGGCATGGCATGTGGGATCATGATGTACATTTTCATCTTCGTTTACGGCGCGCAAATCATGCAGGGTGTCATTGAAGAAAAAACCAGCAAGGTTGTGGAAGTGATCGTTTCGTCGGTAAAGCCTTTTCAGCTAATGATGGGGAAAATCATGGGACTGGCTTCCGTGGGACTCTTGCAATTTTTGATATGGATTATACTGATCACCACTTTATCTTCTGTTGTCTTAGGATTTTTCGGATTGGAAATGCCGCAACAACAAATGATGAACGAAATGAATCAGCAGTATCCTGATGCTCAAGTACAAAATCAAGGCATGCTGGAGGTGATGAAGCTGATTAGTGAAATACCGTTCGGATATTTAATTTTCAATTTTCTCTTTTATTTTCTCGGCGGGTACTTATTGTACGGAGCTCTTTTTGCAGCGGTCGGTTCTGCCGTCGACAGCCCGGCAGAAGCTCAGCAGTTTATGTTCCCCATTACAATTCCGATGTTGATTGCGTATTTTGGCTTATTCACTTTTATACTGGACGATCCGCACGGATCGATAAGCATCTGGCTTTCGATCATCCCCTTTACCTCTCCGATTGCTATGATGGGTAGAATCGGATTCGGCGTTCCGACCTGGCAATTAATTTTATCGATGCTGTCGCTTATTGGTGGTTTCATTTTTACAACCTGGGTTGCCGGGCGAATTTACCGCGTAGGTATTTTGATGCATGGCACTAAAATCAATTACAAGGTGATGGCGAAGTGGTTTATGATGAAAGCTTGATTAGACCTTCACATCGCCGGCATTTCCTACACACATCGTGAAATAAACTCCTGCCCGTTGTTATGATCCTGAATTTAAATTCATTTCGCGAGGCCGAGTTGGTTTTTGAGTATCTTTCAAATTAGAATGAGCACGAAAGTCCCCATGCCTTCCCTCGATTTATATCGGAACAATTCCAATCTTAAATGGATTGTTCTGGTGGTTTCGGTCTTGATTAGCATCAGTTCGATCTATTACACAAACATACTCGTGGATCAGTTGAAAGAACGGGAACGCCAGCAGGTTCAGCTGTATGCCAAAGCAATAGAATACACAGCCAATGACGAGAATACCTATGGAGATGTGAACTTTATCGCCCAGGAAATACTCTTTCAAAACAATTCGATTCCTATCATACAAGTTGGCGATAGCATGAAGGTTTTGGCAATCAGAAACCTGGACCTGGAGGACACGTGGTCTGAAAAAAGAAAAAATAATTTTCTAAAAGCTGAAATGGAAATGATGCGTGAGACGTACGAGCCCATTCAAGTGACGCTGCGCGACCCGCAGACCGGCGAAGTTTTTGGCACTCAATACATCTACTATAAAAATTCTTTTTTGCTTAAACAACTCATAGCCTATCCTTACATTCAGTTGTCCGTTATTGCAATTTTTGGCTTCATTGCTTATCTCGCTTTTAACTACTCAAAAGCGGCAGAACAAAACCAGGTATGGGTAGGCCTTGCCAAAGAGACCGCTCATCAGTTGGGAACTCCGCTCTCGTCACTTATGGCGTGGGTTGAGGTTATCCGAGAAGATCCCGATCTCAAGCACAAGGGCGTTGTTGAGGAGCTTGAAAAGGATATTCAAAAACTTCGGATTGTTACCGAACGATTTTCCAGTATTGGTTCCGTGCCTTCCCTGAAAAAAGAGAATGTTGTGAGCTTGATTAATAATGTTGTCAACTACCTGCGCCCCAGGGTCTCCTCTAAAATCAGAATGGAGGTGTTTACACTATCCGAAAATATTTTTGCAAATGTTCACGCACCATTATTTGAGTGGGTAATTGAAAATCTGATAAAAAATGCCATCGATGCTATGGGCAATACTGGCACGATTGCCATCAAAATCCTCAGAGGCAATGAGGGTAAGGTTTTTATTGACATTTCTGATACAGGAAAAGGTATTCCACGGTCCAAACTGGAGCACGTCTTCAGGCCGGGCTTCACCACGAAAAAAAGGGGATGGGGATTAGGGCTGACCCTTGCCAAGAGAATCATAGAAGCCTATCATAACGGGAAGATTTTTGTTAAATCATCCGAGGAGAACCTGGGAACCACCTTCAGAATCATTTTAAATGTGGTTTAGAAGGGCAAAGAATCAGTCCAACCTTTTTGCATTTCCGCTTTGGGTCTTAGGCCAGAAAAACATACTTTTGCGCTCGAATTTTAGACCTTAAAAATTTCAAAAACATATAGAATGGCAAACATTGGTAAGATCACCCAAGTCATCGGTCCCGTAGTGGATGTTGCATTTGACAGCGATGGCGCAACTTTACCCAATATCCTTGATTCTCTTGAAGTTACGAAAACCGATGGCACCAAAGTGGTGTTGGAGTGTCAGCAACACCTTGGCGAAGATCGTGTGCGTACCATTTCAATGGAAGGAACGGATGGATTAGTCCGTGGCATGCAGGTATTGGATACAGGATCACCGATAAAAATGCCGATTGGAGACGATATCAAGGGTAGGCTATTCAATGTCGTTGGTGAAGCTATCGACGGAATTCCACAACCAAAGGGTACCTCAAAGCTTTCAATTCACCGTCAGGCACCTCCGTTTGAGGATCTGACGACTTCTACTGAAGTGCTTTTTACGGGTATCAAAGTTATCGACCTGATCGAACCCTACTCAAAAGGTGGGAAAGTCGGGCTCTTTGGTGGCGCCGGTGTGGGTAAAACAGTATTGATTCAGGAGTTGATCAACAACATTGCAAAGGCATATTCCGGACTATCAGTATTTGCCGGGGTCGGAGAAAGAACCCGTGAAGGGAACGATCTTTTGCGAGAAATGATTGAGGCGGGCATTGTGAATTACGGCGAGGAATTTATGAAATCGCTTCACGCCGGCGGATGGGATCTTTCAAAAGTTGATCAGGATAAATTAAAAGACTCGAAGGCTACCTTCGTATTCGGTCAAATGAATGAGCCTCCTGGGGCTCGTGCTCGCGTGGCTCTTTCAGGTCTTACGGTAGCTGAATACTTCCGCGATGGCGATGGACAGGGAAAAGGAAGGGACATCTTGTTTTTTGTGGACAACATCTTCCGTTTCACCCAGGCAGGTTCTGAAGTATCGGCCCTTTTGGGACGGATGCCTTCTGCCGTGGGCTATCAACCTACGCTGGCTACCGAAATGGGTACCATGCAAGAGCGTATTACATCCACGAAGAATGGCTCGATCACGTCGGTGCAGGCCGTTTATGTCCCTGCCGACGACTTGACCGACCCGGCACCTGCGACAACATTTGCACACTTAGATGCGACCACCGTTTTGTCGCGTAAAATTTCTGAGCTCGGCATCTACCCCGCAGTGGATCCGTTGGATTCTACTTCTCGGATCTTACGTCCGGAAATTGTTGGCGAGGAACATTACAATTGTGCTCAGCGCGTAAAAAACATTCTACAGCGCTACAAAGAGTTGCAGGACATTATTGCCATCCTCGGAATGGATGAGTTGTCAGACGAAGATAAGTTGATCGTGGTGAGAGCAAGGCGTGTTCAACGGTTCTTGTCACAGCCCTTCCACGTAGCCGAAGCATTTACTGGTTTGAAGGGAGTTCTGGTAGATATCAAAGATACCATCAAAGGGTTCAATGCTATCATGGACGGACAATATGATCACCTTCCGGAAATGGCTTTTAACCTCGTTGGAAATATCGAGCAGGCTGTTGAAAAAGGTGAGAAGATATTAGCTGAAGCGAAAGGATAATCAGGGTAATTAAAAAAATTGGAAGATTTGAAAATTGGAAAATTCCTCAAGCTTCTAATTTTCCAATTTTAACATGTTCTAATCTTAAAAGACTTATGTTACTCGAAATATTAACTCCGGAAAAAAAGATTTTTGAAGGAGATGTTACGATTGTTACTTTTCCTGGAGCTGATGGGTCCTTTCAGGTTATGGATAATCACGCACCCCTGATCAGTTTGCTTAAAGAAGGAACAGTGGAGTACAAGGGAAAAGGCGGCACCAGTAAAATAGCTATAGTAGGTGGTGTTGTTGAGGTCTTAAAAAACAAAGTGATTGTACTTGCAAGTGGCGTTGCTGCCTGAGGTTTCAATTTCTAAATCATCCATTGCCGTTCGCAACCCACTTCACAAAAAAGAAGGCGCCAATCGCCAGGGAGATTGCCCCCGCCACCCAAAATGCATTGCTTATATTCGCCAGCATAATCATTACTATTCCAGCGCCTCCGAAGACGATCGCCAGTGTTACCAGTGTATCAAACTTTTGAGTAGCCTCCACACCATCAACGCCATCAACCGCGTTATTCTTCTTGAGAACAGTTTTTTTGGAATAGTTTAACAGGTCCCTTCGTAATTCTTTGCGAAACACTTTTTTCTCCTGCTTCGACATCGTCTTAAACTTCTCCGCTACTTCCTTAACAGAGGAATAGGTATTTTCTTTTTTTTCAGCTATCGCAACGGGCTCAATAGTTGAGCTGACCACCAGCGTTTTTTCGTCCAAAGCCAATGGGTTTTCTTCCATTAAGTCTTCTCGCGGCGCATCAACTTTCTTCCCACTGTTGTAATCATAGTGGTCAAAGTGATATACATATTTGGGCGACGAGCAAGCTGTTACGAAAACAAATGCACTTAAAAGTACCTGACGAAATTTCATAGCATTACTTTTTGGTTTTTCTAAACGAGGATAACCTTCTGAAAAGTTTTTTCTCAAACGCCCAAAAAAAACTGAATTGACCAAACAAGAATCCATATCCCAACAATATAACATTATACAGCGGCAATATTAAAATATAATACAAGATTGAAGCCACTAAACTATCTCCCTGGTTGCCGGCCAGAAATTGAAGCAGTGGTCTTTTTAAAAACAATATCGTAAAACCTGTACACGCGAAGACGACTAGGACAATAATGACTTGGAGTGGACTGCCCAGGTTCCATCGTTGTCTAAGTCTTTCAATCCAAGCCACGCCCGTAGGTTTATTCAAGATCCAATTTCAAAAAATATTTCCACAAACCCATGGCAGGCAATGGGGCTTTGATTGTCAAAGGGACCTTTCGAATCGGGTGTTCGAAGGATAACTGCTTCGCATGTAGGCAAATACTTCCATCTTCGTTTGGCTCGGCATCTCCGTATTTTATATCACCTTTAATGGGACAACCTGTGCTGGCCAACTGTACACGGATTTGATGGGGCCTTCCCGTTAAAGGACTAACCTCCAAAAGCCAATGGCCTGCCCCCGTTGCAATAACGCGGTAGTCAAGTTCCGCATATTGAGCCCCCTCGGTTTCTTTCTTAAAAGCACTTGTCCGATTTTTTTTATCATCCTTGAGAAGCCAATGTCTTAGCGTTTCCTGATCTGAACGAGGTTTATTTTTTACGATCGCCCAATATATTTTTTTCGTTTCCTTATTTCGAAACAAAGCATTCATCCGTTCCAATGCTTTCGATGTCCGAGCCAGAACAACGACCCCACTTACAGGCCTATCTAGACGATGAACCAAACCTAGAAATACTGCGCCCGGCTTGCTAAACTTTTCACCGATGTAGGCTTTGCAAAGCTCCACTAATGAATCATCACCGGTAGCGTCACCCTGACTCAAAATGCCTGACAATTTATTGACTATCAGCAGGTGATTGTCCTCGTAAAGTACAGTGAAGGGCTGCGTCATTCTGAGATTGAAATACGAATAACAGATCTGCCCTTCGAATGTTGACGTGCACAAATTTTGGACAATCTGAATTTACTCATTGGACGGAAACTCAATGTACAAGCTGGAATTTTTAAAGAGCGCTCGAAAGTTCACGGTTGGACTATCCATTGACGTCAACATTGCCCGTATAATTTTCTTCCACCCTAGCATCGTATCTGGCTTTTCGAATGCAGTGGTGATACCAGAGCCTTTCAATGCCTCCACTATCTCAATGGTGATCTTCGGTGCATAAAGAAAGACCGGAAGAGTGTCAAACTCTGGATTGCTCCTGAGTTCCATCAAACACTGTATCCCATTTCGACGCGGCATATTCAAGTTCATAAAAATTGCGGCCGGTCCATCAAGAATCTTCCACATCAGCACGGCCATAGCTTCCTCCGAATATATAAAGCTCAAACTTTGAACGCCGGGATCGATAGAAGCCAGCGCCTCCTTGATAAAAAGAAGATCATCCTTGTTGTCGTCTATCAATACCATCGTTCTCATTTCCTAATTGATTGAGTTTGTCGTGACCGTCTCAAAAATCACAAATATTATTAAACGTTCTGCCACGACCTCGATTGTAATTATCGATTTGATTTCAGATTTGGGAATATTTCAAAAGCAAAAGACCCATTTCGGGAGTGTACTTTTTCAAAATTTAACAGCATTACTTCTCCCCTGTTCAAAATAAACGGCAAAATTCATTCAAAACAATGATTTTCAAGTACAAAAGATGAAATTTTTCCCAAAGGCCAGAAGAACCTTTGGACCAGGAAAATGGAGCAATTCTTGTAATAAGTGTTGCCAAAACCCTTGTATGGAAAAAAATAAGAAAATTGTCTTCCCGGCGCCCCCTCCACAATTTAGTACTCCGGAATCCCCAGAGGCAAAGTATTGGCGGGAAAAATATGAAATCACTACCAAGCACCTTATGGTAGCGGTTAAAGAATGGGGGAAATTAAGGCAACAAGTTGAAGAAGGTGGTGGTATGAGCAAAGTGGCATAGTTGCCCTTAATCGTCCGCCGACATTTTTTTGATTGACTTTTTGACAGCCCCCTTTGGGTAACCTTTTCGCGTCTCGGTCTAATTGCCAACTTTCCGTCTATCTGTCATCAAAGTTTATAAAACCTTTTTGAAGAGAAAATCCGTTGCATTACCTTCATTTCCATGAAGAATCTCGTCCTCCGAAGAAATTTTATAAAATCATTTCTTTCCCTTCCGCTTTTTACGGGACCGGGAGCTTTACTCGCAAACAGTGAGACAGCCGCCGCCCAAGCCAGAAATGTAAATGGGGGAAAAAGCAAACTCAAAATGAGTCTTAATGCATTTTCCTTCAATGCACCGCTCTCTGAGAAAAAAATGAACCTCGATGAACTTTTGGAAACCTGTGCAGAGATTGGCTTCGAAGGCGTAGACATAACGGCTTACTATTTTCCCGGCTATCCAAATGTCCCGTCAGATGAATATTTGTATCACATAAAAAGAAAAGCATTCAGATTAGGTCTTGATATCAGTGGCACCGGAGTTAGAAATGACTTTACGGATCCCGACAAGAATAAAAGGGAACAACACGTCACGCTTGTTAAAAATTGGATTGATGCTGCTTCAAAACTTGGAGCGCCGGTGATCCGAATTTTTGCAGGCACCCAAAATCCCAAGGATTATAGCCGTGAACAGATAGCCTCATGGATGCTCAATGATATACAAGAGTGTGTAGCGTACGGGAAGCAGAAAGGAGTTGTCATCGGAATTCAAAATCACGCCGATTTTATTCAAACCGCGGATCACGCAATTGAAATCATTGAAAAAGTAAATTCAGAATGGTTTGGTCTTATCCTTGATACTGGCAGTTACAGGCTTCATGATCCCTATGAAGAAATTGCTAAAACAACGAAGTACGCTGTGAACTGGCAGGTGAAGGAAAATATTTTTATCAACGGAGTTGAAAAGCCAGCGGACATTCAAAAATTGATTGACCTCATAACAGCTTCGGGATACCGTGGCTTCATACCAATTGAAACATTAGGTCCCGGAGATCCTAAATCCAAAGTGACCGAATTGTTTAAGAAAGTCAAGGGAGCAATCGGTCAAATATCTTGATCCGCATTGTAAAGATCGCAAACATAAAAAGCCCGTTTTCCGGCTGATATCAAGGACTCGCCCCATATACGCTAACGTAGGTGTCAATATTTATTCAAAATTAATTGCCGAAACCCGTTGACGTTTTACGCCCCGGCTGTATTAATCGTTTTCAACGAATCAAATAAAATGAAGAAAATATTGATCGCTGGTCTTATCCTCGCCGGTTACCACTCTTTCGCGCAAACTTACTTTGACAAAATTGTTCAGGAATCTTGCAACTGCGTTTCCAAGGTTTCTCAAACATTGGATAATGAAAAGTACACTCAAGAGTTGGGAATCTGTATGATTGTTGCAGCCGAGCCCTATCGAAAACAATTGAAGAAAGATCATGATATCGATTTTGATAAAATTGACGTTGACGGTGAAAAGCTAGGGAAACTAATAGGGATAAAAATGGTAGCGGTATGTCCGGATCTCATTTTAGCCGTTGCAAAACGATCAGGTAATAGCGAGTCCGCGGCCGTCGAAAGCAAATCGTTCGAAGGGATTATTACAAAAATCGAAAGTGATTTTTTTGTGGTCCTTCATATCAAGGACGAATCTGGAAAGACCAATAAGTTTTATTGGTTAACGTATGTGGAATCAGGTGTTGAGGTAGCCGACCGGTATGATTCCATGGTGGGAACGTCTATCGCAGTAACATACCGTAGCGAAGAGTTCTTTGATCCCAAAATCAAGGAATACAGATCGTTTTCAATAATTGAAAAATTGGAATTAGCCTCTAAGTAATAAACGTCTTCGTTCGGCAGGGATTTACACGATGATTCTATCGTGCTGATTTTCCTTACATAATCCCTACGTGCCAATCCAAAAAATTTACCTTCCAAAGTTCTTTTTTGTTTGATACCTTAACTTCAATAACGAAAGGGTATTCTCTCTTTCATTTACTTACTGTATTGTCTATGAACCGGCGAACAACGATAAAAAATTTACTGGTTGCCTCTGGGGGGATAGTAGCCCTACCATCGTGGGCAGAGAACTGGAGCGTTGCTGACGTAACAAAACTACCGTCGTCCTTTTCAATGGCGACTCAGGAAATTTTAGCTTCTGTTGCAGATGCTATTATTCCTCCGGGAAATTCTATCGGCGCATTGTCAGTCGGAGTCGATAAATTTTTGCAGAAGCTCATTGCAAATTGTTACGAAAAAGATGTTCAGGAGAACGTCAACACGCAACTCGCCGCGTTGGACGCGTCAGCAAGAAGCACTTATGGAAATGGCTTCAGCAGTTGTGATCAAACACAACGGCAAGCGCTGCTGACAAAGCTCGCCGCTTCAGAAGATAAAAATGAGAAGGACTTTTTTACGTTGATTAAATCCGAAACAATCCGAGGATTCAACACGTCGCGTGAGGTGATGTTGCAATATCTTCATTATAAAATTCTACCAGGCCACTTTTACGGTTGTGTAGACGTAAATGCATAATCTATGGCAAATCTATTGGGTGATTCACGCAAGAAAAGAACGTACGATGCAATTGTCATTGGTTCCGGGGCCAGTGGTGGCTGGGCCGCAAAGGAGCTTTGTGACAAGGGACTAAAAACACTCGTGCTCGAACGCGGACGCGATGTAAAGCATATTCAGGACTACCCGACTGCCAGTAAAGCTCCGTGGCAATTTGAGTATAGGGGTACCGTTCCAATCGAAAAACGCAAGGACTTTCAATATGCGCGATTTATGCGCGAGGAAACGCTGCACTGGGCCGTCAAAGACGATGAGCAGCCGTTCATTCAGGAAAAACCGTTTCGATGGTTCCGGGGATATCACGTAGGCGGCAAGTCTTTATTGTGGGCGCGTCAGACACAACGCTGGAGTGATTTTGATTTCGAAGGTCCATTACGCGATGGCTTTGCTGTTGACTGGCCCATCCGTTACAAAGATCTTGACCCGTGGTACAGCTACGTCGAGAAATTTGCGGGCATCGCCGGGAATCGCGATGGCCTTGCAGAGCTACCCGATAGTGAGTGCATGCCACCTTTTGAAATAAGCTGTATCGAACATTACTTCAAAGAAAATATTCAGAAGAATTATCCCGATCGTCATGTTGTGCAAGCACGCTGTGCGCACTTAACGGATCCCCAGGCAATTCACGTCGAGCAAGGGAGGCATAAATGTCAGAATCAAGCGCAATGCAACAGAGGTTGTGTTTATGGAGCGTATTTCAGCAGCAATGCTTCTACTATTCCATGGGCGATGAAAACCAAAAAACTTACCATACGTCCGCACGCCGTCGTCCATTCCGTTATCTACGACGAGAAAATGAACCGGGCGACTGGTGTCCGGATCATTGACGGCAACACCAAGGAAATGATCGAGTTTTATGCTGACGTCATATTTGTAAATGCGTCGGCACTCAACAGTAATGCCATTTTGTTGAATTCTACTTCCAGCCGATTCCCTAACGGACTGGGTAATGATAGTGGCCTGTTGGGAAAATACATTTCCTGGCACAACTACCGGGGGAAGGCAAATGCAGAGTATGATGGGTTTAAGGACAAGAAGACCGATGGCAGAAGTCCCAGCCATAGTTATATGCCTCGATTCCGAAATGTCCGAAAACAAGAGATGGATTTTCTGAGAGGATACGCCATCGGTATTGGCGGAGGAAGAGGAACTAAAACCGATACATCGATGATCGGCGATCAACTGAGAGAAAACCTTCTGCACCCAACACTTGGCAACTGGGGGATCAGCAGTTGGATGATGGGCGAAGTAGTGCCTTTGGAAAAAAATCATGTCAGGCTGCACACCGACCTAAAAGACAAATATGGCATCCCTCAACTCATCATTTCCTGCGAGTGGAGCGAAAATGATGATAAGATGGTTGCCGACTATGTTGAGCAATCGAAGGAAATGTTTGAAAAAGCTGGGTTTATTAATATCAAAGCGGAAGACACCAAGTCCCCTCCAGGCGCGGACATCCACGAAATGGGCGGTGTTCGTATGGGACAGGATGCCAAAACATCCTTACTGAACAGCTGGAATCAAATGCATCATTGCAAAAATGTTTTCGTAACTGATGGCGCTTGTATGACCTCCACCGGAACACAAAATCCCACACTAACCTTTATGGCCATAACAGCGCGTGCAGCAAATCACGCGGTAGAAGAATTAAAGAAAAGAAACCTTTGAAGGTACGATCTACGAGGTACGAAGTACGATTGGATCCTCTTCAAGGACTAGCGTGCACATTTTGCCGACCGGAAACATCAACACTCAGAACTTCAACACATCAACACTTAAAAATACATGAAAAACTATATCACGCTTATCCTGATCTTATGTACACTATCGTTGGCCCCAGAGATTGCTGTCGCTCAAAAGAAGAAGGAACCGTTATACACGGCACCCATCGGTATTGCGCCCTATACCTTTCGCAGAAGCTTTCCCAACGGTGTGGCTGCTACTTTAGACACGATTAAAAACATGGGCTTCACAGAAATTGAGGGTGGTGGCGGGCCCAACTTGAGCCCGCAGGAATACAGGAAGTTATGTGATGAGCGAGGTATTAGCATTCCCTCGATGGGCACAGGTTACGAGGCATTGGTAAAAGATCCACAAGCCATTGCTGATCGCGCCAAAATACTGGGAGCAAAATATGTGATGACGGCCTGGATACCCCACAAAACCGGAAGCTTCAATTTTGAAAATGCGAAAAAAGCTGTTGAAGACTTCAATACGTTCGGAAAAATATTGAAAGAAAATGGAATCACTTTTTGTTATCACGTACACGGCTATGAGTTCTGGCCTCACGAAAAAGGAACGTTGTTGGATTATATCATAACCAACACAAATCCTGAATATGTTTCCTTCGAAATGGACGTCATGTGGACCTACTTTGGCGGCGGTGATCCGGTTAAACTTCTAAAAAAATATAGTGACCGCTGGAAGCTGATGCACCTAAAAGACCTGAAGAAAGGAACGAAGAAAGATCTTACCGGACTTACCTCACCTGAAAACGACGTGCCTCTCGGCACTGGTGAACTGGATATTCCTGCCATATTAAAGGCAGCTAAAAAAGCAGGCGTAAAACATTATTTTATTGAAGACGAAAGCAGCAACATTATTACTTCCGTGCCTCAAAGTATTGCTTACCTCAAGGGCCTGACGAAATAACAATGCCGTGTTTTAGAAGCTTAAAAGGTCCCTTTACCGGGACCTTTTTTTTGATATCGGCTAATTACATTTTCAATCTTTAAACTCCGATGTAAAATGAAAATGTATATCCGGGAAATTATCCTGCACCATTTGTAACCAGGCTCGAGATTCCGCCATGAAGACCAATTTATCGTCTTTGTCACGCGCGATGTGACGCGCTTTTGAGTCAATAAATTCGGCAAGCTTTTTTGGATCCGGACTGCTCATCCAACACGCTTTATAAATATTCTGTGGGACGAACTGAGCGGTCGCACCGTACTCGTTTTTCAAACGGAATTGGATCACTTCAAATTGAAGAGCGCCCACGACGCCAACAACTTTCCGTTTGCCGAGCTCGTACGTGAACAGCTGCGCCACGCCTTCTTCCATCAACTGCGAAAGCCCTTTGTCCAACTGTTTTGTTTTCATTGCATCAAGGTTCACCACTTCCTTAAAAATTTCGGGAGAGAAACTCGGTATGCCTGTATACAAAAGTTTTTCACCTTGCGTCAGCGTGTCCCCAATCTTCAGATTACCTGTATCAAAGATACCCACGATATCACCGGGCCATGCCTCTTCGACAGTCTCACGATCTTGCGCCATGAATGCCGTCGCGTTTGAAAACCGAAGACTCTTTGCCTGTCGCACGTGATAATAATTGCTTCCACGTTCAAACTTTCCTGAGCAAACCCGAATAAAAGCAATACGGTTACGATGCTTGGGGTCCATGTTTGCGTGAATTTTGAAAACAAATCCGCTAAACTTATCTTCTTCCGGTTCGACGATACGAACTGTTGTCTCCCGCGGAACAGGTGCTGGCGCAATTCGGATAAACGTATCCAACAATTCCTGGACACCGAAATTATTTACGGCGCTCCCAAAAAATACAGGCGCCACCTTGCCGTGCAGATAGTCTTCAACATTAAAATCCGGATAGACTCCTTCAATCAATTCTACATCTGCCCGAAGCTGTTTGGCATTGTTCTCACCCACGTATTCCTCCAATACCGGGCTATGAATGTCACTTATTTCTATTCCTTCTTCGACAGTGGTTTTGCTGGGCGTAAAAAGGTGCAAGCTTTTCTCATACATGCTGTAAACACCTTTGAATGTTTTCCCCATGCTGATGGGCCAGCTTAAAGGGCGTACCTTGATATTCAGCTTTTCTTCAATCTCATCCAACAATTCAAAAGGGTCACGCCCCTCACGGTCAAGTTTGTTGATAAAACAAATTACCGGCGTACTTCGCATACGACACACCTCCATCAATTTTTCAGTCTGGATTTCAACGCCTTTCACGCAATCAATCACCATGATTACGCTATCGACGGCCGTCAGTGTTCTATAAGTGTCTTCGGCAAAGTCCTGGTGGCCGGGGGTATCCAGCAGGTTAATTTTAACATCTTTATAGTTGAAGCCCATTACGGAAGTAGCTACCGAGATGCCACGTTGCTTCTCGATTTCCATCCAATCGGACCGTGCATGATCCTTTATTTTGCTTGACTTTACGGCACCCGCTTTTTGAATGGCCCCACCAAAGAGCAATAGCTTTTCTGTCAAAGTGGTTTTGCCAGCGTCCGGGTGGCTTATGATTCCGAAAGTCCTTCGTTTTTCGATCTGTTGTTCTAAATTCATTTCCTTACAATTCGGTCGCAAAAGTAATATAAAGCTTACAGCTTACAGCTCACAGCCGTCAGTTCACGCCAAAAAGTATCTTGTTTACTCGGTCTTAATTTGGGAGCCTAAAGCTTTATGCTTTTTGCTTTAAGCTTTTGCATTTAGCTTTACGCTCAAATCACGTTTTAGCATGAAATACAGAAGATTCGGAAGAACCAATTGGGATGTAAGTGAAATTGGGTATGGCATGTGGGGGCTGGCCGGGTGGAAAGGCT
>Ga0157380_10001270_pt1 | contig 16394 bp, 15 predicted proteins | sample S35metaG_FD_119757 | JGI IMG/M metagenome (GOLD analysis project Ga0157380, IMG submission 119757) | Switchgrass rhizosphere microbial communities from Kellogg Biological Station, Michigan, USA - S3-5 metaG | ecosystem: Host-associated > Plants > Roots > Rhizosphere > Soil | place: USA... | reverse complement strand
GTCGCGACTAACGCGCTGGCGCAACGTGGTGACGCGGGTGATGCCGGCGGGGCTGCTTGCGGAGCTTTGGGCTGTGGCGCGTTCGCAATTTTTTACGTGCTGATGCTGGTGCTTATCTTTGGCGGCGCTATTGCGCTAATTGTTTTTATTATCAAGTTCATTCGCAAAGACGCGGTCGCTCGCGGCATGCCCAACGCTGATGGCATAAAGTGGCTTGGCCTACTGGGATTGTTGGGCTTGCTGATTTACCTGCTGCAACGGCCGCAGGGCAACCTCAATCCGTGTCGAAGCTGTGGACAGCAACGCATGGATGGATTAACACATTGTCCTCAGTGCGGTAATGCGTAGGCGAAAACTAAAACTCATTCTGCTGGTGGCGCTCGTTCTGAGCGTTTCGGGTTTCGCCTGGGATGTAAACAGACAAGCTGATTGCCAATTAACAGCACGAGCCTATGTAGGCTGTGTTCACGTCTATCAAGCAGTCGGCAGGCCACTACTCAAAGGTTTAGTGGCCTGCCGCTTTCGCCCCACCTGTTCGGATTATTCAATCGCTGCAGTGCAAAAGCACGGCATACTCCACGGGCTATCGCTTACTTTTAAACGACTACGTTCCTGCACCAACAGCGTACCCATGGGAACGATCGACAAGGTTCCGGAATAGCAATTAGTAATCAGCCAATCCCCCCTGCGGAGCTGGGGGATAGTTCAGTTCTAGCCTATCAGCAAGACGCAGATTTTTTTTGAGAATTCCCCCTGCGCAGCTCGGGGATGCTTCAGATGCAACCTCCATAGGCGGGGCCAGAAAAAACCCCCAGCTTACGCAGGGGGTATTCAGAAGATCATTGAAAGCTATTGATTTAGGTCGAACTTGAACTATCCCCCAGCTGCGCAGGAGGTATTCGCTGATTGCTGATTACTGATTGCTGATTACTGATTGCTGATTACTGACTACTGATTACTGACTACTGATTACTACATATACGACAGCCACCAGTCCTTCCGCCGAGCTTTGACTCCCGCAAACCATTTGCAGAGCGGATAGAGTAAAAGCACGCCGCCAATCCAAAATAGATATACGAGCCACAAACGGAATCCGACGCCCTGTGGCGGTGGACCGCCGAACTTGTCGATCGGGCTCTGGAATTGGTAAGCAACTGGCTGTCCCGCGATCAACCCGGCGATCACTGCGATCGAATGTGCCGTATACCACTGCAGCAGGTAGAAAAACAGAGGCACCCTGCCAAAAGTGACGAACGCACCACGCAATCGCGTTAGCAGCGACCCGAAACCGATTTGAGGGCTTGCTTCAAACCACCACAGCGCTAACATTGCTGGTCCGAGTGTCATCAACAAGAACAGCAGCGACGGCGGATACTTCGTTGTGTTCAAAAAAGAAAGCACCGTGAAGACAGCGTTCTTCTGCCTGGACCAGTGAGCCGGATCGCCATAAAACTGAAGCGCCCGCAGTACTACAAACAAGACGATGCTGGTTACGCCCAGTAAAAGTAATAATCGTTTTCTTTCCGCACGATCTCGCTGATACAACCAACCAAAAGCGTAACCGACGGCCATCACCCCAACCCAGGGAATGATGTTGTAGATGACCGCAACTATTGGGCTTGGGAAACCAACAATCGGAAAGAACTGAAAGGGTTGATGCAGAAGAATCCATAGCTTGGCTCCAAAACCCGGCACCGGCGTTCCCGGTCCTTGCCAACCCTCGACCTTGATCCGATCAAGTAAGTTGTGCAGGAAGATCATCAGCAATCCGAATCCCGCAGTCACTTTAAGCGGCAGATGAATCAGCCCTGCGAGAACGATCATCGAAACGCCGATCACCCAAATAACCTGGAGAAAACCGAAGAAACGAATATCGAAACTGAAGAAAACCCCTACTTTGACCACCGTCAATTCGAGAAAGATCAACCAAAGTCCTCGTGAGATCAGGAACTTCGACAAGTCGCGTTTGGATTTGCCACGAGCAAGCTGAAGATAAGCTCCGGTGCCGGCAAGAAAGACAAACACTGGCGCGCAGTAATGCGTTATCCAGCGAGTGAAGAAGAGCGCCGGCGTGGTCTGCGTGAGGTCCGTGGGGTCAAACATGAAAGCCCCCACATGCGCAAAGTCCCGCGTATGATCGAGCATCATGATCACCATCACAATGCCCCGGAGAAGATCTATCGAGTCTATTCGGTTTGAGTTATGCGGAATCGGAGGATCCGTCATCGATTAGCCCTTGTCAACTTTTTGTCGAGATCCCTTTCAGTAGGCAACGATTCGACGGCCGCTCGGCGACTTTCCGGGTTCTTTACGCCGTGCACTGCGACCCCAATGGTTCGCGGCGCCTGGTGCATTCGAGAAAGAAGTCTTGAGCCGTCGAAACCACTGGCCTGCCAGCTCAGGACCATGCTGACGACGCCAGTTCTTCGCTTCAATGAAAGATCGTCGGGATTACAATCGTCTGCCCGGGCTGAGGGCGATCTTTCTTCTGACACCAACATGAGACGATCGTCTCTTGCACCTCGTACTCAGGCAGCTTCCGGTAGGACCAGATCACGTAAGTAATCTTCTTCTCTTCGTCCTTCTCCACAGTTTTTATGTTCGGAGGAAGCATTCCCGCTTGTCATCACTCAATCAGTAGTTGCGGGCCTTATTACGCAAACTATCTCCAGCTGACCTGAAGTCCAAGGTGCCAGCTTGCTCCGCTGCATTTTTCGCAATCTGACTCTGGTGGACGTAACTGTAGTCATCTTCACATCCGTAGTAATACGGTCGAACTTCCCACTCATCAGGGAACACCGCCATTCCTTCGACGCGCCGATTGCCGTTCGTTTCTTCGAGTAGCGCCCAACTTACTAACCGGATCAGTTCACCTTGATTAGTTTTTACGAACCAGCCCTCCGCCGGCATGATCTGCAGAATAGTGAACTCTAAGTCTTCCATTTACATAAGCTCCTTCGCCGAGATCCTCGGCACTCTCGAATTTCATTTCTTCGGTTAGCCTTCATTACTCGTGACAAAGGCAATTGCACGGTTTTCGTTGCTCAGTGTGCCCGCACGCCATACACGGGACTTCCATATACTCGGGATCCCCAGAGACTCTTGACGGCTCGTATGGCGCAATCGCCTCGGCGCATTCCCTCAGCTCTTTCCTCAACTCCTTCGGCTGCTCTAACGCATCTACCTTTATGAGCTTCCCGTGCCTCGCGCCACTCTTATGTGATCTTACCGTCAGAAGAACGGCGTCGGTGTCAACCCATCGAATCTGGACTTCCCAATATCTGTGTTTAGCGAAAAAATTTGAAAGAGTTTTTGACACTGAAATAGCCTTCTTTCCTAACGTGCTAACTCTCGACCGATCCGACTATCTGAAACTCACTCTTTCGCCTACGTAAAAAAGCGCGTTGGGATGGAGTTGGCGCCAGTGGCTACAAAATCGACTGAGTCGGTTTAGCCTTTTCTTCTTTTCCGGAACGACCCCAACGTTTTCCAAGCTCAACGTAAACTTGGGTGGCTTCACACGCGGCAACGTGGTCGGAGTGCGCCAAAAACTCATCCGATCGAACAGACGGCATATACGAGGTTTACGCGCCTTGTTCTTAAAACATCCACCGTGCCCACACCACAGGTGACAACTCGTGCAGAGATCCAAATAGTCTGAGTCGTCGCTGCGTCCTCGTGTGTGATGTCGCTGGATTTCCAGCTCACCAAGTCCAAGTCCGCAACATTCGCACCGGAAACTCTTGGAGAGTCCCAACCCAACCGGAATTCTTTTCCCCAACATAAACCCATTACTCCCGCGCCAACTTATGAGAAGGGGTGTTCTCATGAGCTTGTGTTCAAAATCTAAGCAAGTTAGCCTCCATTACTGTCCTAGTGTGAAATGACCACGAGCTAACTAGACTGAAATAGCAACTGCTTCGTCAGCGATGAGAGTTACGAGGCTCGCTTTGGTCCCTGAGGCTGTGATTCTATCTCTTCACACGGTTACTAGACTAGTTCAATCTCGGTAGCGGAAATGACTTCGGTAAGCGATCCCAGTTCAGCTAAAGTCTCGCGATTTATTCTTGCATCAACCTCAATCACGGCCATTGCTTCACCGCCGCGTTCGCGGCGACCGAGATGGAAGTGACTGATGTTAATGCCGCTCTCGCCGAGGATGGTACCAACGCGACCAATCACGCCCGGTACGTCGTGGTTTCGCATAACCAACATATGTCCATGCGGCGTCGCTTCGATACGGAAGCCGTTGATTTCCGTGATGCGGCCCTCGCGAGCTTGCGCTCCGTATCCGAAGACTGTGCCGGCGATGGTCTGTTCGCCACTGTTTGAGATTACGCGAGACTGAATCGCCGGAGCGGAGTCGGCGCCGGCGCGGACGTAGGCTGTCGTAACGGTAATCCCGCGTTCTTCCGCGATGAGAAAGGCATTGACGAGATTCACACGCGCGCTCACATCACGCAGCAGCCCGGCAAGAAAGGATCTCGTCACCGGCGCCGCATCAAAGTCGACTATCTCGCCCGCGAATTCGAGCCTTACTCCGCGAACTGCGCTGTCAACCAGTTGCGCCTGGAACCTTCCCAGACTCTCGGCGAGCGTTATGTAAGGTTGAAGTGCGTTCAGTTCTTTTGCTCCCAACGCAGGGACATTCACCGCGCCTCGCAAAGCCCCGCTCAAGAGATAGTCGCGCATCTGCTCAGCCACAGTGAACGCAACACCTTCCTGAGCTTCGGTCGTGGACGCGCCGAGATGTGGCGTAGCAATCACTTCCGGCAAGGCCAGCAGCGGATGATCGGGAGGAGGAGGCTCTTGCACAAATACATCGAGAGCAGCTCCCGCAACCACTCCCGCCTTAATTGCGTCGTGAAGGGCTTGTTCATCGACGAGTCCGCCGCGAGCGCAGTTGACGATGCGAACACCACGCTTCATCTTTGCAAACGCCTCCGCGTTAACGATGCCCCGAGTCTCCGCGGTGAGCGGCGTATGCACGGTTACAAAATCTGCTCGCGCGAATACTTCATCAAGTGGTAGTGCCTCGATCTCCAAATCGCGCGCCTGCTCGGGAGAAACAAAGGGGTCAAAGGCAACAATCGACATTCCCAACCCACGGGCTCGTTGAGCTACACCGCGTCCGATACGACCGAGGCCAACAATACCGAGCGTTTTTCCTTGCAGCTCAACGCCAATAAAACGCTTTCGCTCCCAGTTGCCGGATCGAAGACTGCTGTTTGCCTGGGGAACGTTGCGCGCAAGAGCTACAAGCAGAGCGATGGTGTGCTCAGCGGTCGTGATGGTATTGCCATCGGGAGCATTCATCACGACAATGCCTCGGGCGGTGGCTGCAGGCACATCGATGTTGTCAACACCGACTCCGGCGCGTCCGATGACGCGCAGCGCGGGTAATTGCTCCATCAGCTGGGACGTGACCTTGGTCTCGCTACGAACCACGAGGCCATCGTAACCAGCTAAGACTTCGGTAAGTTTGTCGGGTGAAAGACCAACCTGCTTGTCCACCGTGAAACCGGCGGCGCGCAAGGGTTGTAGTCCACTCTCGCTGACATCATCAGATACAAAGATGCGAAATGAAGTATTACTCATAGACTTGTTTGTAAAGCAAACTGTTAGTTTGCGACCGACTCTGCCCAGCCATCAACGCAAATCGCAAACTAACAGTTTGCGTTACGCAACCCTTGCCTCAAAAAAAGTGGTATGGTAACAGTCTGCCGCTGGTCCGACAAACTTCAGTTTGTCGTCAGGCTTAATAACACCGATTTACGTTCTGATTACGAGTGATTACAGGGTCATCGACAAACCAAAGTTTGCCAAAGTTGTCGGCACAAGGAGAATCAATGGAGATTTTCGTTTACCGCGATGGCGCCGACCATGTTGAAAAGGGCCACACCGTCGAGCAACTTCCGGAGTTATTGAAACAGGAGAAAGACGTAATCTGGGTGGATATGGAAGCCCCGACGCTTGAAGACGAGAAGATATTGCTCGACGTCTTTCATTTTCATCCCCTCACCATCGAAGACTGTCATGAGAATCGTCATTATCCGAAGATTGAGGAGTTTCCCGGCTACCTCTATCTGATTCTCCACGGTGTGCGAGCTGACACCAGTCCGGATCACTTCAACACAATTGAGTTGGATGCGTTCCTCGGACCGAACTTCGTCATCACTTACCATCACGAGTTCTTCCGTAGCATCGCGAATGTGAAGCAACTCTTGCAAACAACTCCGGTAGTGTGCCGGCGCGGGGCGGCCTTTCTGCTGCACCAGATACTCGATCAGATCGTCGATTACTATTCTCCTGTGCTCGACGATTTTGATGAACGGATAGATCGACTTGAAGATGACATCTTCACGCTAAAAAGCCCTAGCAATGTAATTCTTGCAGAGATCATGGACTTGAAGCGCGGGGTGCTGCGACTCCGCCGCATCTCCTCAAAACAAATGGACGTTCTTTATCGCATGAGCCGAGGTGAGTATTCACTTATCGATCAGCCAATGCTTCCCTTCTTCCGCGATGTTCACGATCATCTCGTGCGAGTCACAGATCTGGCTGAGAACTATCGCGACCTGATCAGCGGCGCACTCGAGGCTTACCTCTCGGTCGTTTCAAATCGTTTGAATGAGATTATGAAAGTGTTGACGATCTTTTCGGCGGTCATGTTGCCGCTGACCTTTATCGCCGGAGTGTATGGCATGAACTTCGAGAACATGCCCGAGCTGCATTCGCGCTATGGCTATTATGCTGTGTGGGGAATCATGGTCGTCGTAGCCGTAGGCATGCTCTCATTCTTCTGGAAGCGAGGCTGGATTGGCGGGGGGAAAGCCGGAAACCGTGAACCGTAAACCGAAATAGCCAGTTTCGAGTAAACCCGGAATGCGATTTCCGACTTACGGTTCTCGGTTTCCGGTCCTGCCTACATCGGTCCTGCTTTGTCCTTCCTGTCCTTTTCGTCAAACTGGCCATCAGGAGATGGGCCAGTGTCACCGCCAGCGTTCGAAGTAGACATTTCCTCGTCTTCTTCGAGATCACTTAGCGTCTTCGCACTGGTTGCATCGGAAGGGCTCTCAACATTTTCTTGATTGCCTGAATTCGGATTATCCATTTCTACCCCCTCTGCTCACTAGCTCAACGAGATCCAAAAAACAATCGCAATGATAACGGAGGTCGCAACTGCAGCATAAGCGCCCGCTACGAGATCATCGCTCATAATCCCTAATCCAGATTCGAGCTGTTCAAACCGGCGTGCGGGGTGAGGCTTCACAATATCGAAAAACCGAAACAGCAGAAACGATAATATGATGCTCCACCAACCGCTGGTGCTTCCAGGCAACACCGGAAGCAAAGCGATGAGCTGACCGGCAACCTCGTCAATAACAACTTTACCCGGATCTTTACGTCCTAATATTTTTTCCGTTCGCGATGCCGACCAAAAACCGGCGAGCGTAATGATCGTGATTACCGACAACTCTAAGGCAAATAGAACTGGCAAAGGGTTAAAGCGAACAAAAGCCGGCGCATCCTGAATCCAGCTCAGCACTAACCAGCGCAGCCCCAGGTAGATCGCCACTCCAACCAACGAGCCCCAAGTCCCTGGCGCTATCGGAAAATAACCGACGCCGCAAGTGGCAATTACCAGAGCCAGGTAGTCTTTCCCCGATTGCGCACTTCGAGGCACAACTACAGCCGCAGCATCGACTACCGCAGGATTCAATTCATCACTCGATTCTTTGATCGCCATCTGGGTAGCATTGACTTCAGTCTGTGTTCTTTATCATCCAATCAACATTGAGGGCGCAGACTAAAGTCTACGCTACAATTGAGCCGACCAGGTCGTACTCCTGAGCCGCACTGATGAGTACGTTCACCATGGCACCAGCATGAGGTTCAAAATCCTCCGGCGCGTCATTAATCAAAACGCAGCCATCGATGTCCGGTGCCTGTGTTTCCATGCGGCCCTGCCAAAGCAAATCACTCTCGTTTGAATCGCCTTCGAAGAGTACACGGACAACTTCGCCGACTCGTGCTTTATTACGGCGTTTGGAAATCTTCGCCTGCTCCTTCATTAAACGCGCGCGCCTTCGTTCGGCCAATTTCGGATCGACTTTGTTAGGCAGCTCGTAAGCGGGCGTCCCTTCTTCATCAGAGTAACTGAACACACCGACGCGATCGAACTCGACGTTCTTAATGAACGTTAACAGCTCCTGAAAATCTTCCTCAGTCTCGCCTGGAAAGCCGGTGATGAAAGTCGTGCGCACTGCTATGCCGGGTACGCGTTCACGCACCCGCTTGATTAGCTTCTCGAGACTTTTTCGGTTTCCACCCCGCTTCATCAACTTCAACACATTTTGCGACGCGTGCTGCAATGGCATGTCGAGATACTTCACCGCCTTGGGCTCGGTCGCCAGCACCTCAAGGAATTCGTCGCTGATATGAGTTGGATAGGTGTACATGACCCGCACCCAATCGATGCCTTCCGTGTGAGAAAGTTCGCGTAACAAGTGCGCGAGAGCATCCTGTTTGCCCAGGTCTTCTCCATAACGAGAAGAGTCCTGGGCGACGAGTATTAGCTCCTTCACGCCCTCTTCTGCAAGCTGATGAGCTTCGGCCACGATGGAACCAAAACGGCGACTGCGAAAGTGGCCTCGCATTTGGGGAATGAAGCAAAACGCGCACGGCCGATCGCAACCCTCGGCTATTTTTATGAACGCATAGTGGCTGGGAGTAGCCAGGACTCGCGGCGTCGATTCATCGTAGAGATAAGTCGCGGTTTGATTGCCGAGCGGAATGACAGGCAGCGAGCGAGGATTACTTTTCGGATCGCAGACGGCAAGGATGTCGTTGATCTGGCTGGTGCCGATGAAAGCATCAACCTCTGGCATTCCTGCTTTGAGATCATCGCGATAGCGTTCAACCAGACAGCCGGCGACTACCAGACGTTTGGCTTTGCCTTCAGTCTTGAGCCTCGCGGCTTCGAGAATGGCATCGATCGATTCTTTCTTCGCCGATTCAATAAAGCCACAGGTATTGACCACCACTGTGTCAGCCTCAGCCGCATCGGAGGTGATCTCATATCCACTTTGCTTGAGCTGTCCCATCATGACCTCGCTATCGACGAGATTCTTGGGACAGCCGAGGCTGATAAAACCAATCTTCTTCATTTCAGATCTTCAATTCCAGGTCTCAAGTTTCAGAGTTCCAGGTTTCAGGTTCCAGGTTTCAGGTTTCAGGTTCCAGGTTCCAGGTTGCAGGTTTCAGGTTGCAGGTTTCAAGTCTGGGCAGCGACCAATCCGCATTCCGCAATCATCAATCTACAATCCGTTGAGCCACTGTTCCACTTGCCGGGCATCGGACTTGGATAATTTTGCGTCTCCAAACCGAACTCGATTGTAGAGCTCGGTTATTCGAATCACTTCATTCTGTCCAAGTCCAACAGCAAACTCCAGCGGCGTCTGCTGTGGCTCTCGTTTGAATCCTCGCTCCGCAAGCACTTTGGTCAAGCGCTCATAAAACTCGACGGACGACCTGTCGCTTTTCGCCGTGGCCGCTCCTGGCCGCAAAGCCTGCCGCCATCCCAGACGCACGACCCTTCTCACCAGCAAGACGGTCAGGAACAAAACAATTGAAAATACGCCAATGAGTAGCAGACGCTGCCAACCAATCTTCGGCAGCTTCTTCGCATTGAACAATTCGTCAGCGAGATTGCGACGATACTTAAACAGTTTGTTGTTGAGCGACGTCGCGAGCGAACGCTGCTCCTGTTTGTCATAAGCAATCACATACTGGAACCACATCAGCTCAAAAGCGTCGGCGTACTTACCAAACAACGCCGCCAGACCAGAGCGCTGCGTCACTCGGCGCCCCGCCGCCGGTGTAGGATCAAAGGTTACCCACGAGTTAGTCTCAGGGAAATAGACTTCCACCCAGGAATGCGCATCGCTTTGCTTTACGCTGTAGGCGCCTGAAGCTTCGTTGTATTCGCCGCTAAGAAATCCATTGACCACGCGCGTCGGAATGTTTTGCGTGCGGAGCATGACCGCCATCGCGGTTGAGAAGTACTCGCAATGACCTTCGCGAACATTGAAGAGAAAATCCGCCAGTGGATCAGCGCCACTCGCCTTCATCTCCAGCGCGTAGCCATAGTTTGTTCTCAGCTCCGACTCGATTGCTCGCGCTACGTCATAGACATTGTGCGCGCCGGCATTAATCACGATGCTTCGCGCCAGCAACTTAATCCTCGGGTCAACTGAAGGCGGCAACTCCAGGTACCGAGTAAACGAGGCGGGATAGGGCCGACGATCGCGACGTAGCGTTTCGGGATCGGGAGTTGTCGTGTCAGATACAGCTTTGTAGATGAGCCGCTCATACTCGTGCCGGCGCGACTGAATTGAACCATCAGCATCCTGTCGCACAAACGGAAACGGTCCCTGGACTGCGACGGCGCGGGGCGCCGCAAAAAGTACGGACACATCGAGAGGCTCAAGAAATACTGTTTGCGTAGTTAGACGGTGGAGAGACTCAGCTGTGTCGAGCGGATAGACCCCGCAGCCGGCAACGCCGTTATTGCATCGTTCATCAACCCGCTTATCCGAACGCCGGGCATCGACTGACTTTCTCCAACCTCGTCCCGTAAACTCGTCCAATGCCACGCCACGCCATCTAAGATCGCGAAGTGCATTCACCGGCTCGTCAATACGAACATGCATCACTAACTGATCGCTTTCTTTTAGCGTGCCAATCTCACCAAGTTGCACACTTTCAGAAAAGCCGATGAAGTTTGTCAGAGCGCTACCAGAACGCGAAAACACCGCCGCGCCCGAACGCGGCGCTACCAGAAACAGTGGCAAAGCAAACGCGCAGATCAGCAACAGGAAAACAATTGAGAGTACCGGTAGTCGCCTTATCTCGGTGTTGCGTTTTGTCTCGGAGAGTCGAGCCAGCTTCCGCAGGAGCAGCGAGTCTCTGGAAATGAGCAGACGAGTATCGACGGCCTTCAACACCCGTCGTGCTTTGTGCATTTCAAAGGCAACAATCGTCGAGACGCTGCAAACGAGGTAGACACACAACGAGGCAAGGAACATTGGACTGAAACTCAGACCGGCGGCGAGGAGGATCTCGAAAAAGGAGATGAGGTAGATGAACACCCAGTCGCGATCGGCTTTGATCTGAAAAAGCTTGATCAATGAAAGTGCGACGATGAGGTGAGCTATCGACCCAACCAGGGCCCGGGTTTGCCAGTCGTCTAAAGTTCTGAAATTCGAGCTCGATAGGTAGGTCCAATCAAGGTAGAAGATTGGAATCGAAACCAGCACGAGGATCAGGCCCGTGCGCTCCGTGACCTGCCACCGGGTACCTTCGAGCCGCCACGAGAGAATCAGGATCGTGAGGAACCCGAGCGCGAGGCTCCAGTGCAGCGCCCCCGCCCACACGAGAGACATGGTCGCCACTGCCAGCATGGCGTACGAAGAAGCTCGGAAGTAGGTCTCAAAAGACATTGGCGATTGCTGATTCCTGATTGCTGAATCCTAGATTTCAGATCTGAGATCGGGTTGCTCCCAATCCCTAAGACCATCACGTCCAAACACTAGAGCTTAACATCGCTCGCGCACGAACGATAATTCGATGCTGAGAAACCCCGGCTTCGCCGCTTGATATGCGGAAAGGCACAGCCTTTCGGCACCTCCGGCGGCAAAGCCGTCCTGAAGCATTCGGGCGACCGCATCGCCACTTATTTAAGAACTGAAATTTTTGTAAGCGGATGAATTTCCCAGGCAGAGGCACGCCAGTTGGTGGGATTGTGCGGAGCGGTATTCTCCGATTGATCGGCATGGCTCACATCGAAATATAACCAACCCGCAAATTCACACCAATGTCCGATCAGCTGTTCCCTCAAAGCAGTTTCGGACCAATCCCATCCTTGCCTGGAGGCCCAGTCTCGTAAGTTTGGCGTAACCTCAAGAACGATCTGCTCGTTTCTTGGAGCGCCCGGTCGGTTGGCGACCAGTATGTGAATATCGCGACGGCAAGGAAGAAAACAATTAGCTCCTTCTGGTTTTGCCCTCGCAACGTCAATGACATAAGCCTCTATTCTGCCTGCATTAATGGTGGACCAACGAGAAGTATCGTCTCCTGGCTTAAGCAATTCACCCAGCGAGAATGCAGGATCGAAGTCTCCGTCTCGCGGCATGGCGGTTCGGTTCTTCAACTCGTGAAGAACCCGAGTCTCACGGGTTAACGCCAAACCTACACTTGGGCAATATCTTGAGAGAAGCAGCCAAGAAATGATGAGAACAAAGACAACCCCACCGAGAAACAATAATATTCGAGGCCTTCGAATCACAGTCAAATGCTACTAATTAGATCTAAGCTGACCAAAACTAAGCATAGTCTCGTTGATCCGAGCGCAAACACTATCGAACCGGGGCCTTCTTCCGCGGCAGTTTTTCATCTCGCATGGCGGTGTTGTAGAGAAAAGCGGCCATGACGGTGGCGGCTTGTTTGAGGTCGTCGGCTTGAATGCGATCGAAGACATCCTGGTTTGAGTGATGGGTGCGTGAATCGTATTCGATTTCATCCTGGATAAATTGAAAGCCGGGCAATCCAATTGCCTCGAACGACAAATGATCAGTGCCGCCGGTGTCTGAGGCGGTTACCGTCGAGGCGCCCAGATCTCGAAAGGGCGCGAGCCACTGGCGAAAGATCGGGCGCACGGCTTCGTTGCCCTGCAGATAGATGCCGCGAATTTTTCCGGTGCCGTTATCAAGATTGTAGTAAGCCGACAGCTTGTCGTATTCAGGGCCGCGAGTGATCTTCGGCGCCATACCACCCTGAAGCATCCGCATGAAACTCGTTTCCTTCGACTCGTTGGCCGGCGAGCCAAAATGCTGCGCTACATAAGCGCGCGAACCGAACAGTCCCTGCTCCTCTCCGCTCCACAAACCGACACGAATTGTGCGACGTGGCTTTAGTCCGAGCGCTTGAATAATTCGTACGGCTTCCATGGCCGCAGCTACCCCGGCCCCATTATCAGTAGCTCCCGTGCCCGAGTGCCATGAATCCATGTGTCCGCCGATCATCACTATCTCGTCGGCCTTATCTGTGCCGGAAATTTCGGCAATGGTGTTGTAAGCGTTCGGATCGGAATCGGAGAACTCCGTTGCGAGAGAGACTTTCATTTGCAGCTTCTCGCCCGCTTGAATCATTCGCGCCAGACGATTGTATTGCTCAACTGCAAGCACAACCTGGGGAATGATGCGAGGAGTGTCTTTTTCCCACGGTTGCGGGGCGGTTATGAACAGACTGCGAATGGTGGCAAACGGCGAAGACATGTCCAGCTCGTGCGGAACAACTGCTTCGTCTACGATGATGGTGCCGCCGTCGCCCTGGCCCGCTGTGATCACCATCGCCGCTCCTTCGGTACTGATGAATTGAAGGGCCCTGGCCACGAAAATTTGTCGCCGGACAAATTCCTGAATCCGTGAACTGGCAAGCGGAGAGGCGGCGCCCGGTGCATTCGGGTCACCAGCGTCAGCGAGACTGAGCAACTCTTTTTCTGACAACCGCGTGGCCTGGGCATCAAAGTGCGCAGTGACGTCGCGCGTGGGTCCGACCAAAACGATCTTGCCTCGCAAATTGCCTTTGAATCGAGCCAGGCCCGCTTCATCTTTGGCGTCGAAATATACGACTTCGCCGCTGGGAATGTCGGCTCCCGGTGACCATGCCTTCGGATAGGCAATTAACGGTATCGTCTGCGGTGCGATCACTTCGGCCGAGAAATCTTTCAATACCCAACCGCGGCCAAACGGTCCCCATGATTCAAGATGCGCATTTTGCAGACCCCACTTGGTGAGTTGGTCGCGCGTCCACTCATTAGCACGTTTCATGTTAGGCGAACCCGTGAGGCGCGGACCAATCACGTCTGAAAGGTAGCTTAGAGTTTCCATTACCTGCGAGTGCTTCAAACCTTCTTCCCTAATTCGCACCATCGGATCGTTTGGATCCGCTGCCGGTGTCGAAGATTGCGTATTGATTTGAGTGCTCGCGGGCTGCTGAGCAAAGGTGGTAAGTGGAACTGTCGAGACGACTATTATTAGTACAAGTGCGATGAAGTAACGCGGCATTATTGTAATTCGCTCCTACAGGAATTTTGTGCGGTTAACAAAGATATGACATCAAGGGGTAACTCGATTCCGTTCTAAATCGCCCTTGATGTGGCGGCAGATTATAGTCCAGGTTAATGCCTCCGTACTAAGCAGCTTGCGATGCTTCTCTTTGCGTTTTTGCGACTTTGCTCCTTGGCGGGAAAGATTTCAGTACATGGAAAACCTTCCCGCAATGACGCAAAGGCGCGAAGCTTTAAAGGTTCTTCGACCCCAAAATACCCGATGATAGTTTTTCGGCGAAACCTACGCCTTAAGGAATGAACTGGCAGGGGCGCCGGAAACATGGTCAGGCAGGCCGGAGGCTGAACACATCAGGCTCAAAGTGATGGCCCCACTTAATCACGACAGTTACTCACGGAAAGGGAAACAAACAGAAATGAAAATCAAACTCACATTAATGTTGATGATGTTCGCAGCACTGGTCGTCGGCGTCTCGGTGGTTCCGGTTTCAAACTCGGAAGCGGCTGTACTGCCGGACGATCTCACCAACTCAAACTATAAGGGTGGTTCCACTTTTAATCTGACAGGCGCAGGTCCAAACGTCGCGCGTTGCGGGGCATTCCCGGAAAATATCGAGTTGTCGTTCACTGGCTCAGGTATCGATACGGAAGGCGGCTACAACACGGCGGTCTTTTCCGCTTGCACCAACACCTCGACCAATCGCGTTTTCGATCTGAAAGCAACGGATACTTATGCGCAGTCCGGCGATCAGGTTTTTATCGAAGGAGAAGACTTTGTCCAGGAAGTCAATCTCGCCACCTGCACGGCATCGAATTCCCACGGTGTTCCCTTTCGCGTCGCGGGTGGGACCGGCGGGCACGCCGGTGCGACCGGAAACGGCAAGTTTCACATCACCAGCAATCTCACTCCCTGCAATGGCCTCGTCTTGCCGGCTCAAGTATGGTTTGACGGTGTGATCAAGCGCGCGCAGTGACTTTCTTGAGGTCACTCGCACTCGTAGGTCGATCGGGTGAAGCCCTTACCACAAATACAGAAAACCCGCGCGAGTGAGTGAACACTCTCGCGGGCTTTCTTAAATAATCCCGGCGACTTCCTATCCCGAGTCATCGGGATTACCGGTGCAGTACCATCGGCTCCAGCAGGCTTAACTACCGTGTTCGGAGGCCGAGCCGAAAAGCAGGGATCTGGACGATGTGACCCTAGCGACAAAATGCTAAAATCCTTTTCATGAATGAAGTTTCAGCACTCGCTGATTGGACACCTGAGCAAATTGCTCTCGGGAAAAGGTGGGTTGAGACTTGGCAACTCGCCGCTGTTGAACTCGAGCACATTCGACGTCAAGAGATTCGGGAACTAGATACGTTCGAAAGTATTCGTCGTCTGTGTGGATCGGCGGATTACACGCGGCCTCCTTACGCACCGAAACCGTGGTCTGGTCTCGTCGAACAGCAGAGGCTGTTCAAAAAGGCGGTTGGCTTTGAATGAAGTTATCCGGGCGGCCGCTGAGCTGCAAACGATTTGCCAGTCGCAAGACTGGCAATTCTGTTTTATAGGTGGACTGGCCCTCCAGCGTTGGGGTGAACCCCGCGAGACAGTTGATGTCGATCTCACCTTGTTTGCCGGCTTTGGACAGGAACGGGAATTTTGTGATGTCCTTCTCGAACACTTCGAGGGGCGAATTTCCGATGCCGCACTTTTCGCACAACAGCGTCGGGTGTTGCTGCTGCGCTCCCGCGCAGGTGTGGGACTGGACGTGGCACTCGCCGCTCTACCGTTTGAGGCCTTAGTAATCCAACGGTCTTCATATTTCGACTATCCAGGAAATGTTGCCTTGCGCACGTGCTCAGCCGAAGACCTTATTGTCCTTAAGGCATTCGCGGGTCGTGGACAAGATTGGGTGGACGTGGAACGAGTAATTGTGCGACAGACAGGCAAGCTTGACTGGGATTACATCCGACAGCAGCTTGGTCCGCTTGTGGAGCTAAAGGAAGCGCCAGAGATTATCGATCAGTTGGAATCCCGCCGCCTCGAATTCGAGCAACCTTAATCACGCAGTTGAGCAAATTCCTTATCCAAACCTAACGCCGGCGGGGCGGGCGCTCTTAAAAGAAGAAAGCCCGCGAGATTACTCTCGCGGGCTTTCTTAAATAATCCCGGCGACTTCCTACTCTCCCACACAGTTACCCGTGCAGTACCATCGGCTCCAGCAGGCTTAACTTCCGTGTTCGGGATGGGAACGGGTGTGACCCTGCCGACAAAATC
>Ga0157380_10001268_pt1 | contig 16400 bp, 15 predicted proteins | sample S35metaG_FD_119757 | JGI IMG/M metagenome (GOLD analysis project Ga0157380, IMG submission 119757) | Switchgrass rhizosphere microbial communities from Kellogg Biological Station, Michigan, USA - S3-5 metaG | ecosystem: Host-associated > Plants > Roots > Rhizosphere > Soil | place: USA... | reverse complement strand
GAGCTCGTGGCCCGCTTCGGGTACGCGCCAATCGTCGAGCTCGACGCGGTGCGGATCGGGATCACGCACGGGCACATGGGCCCGACCCGCATCTCGACGTCGGAGCGCGCCCGGCTCACGTTCGCCACACAGCCGGATCTGGCGGCGATCTGCTTCGGGCATTCGCACATCCCGTCGGTCACTCGGGTGGCGGGCGGGATCCTCCTCGTGAACCCGGGCTCACCGACGGACAAGCGTCGCCAGGCTCGCTATTCGTGGGCGCTTCTGACGATCGAGGCCGGGCGCGTCGAGGCGGAGCTCCGGTCTTTCGAACGTTGAGGTCCCCGCGAACGCCTCATTTGTATGGTTCGGCTCCTGAAGCGTCGCTTGATCGCCTGCCTGTGGTTCGCACTCGCCCTGACAGCCTGCGGTCTTTCGCCGAGCCCATCGTCGCCGGCCCCCAGCTCATCGGCGAGCGCATCGCCATCGCAGGCCGAACCCGTAACGTGCAGCGAGCCCTGCCCATCGGCGTCCGCGACAAGCGGAGCGTTCAAGCTCGAGCTCGCGTTGCCCAAGGTCGAGTGGAAGAGCGATGAGCCTGTGACCGGCACAGCCATCCTCTCGTACGGCGGGCCTGACCCGACCACGATCTCCGGCTCCGGCACCCTCATCGGCTTCCGGTATACGCAGATCGATGGGTCCCACAAGGTCGAGCCCGTATTGACCGCGGATTGCCGCCGGTATGAGATCGACCCGGCGACGCCGATGAACGCCCCGCTGTCGAAGTCCGGTGCGCTCTCCCCGGAGGACCCCGATTTCGATTTCCTCCGGTCCTTCCTGACGGCCCCGGACGTGCGCCTCCCGGCCGGAATGTGGGATGTGAGTGCACTGGCCCAGTTCACCGAGGGCGACTGCGGTCCGGGTGGACATTCGATGGCGGCGACCATGCGGGTGACCGTCACCGACTGAACGCCGTCAGGCGTCGATCGACATACCCCTACGCATCACGCGATGAACCACGAAGCCATCGTCGAGCTCCACGAGATCCGCTCGTTGGCCCACGGCTATACGGCCTCGATCCGTGATCCCGAGCAGGGCGAGGGGATTGCGACTGGCGGCGGCGACTGCGGCCGGTAGCGGGACCCCGGTGGCGACCACGTTCCGGACCGCGGTATCGAGGGCGATGACCGAGCCGGCGAGCGTGTCGGTCCCGACGACCGTGCATCGCCACCCGTCGACATCGACGGACAGCGAACCGATGCGGCCCCGTCCGTCGCCCGTCCCCGCGAGTGGGACCGCGTCGCTGACGAGCAGCAGTCGATCGACGGGCTTAAGCCGGGTGATGAGCTCCCAGAGCGTGGGATGCACGTGGATCCCGTCCGCGATCAGCTCGACGTAGGCATCGTCCTCCAGGAGCGCGGCGACGGCCAAGCCTGGCGAGCGGTGCTCGAAGCCGCTCATGGCGTTGAAGAGATGCGTCGTCGACGAGGCACCGGCGGCGAACGCCTTGCGCGCCTCGTCGACCAGTGCCGCCGAATGCCCGAGCGACACCGCGACGCCCGCACGACTGAGCGCCCCGATCAGGTCGGTCGCGCCGGCGAGCTCGGGTGCCACCGTAAGGAGCCGCAAACCATCTGTCAGCGTCTCGATCGTCTCGGGCGAGACATCTGCCGGGGCTCGGAGCTGCGTCTGATCATGGGCGCCGCGCCTGGCGTCCGCCAGGAACGGTCCCTCGAGGTTGAACCCGAGCGGTTCGGCGCCGTCGCCGGGCGCGCTCGGCATCCACGCACGCACGCGCTCGGCGAAGGCGGTCAGGTCGTCGAGCGGCGCCGTGACGGCGGTGGGCAGGAACGAGGTCACGCCGCGACGGAGCAGGGCCCGTGCCATCCCATCGAGGGCGTCCCTGTCGCCCATCGCGTCGTGGCCGCCCCAGCCATGGACGTGCACGTCGACGAGACCGGGTGCGATGTAGGCGGCATCCTCCGGAACGCCGGTTGCGTCGACATCCACGGCCGTGATGAGCCCGTCATCGATCGACACGCGCCCCGGAGCGACGCGGTCATCGAGGACCAGCCGCCCCGTGACCGTATGCGTCGTCAACCGGGGAAGGGGGCGGTGTCGTCGTCCGGCAGCTCGACGTCGAACTGGACGTCGAGGCCGTATCGACCCGCTACGTAGCGCGACTCAGTCGCCTCGATCCGTCGGCCGTATCCGTCGTTGATGACACGCCGCTCGACCAGCAGCGGATCGCCGACTTCGATGCCCAGGAGTGCGGCGTCCTCGGCCGTCGCGGCTGCCGCGGAGATCGTCCCGGTCCCCCGGTAGAGCACGAACCCTGCGCGCCCGAGCGTCTCGTGCAGGGAGCCTGACTCGAGGTCGGCGCCGAGGACGGCGTCCGCCGTCGTCCCGACGAGGACGGTCGATTCAAGCGCGATGGGCTCGTCGTCGCCGAGGCGCAGGCGACGGAGGGAGACGACTGTCTGCCCCTGGCGGATGCCGAGCGTCGCGCCCTCGACGGCGGTCGCCGGTCGAACCGACCTCATCAAGACGCGTGAGCTGGGAACGCGACCCGTCCGCCGCATCTCCTGGGAGAACGTCATGAGCCGGTTCGCCCGTCGATGCGGTGGCGGAGCGGTCACGAAGCTGCCGCGACCCGGCTCGCGGCGGATCAGCCCGTCGGCCGCGAGGCGCTCCATGGCGTTGCGAGCCGTCATCCGGCTGACGCCGAATTCGGCACAGAGGTCCGTGTCGGATGGCAGCTTGGCGCCGGGTGGCAATGCCGCGATCCGCTCGCGGAGCGCCTGCTCGATCTGGCGGTACTGCGGCTGGTAGGCGACGTCGGTCATGCGGGCACCGCGGGTGTCCGCCCCTGGCGTGCCGCCGCGCCCGCCGCATCTGCCCGCTCCGCACCGTGGATCGCCGCGCCGATCGCGCCGGCCCACGTCCCGAGCTCGGCGGTGACGATCTCGACGCCCTCGAGACTCGTGGTGAAGACGTGCCGCCGAACTTCGTCGCGGATCGTGTCGAGCAACAGGTCCGCGGACGCCGCCACACCGCCGCCCAGGACCACCCGATGTGGCGTGATCGTCGTGATCATGTTGGCGATGCCGACCCCGAGATAACGACCGACCCGTTCGAGTCCGGCGCGAGCGCGCGGGTCACCGGCGCGGGCGCGCTCGATCGCCTCCTCGACGCTCTTCGTCCCGCATGCCTCGGCGATCCGGTCCGCTCGGGCGTAGGCCTCGAGACAACCGCGGTTGCCGCAGCCGCACGTCGGGCCCTCGGGATCGAGCGTCTGGTGACCCATCTCGCCGCCCGTGCCGTCGCGACCCTGATAGATGTGGCCATCGATGGCGATGACCCCGCCGACGCCGGTCCCGAGCGTGAAGCCGATCATGGCGCGGGCTCCGCGGCCTGCCCCGAGTCGAAGCTCGGCCAGCCCGAACGCCCGGGCGTCGTTGATCATCGCGGCCGGCAGGCCCAGCGCGTCACCGACGGGACCCGCCACCGGCTTTCCCGCCCAGGCCCCCGGGATGTTCACGAGGAAGCGGGTCGTGCCGGCTGCCGGGTCGTACAGCCCCGGGATGCCGATGCCGACGGTGCCCACCCCCGGGCAGCGGCCGATCGCCTCCGCACCGACCTCGGCGAGCCGTGCCACCACACGATCCGGACCCTGTGCCGCCGGTGTCCCGACCTGGTCTCGGTCGAGCACCCGCCAGTCGTCGCCGTCGTGCTCCACGACGACAGCCTTGATATTCGTCCCGCCGAGATCGAGACCGAGGTGGCGGCTCGGGGCCTCGCGGCCGCTCTCGGCCATCAGGTCTCGCCAGTCACCCGCGCGTAACCGGCCGCCACGAGGACGATCAACAGCCCGAAGAGGATCTGCCGAACGGCCTCGGGGAACCCAAGGGAGAAGAGCAAGGAGGTCGCGACCGTCAGGATCAGCGCGCCGACGATCGTGCCGGTGTAGCCACCTCGGCCGCCGAAGATCGACGTCCCACCGATGACTGCCGCCGCGACCGACGGCAGCAGGTAGGAGTCGGCGAGCGTGACGCTGGCCACATTCGTGAAGCCGGAGATCAAGTAACCGGCGATCGCCGCGAGGACCGCGGAGATCGCGTACAGGACGACCAGCACCTGCCAGGACCGCGCACCCGACAGCCGCGCCGCGATCGGGTTGTCGCCGATCGCGTAGAGCAGCCGGCCGTACCCCGTCCGGCGGAGGCCGATCACGATGATCAACGCCAGCGGAACGAAGACGACGAGACTGACGGGGACGAAGCCGAGCACCGTCGCGGATCCGATCTGGCGGATCTCGGGTGGCACCCCAGACGAGGTCTTGACGGTCAGCAGCTGCCAGGCATTCGATGCCCCGAAGACGACGAGGCCCATGCCCAGGGTCATGATCAGCGGGTGCACGCGGAAGACGCCGCTGCCGATGCCGTTGATGACCCCGATGATCACGGCGATGACGAGCGGCACGATGATCGCGACGGCCAGCCCCTGTTGCTCGAGGAGCGAAGCCGCGACGAAGGCGGACATCGACGCGGTCGCGGCGACGGACAGGTCGATGCCGCCGGTCAGCATCACGATCGTCTGACAGCCGGCCAGGATCGCCAGCGGGATCGCGGCTCGGAGCGTCGATGCGACCCATTCCGTGATGTTCGTCCTCGGATTCAGGCCGATGAAGGCGAGGGCCAGGATTCCCAGGAGGACGAGCAGTGGCACGACGGGCCGGTCGCGGAACGTGCGCATGACGGTCTGCGCGGCACTGGTCCGCGGCTCGCTGACTGCTGCCGGTGCGCTGCTCATGCACGCCTCCGTCGCAGCGCCGCGAGGCTACCGAACATGACCACGACGATGAGGATGACGCCCTGCGTCACGGTCGCGAGGTTCGAATTGAGGTTCAGGAAGGTCATGTCCGTGCGGATGAGGGACAGGATCATCACGGCGATGATCGGGCCGACGACGCCGCCCCGACCGCCGGCCAGGCTCACACCCCCGAGCACGACGGCGGCGACGCTGGTCAGCGTGTAGCCGCCCGGGAGCGGCGTCCCGATGCCGGTGTTCGCGGTGACGGCCAGTCCGGCGAGCGCCGAGAACAGCCCGGCGAGCGCGTACGAGATGATCTTCGTGCGCCCGACCGATACGCCGCTTCGGAAGGCCGCGAGCTGGTTGCTGCCGATCGCATAGAGCGACAGACCCAGGCGGGAGCGACGCAATGGGATCCAGATGATCGCGATGACGAGCAGGACCAGGACCGCCGGCTTCGGCAGCCATTCCGTAAGGACCGACCCGCTCGCGAGACTCGTCAACCATGTGTCGGCCTGACCACCCGGGACGCTGAGGACGAGCAGCGCACAGCCGGCCCACACGAATGACATGGCGAGCGTGACGATGATGTCTGCCACGCGGGTCACGACGATGAGTGCACCGTTGACCGCGCCGATCAGCAGGCCCAGCAGCAGCACGCCGATCGCGATCGCGACACCGGTCTGGTCGTCGGCCTTGAGCATCGCTGCGGCGGCGACGACGTTCGTGAACGCGATCATCGCCCCGATCGAGAGATCGATCCCACCGGAGATCACGACGATCGCCTGGGCGACGGCGGCGAGGACGAGGGCGGCCGCGGAGACGGCAAGTCCCTGGATCCCGGTCGGACCGTAGTTCGGCTGGATGAGTTTGGTGAACACGAGCAGGGCGACGAGGAAGACCAGCAGTCCGAGGATCCACGTATTACGACGAACGGCGCGGCCTGCGGCCTCCATCGCGTCGGGGCTTCCCGAGGTCACGGGCTGCGCGGCCGCGGTCATCGATCGGTCTCGGCGTCAGACCCGGCGCCGGCCTCCACGGGAGGAGGCGGTGGGGGCGAAGACGCAGCCGCCCCCTCGTCCGCCGCATCTTCCTGGCCGCCCTCGCTCGACGCCTCGGCGATGGTCTCCTCGGGAAGTTCGGCGTCCGCCTTGAGGTTGTAGGCGGCGCGCAGGAGGCGCGGCTCATCCGCGTTGCGCGCGTCGAGTTCGGCGACGACCTTCCCGCCGAAGATCACGATGACCCGGTCACAGACGAGCTGGATCTCCTTCAGCTCCGATGTGTACAGCAGGATCGCTGCACCAGCCTCCGCGAGATCGCGGAGCAGGACGTAGATCTGGTTCTTGGTGCGGATGTCGATGCCGCGGGTGGGGTCGAAGCAGAGCATCGTGTGGACGCCGTCGGTGACCCAGCGGGCGATCGTCACCTTCTGCTGGTTGCCGCCGGACAGGCGTCGCACCTCGGCGCCGGCCCGCGCGTCGATCTGGAGCATCTCCACGGCCCGGCCGACCTTGCCGCGCTCACGCCCGAGGTCGATGGGGCCCCATCGGCGCAGCGTCGCGACGCCGGGTAGCGAGATGTTCTCGCGCACGGACCGCTGCATGAGCAGCGCCTCCGCCCGGTCCGCTGCGATGTACACGACGCCGGCACGGATGGCATCTGCGGGATGACGGAAGGTGGCGGTCGAACCGTCGACGAGGACTTCGCCACTACTCGGGCGGATCGCCCCGGCGAGGATGTCGAACAGCTCATCCTGGCCTTGGCCTTCCAACGCGACGACGCCGAGAACCTCGCCCGGGTAGACCTCGAACGAGACGTCCTCGAGGGCGGTCCCCGACGCGAGGCTCTTGCCGGCGAGGCGCGCGGCCGCGCCCTCGCCCCGGGCGACGGCCTGCCGGGACGCCTCGGTCCGCTCGGGCAGCTCGCCGACCTTGCCGAGCATCAGTTCCACGATCCGTTCCTCGGAGCCCGTCGTCACATCGACGACCCCGACGGTGGCGCCCTCGCGCAGCACCGTCGCACGATCGCAGATCGCCGCGATCTCGATCATCCGGTGGGAGATGAATACGATCGAGCCCTTGCCGCCCCGCTGGCGGCCGATGACGTCGAGCACGCGCTCGGTCAGGTCGGCGGGGAGCGCTGCGGTCATCTCGTCGAGGAGCAGAACGTCAGGCTCGATCGCCAGGGCGCGGGCCAGGTCGACGATCCGCAGCGATGCCAGATGCACCTCCCGCGAGAGCGTGGACAGGTCCAGCTGCGGATGCCCGAGCTCGTTCAGCCAGTGGCGGAAAGGTTCGACGGGGGTATCGGTGAGGCGCAGGTTCGACCGAAGGTCGAGGTCCGGGAGCAACGATGGCTCCTGGTAAACGGAGACGAGGCCGAGGCGACGTGCCTCGCGCGGAGAGCTCGCCGTGCTCTCGCGGCCTCGCACCTTGATCCGGCCACGATCCGGGCGGACCGCGCCGGTGAGGATCTTGACGAACGTGCTTTTGCCGGCGCCGTTGGCGCCCATGAGCGCGTGGACCTCGCCGGACCGGACGGCAAGCGACGCATCGCGCAGCGCGACGACGGCCCCGTAGGCCTTCGCGATACCGCCCGCGTCGAGCATGAGCTCAGCCGTCGAGTTCGTCATGTCCTTCTTGATGAGAGCGGGAGGCTGGGTCAGCCTCCCGCTCGGTGATGGATGAGTGGATGCCCGGGTTACTCGCCCGGAGCCTTGCAGGCCAGCATCTGGTCGATCGAGTAGTCGGTCCATCCGTTGATGTACCAGCTCACTGGCCAGAGGTTGTTGAGGCCTTCGACGTCGATCTCCTGGAGCTTTGCCTTCCCGGCGTCGGTGGTGTTGTCGTACGCCTCCGGCGTCGGCAGGAAGATCGCCTTGATCTGCTTATCGGCACCGGTCGAGTCCTTGACGGTCACATCCTTCGAATCGATGGTGTCACCGTTGAGGGCCTTGAGCGCCAGGTTGAGGCCGGCGCCACCGATGGCCGCAGGGTTGTAGACCGCGAGGCCCTTGAGCCCGTCGTAGCCGCCGTTCTTGTTGAGCAGCATCTCGACGAAACCCTTCAGGTCCGCGCCGACGATCGGCACGAACGGCTTGTTCGCAGCCTTGATCGCATCGACGACCTGCTGGTCGATGCCCGACGTCCAGATGCCCTGGAGGTCGTCGTATTTGCCGCTGTTGATGTAGTCCGTGATCAGCTTGGTGCCCTGCGCGGGATCCCAGCCGGTCGGGACGCCATCGTTGTTCGGCAGCAGCTTGATGCCGGGGTTCTCCGCGAGCGCCTTCATGACGCCCTGGTGGCGGTCGTTGTCGGCCGGGTGGCCGGCGAGGCCGCGCATGTAGTAGACGTTGCCCTTGCCGCCGAGCTGCTTGAACAGCCAGCTCGCGCCGACATAGCCGTACGCGACCTGGTCATTCGAGATGTTCAGCGTATTGGGGTCGGTGACGTACGCGTCGAGCGCGACCGTCTTGATGCCCGCGGCGCTCGCCTCGGCGAGGGCCGGGTTCAGGACGTCAGGCCCGTTCGGGTTGAAGATGATCGCGTCCGGCTTCTTCGAGATCAGGTCTCGGATCTGCTGGAGCTGCGGGTACGTATCTTCCTTCTCGTTCGTCCACGTGCCGGACGACACCTGGCCCGAGACGAGCGCCTGCGCCTTGGCGGTGCAGAGCTGCTCCTCGCGGAAGCCGTTGCCGATACCGAACGCATTCGAGTAGCCGATCGTGTACTGCTTCGCCGCCGCCGAGGGCGACGCCGCGGCACTTCCCGATGCGGCGGCCGATTCGGACGGCGCCGCCGCGCTCGGCGCGGTCGTCGCCGCGCCACCACCGCTGGAGCAGGCCGCCACGAGGGTCGCGACAGCGCCCCACGCGAACAGCTTCCTGCGGGTGGATCCTTGGATCATTCGACATCCTCCTCCTGAGAGAACGACGCGCCGATCTGGTCGCGTCGGCCAGCGTAACGAACCGTGGTCGCAAGGGGATCTATCGGCGCCACCTCCTTCGCTCGATCACGCGGACCATCACCCCTCCCCGGCGATGGCACGTGCGATGCGTCGCGCGTGCTCTTCGTATGCGGCATCGAACAACGCCCGCGAGCGCTCGGTGCCGACGACCGAGGCTCGGGTGATGGTCGGCGGCAACGCCCCGCGCTCCGCGAGGAGCTGGGCCGTCCGCACCTTGATGCTGTTGGCGACCGCGACCGCCGCGAGCGTCGAGCCCGGCCCGACCGGGGTGTCGACGCCGTCGATGGCGACGAGCGCGTCGGCGTGGGGCGTGCACAGGTCGATGACGAGGTCGGCCTCATCTGCGAGGCGGTCGCCGGCAGCAGAGTCCGGGTCCTGTGTCGTCGACTGCGCGAGCGAGGTTACAGCGATGACGCGCAGACGGCGAGACCTCGCGCCACGTGCGATCTCGATGGGAACCGCGGTCGTGCCACCCGCGGAGAACACGATCATCACGTCGCGCGGACCGAACGTGAAGTTCGAGAGGATGACGTCGGCGAGGCCCGACATCCGCTCGATCGCCATGGCCTGGCGCTGCCCGTTCGACCCCACGACCTGGGTGTGGAACGTCATCGACAGCTCGACCATCGGATTGAACCCCGGGTACGAGCCGTAGCGCGGGAACATCTCCTCGACGGGGATCCGCGAGTGACCGGTGCCGAACACGTGGACGAGGCCACCGGAACCGATCGCGTCGGCACACCACTGGCTCGCCTGCTCCATCGCGCCAGCCTGGGTGTCGGCCAGGGTGTCGAGCACGGGCCGTGCTTCGTCGAGCCAGGCGAGCACGGGGACGGCCGTCGCGGCGGTCATCAGTAGCTGCCGCCTGCGCCACCGTCGGCGGCAGCGGCCGCGACCGTCGCGGGATGTCCCGCCTTGCGCGCGCGGAAGTCGTCGATGATCGCCTTGGTCGCCGTCGCGCCGATGCGAGTCGTACCGAGCGCCATGACCTCGAGGAGCGCGTCGAGCGTGCGGACGCCGCCGGCGGCCTTGACCTGGATGTGCGGCGAGACGTTCGCCCGCATCAGGCGCAGGTCGTCGTGGGTCGCGCCACCCGGCGCGAACCCGGTCGACGTCTTGACGAAGTCGGCGCCCGCGGCCTCGGACAGGTGGCAGGCACGGATCTTCTCGTCGTCGGTCAGGTACGCGTTCTCGAAGATGACCTTCACGATCGCGCCACGCTCATGGGCGACGTCGACGATCGCAGCGATATCGGACTGGACGTCGGCATCGCGACCGGACCGTAGCGCCCCGATCTGGATGACCATGTCGAGCTCGGTCGCACCCTCGTCGAGGGCTTGTCTGGCTTCGAACACCTTCGTCGCCGTCGGCTGGCCACCGTGGGGGAATCCGATGACCGTGCCGACGGCGACGTCGGTGCCGGTAAGGATCGAAATGGCGCGGGGGACGTCGACCGGGCGCACACACACCGACGCCACGTCGTACTCCGCCGCGAGACGGCAGCCGTCCTCGATGAACGTGTCATCGAGCTCGGGCCGCAACAGCGAATGGTCGATCGTCTTGGCGATGTCGCGCTCGGTCAGGGAGTCGATCGAGAGGGCGTCCGTCATGTCAGTGGCAGTACGGGCGCAACACGTCGCGGGCGATGAGGAACCCCTGCTTGACCTTCTCGTCGGTCCCCTCGAACCGGCGGTCCTCGTGCTCGATGATGCAGTCGCCCTCGTAGCCCTGGCGATACAGCTCGCCGTGGACGATCCCCCAGTCGACCTCACCGAGCCCCGGGATACGTGGGATCTGCCACCCGATACCCATCGAGAAGATGCCGCGCTCGTAGAGCGCGTCGCGGTCGATCATCAGGTCCTTCGCCTGGTAGTGGAGGACGTGCTTCCCGAATTCCTTCAGGAAGCGCTGGATGTCGATCATCTGGAGGATCAGGTGCGACGGGTCGAAATTGAGCCCGATCGTGTCGCTCCATCGTTCGAGGATCCGGCGCCACTGCCGTGGCGTCGTCGCGATGTTGTTGCCGCCCGGCCACTCGTCGTACGAGAAGAGCATCGGGCAGTTCTCGAGCGTGATCTTCACGCCCTGGTCGTTGGCGAATTTCACGATGTCGGGCCAGACGCGCAACGCCTCTTCCCAGTTGTCGTCGAGGTTCTTGGCAGCGTCACCACCCATGAACGTGTTGACGAGCGGGATGCCCATCTTCCGCGCCGCGACCATCACCGCCTTGAGGTGGTCCGTGACCTCCTTGCGATGCTCGGGGTCGGGATGGAGCGGGTTCGGGTAGTAGCCGAGGCCAGAGATCGACAGCCCCTTGGACGCGAACTCGTCGACGATCTCCGTGGCCTGGTCGTCGGACAGGTTCTTGACGTCGATGTGGCTCGTGCCCGCGTAGCGCCGCGTCGGTCCGGCCGACTGCGGCCAGCAGGCGATCTCGAGGACCTCGAAGTCGGCGCTGGCCGCCCAGTCGGCGACGTCCATCAGCGGCGTATCCGGGAACGGGGCGGTCAGGAAGCCGAGCTTCATGCGAGTGTCTCCACTGGAGCGGCGCTGGATGAGGCGGGCGCGGACCGGTCGACATCGACCCAACGGCCCTCGCGGGCACTGCGCGCGATCGCGTCGCCGACGAGCATCTCGTCGTGGCCGTCGGCGAAGGTCGGGTAGCCGGGCGAGGAGGAGCGTCGCCCGGCTACCACGTCGGCATAGACCGCCCGGAAATGGGCACAGAACGTGTCGAAGAAGCCTTCGACATGACCGCCCGGCAGGGCGGCCGCGGCCTGGCCGGCGTCGTTCATCAGGGCGGGGTTGCGGATGAGGATCTCGTTGGGTCGCTCGCGGTGGCCGATCCAGGCCTCGTCGGGCCGCTCGCTGTCCCAGGCCCAAGCGCCGTCCGAACCATCGATCTCGTAGACCAGCGAGTTCTTCCGACCCGGGCTGATCTGGGAGATGCTCACGGCTCCGCGGGCGCCGCCATCGAAGCGCAGCAGGATCGTCGCCGTGTCCTCGGTCGCGATCTCGCGGTCGACCGTCTCGGTCGAACGGTCGGTCGAGAACGTCTCGACGGGCCCTGTCGGCTCCTGGCGCGTACCGATGAATGTCGTCAGATCGGCCATCACCGACGCGACGTGCTCGCCCGTAACGAACGTCATCAGGTCCAGCCAGTGCGAGCCGATATCGCCGACCGCCCGGAGCGCGCCGCCACGATCGGGCTGCAGGCGCCAGTTCCAATCGCTCTCGAGGAGCAGCCAGTCCTGGAAGTAGCGACCGGTGACCAACCGGACGTCGCCGAGGCCGCCGTCGGCGACCAGCGATCGTGCGTGCTGGTTCAGCGGGTAGTAGCGGATGTTGAAGTTCGTCGCATTCACGAGGTCCGTGCCCGCCGCAAGCTCCACCAGGCTGGCAGACTCCTCGGCGGTCATCGCCAACGGCTTCTCGCAGACGACGTGCTTACCGGCTCGGAGGGCCACCGCGGCCTGGTCGACGTGCAGGTCGTTCGGAGAGGTGACGTGGACGACGTCGACGGCCTCGTCAGCGAGCAGCTCGTCGAGCGAGGCATATGCCTTCCGGACGCCGAGGGCATCGGCCCGTGCCGCCCCACGTTCCGGGGTGCTGCCGAGGACGCCGAGCACGTTCACGCCGATCCGTCGCAGGGCTTCGACATGCACCGTGCCGATGAACCCCGTGCCGATCACAGCGGCGCCGATCGATGCGCGATTGACCAAGGGCGTCGGGCCTCCTCCAGCCTGGCGCGAGTCTTGGGACTGTCTAGACAGTCTAGATGACTACCGCCACGTCGGGAACGTAGCAACCGTTTTCCACCGTGCTGTGCCGATCGTACTTTGGTCTGTCAAGTGCAAAAGTCGTCTTTTCGTGCACCGAGGGCCTATCATCCCGCCCGTGGTCGACGAAACCGATCCCGAGGCGCCGTCGCCGCTGCCGGACGAGATCCTCGATGACCTCGTCACGGTGCTCGACGAGATCCGCCTGGGGCGATCCCGGTCGCGGTCAGAGCTCGTCCAGCGCACCGGATTGGGCCGCGCGATCGTCGGCCGGCGGGTCGGCGAACTGATCGACCGCGGACTCGTGGCGGAGGGTCCGGTGGGGCCGAGCACCGGCGGCCGCCCGCCGAGACAGCTGGCGTTCCGCGCGACCGCCGGCCATCTCCTCGTCGCGGACCTGGGCGCGACCAGCATCGATGTCGCGCTGACGACCCTGGACGGGCGGATCCTCGGCCATCACGACGAACCCGCCCGGATCGAGGACGGACCCGACGCCGAGCTCGACCGGGTCGACGCGCTGTTCCAGCTCTTGCTCGGGAGCGCCAAGGACGTCCCGGGACGCCTCTGGGGGATCGGCATCGGCGTCCCTGGTCCCGTCGAGTTCGGTTCCGGCCGGCCGATCTCCCCACCGATCATGCCGGGCTGGGACGGCTACCCGATCCGCGAGCGCTTCACGGCCCGCTACGGTGCGCCGGTCTGGGTCGACAACGACGTCAACCTCCTCGCCCTTGGAGAGTGGCGCTCGGGTATCGCCGCGGGTCACGACAACGTCGTCGTCATCAAGGTCGGGACCGGGATCGGGGCGGGGATCATCTCGGACGGCCGCCTCCATCGTGGCGCCCAGGGAAGTGCCGGCGACGTCGGTCACATCCAGGTCTCGGATGACCCGTCCGTGCTGTGCCGCTGCGGCAACATCGGCTGCCTCGAGGCCTACGCCGGGGGCGCTGCCCTGGCTCGCGGCGGTGAGGCGGCCGCGGCCGACGGCTCGAGCTCGCGGCTCGCCCTGGCCCTCGACCAGAGCGGGAGCGTCTCAGCCGAGGATGTCGCGCGTGCTGCGTCGTTCGGCGACCCGGTTGCCGTCGCGATGCTGCAATCGGCCGGAAGGCGGGTCGGCTCGATGCTCGCGAGCGTCGTGAACTTCTTCAACCCATCGCTCGTCGTGATCGGCGGCGGCGTGGCGAACAGCCCCGAACTGTTCATCGCCGCTATCCGCGAGACCGTCTACCGCCGCTCGCTGCCGCTCGCGACCCGCGATCTGCGCATCGCTCACTCGTCGCTCGGCGGTCTGGCCGGGGTCATCGGCGCGTCGGCGATGGTCGTCGATCAGCTGTTCGCGCGGGAATCGATCGGTCGCTGGCTTGAGGCAGGCTCTCCCTCGGATGCGCAGGACCTCACCGGGGACGCGCCACTCGCGCGAGCCGGCTAGGCGGCTCGCGCCCGATCGCGAGGCTCAGTTCGCGACGATCCGGTCGCTGAAGTCGCCCGATTCGGGGTCTTTCACGATCAGTCGATGGCGCCCATCGGGCAGGATCTCGCGCTTGATGACGGTCTGGCCCTCGAAGGTCTCGGGTGTCGATGCGATCCGCGGCGTCGCGCCACCCCGCCAATCGAGCTCCACGGCCTCCCAGCGGCCACTCGTCGCGGAGCGGTAGCAGGCGTCCATGACGGCGTTCACCACGTACCCGTCGTACAGCGTCTCGCGTGGCTGCTCGCCGCCTTCCATGGCCCGGAACATGTCGCTGAACATGTCGACATAGCCAAGCTCGGATGCCTCATCGCCGACCGGGAACAGCCAGCCGGCCTCGGTCTCGGCCTTCTCGGCGACGTAGCCCGTGCCACCGCCCGCGGTGAACATCTCGAACCCTGTCCGCAGGAAGTGGTTGAGCCAGACCGTCCCGTGGGTCCCGGCGACCTCGTCGCGCAGATCCATGCCGCCACGGAACGTCCAACTGACCTCGAACTGGCCGATCGCCCCGGACTCGAAGCGGATCAGCGCGACCGCGTTGTCCTCGTCGCTGATCGGGTGGACGAGCGTATCCGTGTGGCACATCACCTCGAGCGGCCGGTTCCCCTTGCCGGCGAAGTTGCGGATGATCTCGATGCAGTGGCAGCCGAGGTCGATGATCGCGCCGCCACCGGTCAGGCGGCCGTCCCAGAACCAGGCCGCATGTGGTCCGGGGTGGGTCTCCCTTGAGCGGACCCAGGTGACCGCGCCGATCGCCCCGCCCTCGACGGCCGTCACGGCCTTGAGGGTCTTCGGGGTATAGACGAGATCCTCGAGGTAGCCGCCGAACACGCCGGCCGACTCGACTGCCTCGAGCATCCGCTTGGCCTCGTCCGCCGTTCGCCCGAGCGGCTTCGTGCAGAGCACGGCCTTGCCGGCCTTTGCCGCCGCCACCACAGCCTCCTCGTGGAGATGGTTGGGCAGCGCGACGATCACCACATCGACGTCGGGATGCTCGATCGCCGCGACCATGTCGGTCGTGCTGTCGGGGACGTCCCAACGCTCGGAGAAAGCGCGTCCCCGAGCCTCGTCCCGCGCGTACACGATCCGCACGCGGTCACGACTGCGCTGGCCGTGGAGGGTCGTCGTATAGAAGTCGCCGATGAACCCGCCACCGAGAAGCGCGATGCGATGGCTCTCCAACGTGATCCTCCTGCTAGGTGGTCGCGGCGGCGACCGGCGACCGGCCGGCGACGAGATCGCGCCCCGCGACGAGCGCACGGAGCTTCGCGGTCGTCGCCCAGCGCGCGGTCTGGCTGAACCCACAGTCGGGGACCAGGCTGAGTCGCTCCGCCGGTACGCCGGCCGCGAGGACGGCGTCGATCCGCTCGGCGACCTCGTCGGCCGACTCGAGGTGGTAGTTCTTGACGTCGATGACACCGGCTGCGACATCGCGACCCGCTGCGGCGATCTCGCCCAGCAGATCGACCTCGGCCATCTCGCGGTTTGCGAACTCGAGCACGAGCTCGTCGACGCGGAAGCTGAGCATCGCGTCGAGGACCGGCCGGTACGTCCGTCGCGCGAGTGGCCGGCCGAGGTAGTTCCCGAAGCAGAGGTGGGCCCCGAGCCGGACACGACCGACGATCGGCTCGACCGCGGCGTTGAACAGCCCCGCGAAGTCGGACGGCGCGTCAGGGTGGATGGCCGGCGACGGGTCGTCGATCTGGATGTGGTCCGCGCCCTCGGCCACGAGGCGTTCCAGCTCGGAGCGGAGGATCGGTACGAACGCTTCCGCCGCGGCGTCGCGCGTGGCATAGACCTCGTCCTTGCCGGTCCGCAACCGGCCCGACAGCGTGTACGGCCCGGGCAGCGTCACCTTCAGCGGCCGCTGGGCGTGCGTGCGCGCGTAGCGGTACTCCTCGACGACACCGAGACCGTCCGGTGCCGTGATCGGCTCGAGGACCTCGAAGCGGTGTTGCTGGTCATGGCCGCCGGCGCCCAGACGACGGTCGGCGACGAGCGCACGGACGCCAGTCACGTGCTTGTAGAACTCCGCGGTGAAGAACCCGGCCCGGCGCATCTCCCCGTCGGTCACGAGGTCGATCCCCGCCTCCTCCTGGTCGCGCAAGGCGAGGTCGACGGCGTCATCCAGCATCTCCGCGATGTCGGCCGGACCGAACTCACCACGCTCGGCGGCGTCGATCCCGGACACGAACCAGGACGGCCGGGCGTGTGACCCGACGACGCTGGTGCGGAGAGCGTCGGTCATGCGGTGGTCCCTCGATCGGTGGAGGCGAACGCGAAGATCCGTGCCGGGTTGTCGACGAATAGCCGCCGTCGGACCTCAGCCCCGAGACCGCGCTCCTCGATCTGCTGCGTGAAGCCCTGCAGCAGCCACGTCAGCCCCGGGCGTCCACCGT
>Ga0157380_10001264_pt1 | contig 16407 bp, 17 predicted proteins | sample S35metaG_FD_119757 | JGI IMG/M metagenome (GOLD analysis project Ga0157380, IMG submission 119757) | Switchgrass rhizosphere microbial communities from Kellogg Biological Station, Michigan, USA - S3-5 metaG | ecosystem: Host-associated > Plants > Roots > Rhizosphere > Soil | place: USA... | reverse complement strand
TTGACCTCGCTGCCGGGACCGATCGACACCTGCGTGTCGTCGCTGAGCGTGATGCCCACGCGGGCGTCCTTGCCGGTGCGCAAGCTGTCGGATTGATACACGGCCACCCCGTTCTGAGCGGGGACCGTGCTGGCGCCGCGGACGATCACCGCGTCGCCCGAGACCACCTTGATTCGCCCTGCCGGAGTCGGCTGCTGGGCAAAGGCGGGCGCGGCCGCAGTGATGCACGCGCAGGCGACGACCCAAAGCCGAAGAATGCGACCCATAAGACCTCCCGAGCAGGGGAGCTCGTCCTTAGTCTTTTCGGCAGGTCGGGGCTGAAACCTTGCACCTCTTCACACCCCGGCGCGTGCCCGCGCATCCCCGCGCGACGCCAGAGCGTTCTCTATATATGTACGTGGCTGCCGGTCACGCGTACGTGGCTGCCGGTCTTTAGACCGGCCTCTATGTGGGGGCCGGCTTTAGCCGGCCCGCCCGGGTCACGCTGCGAACTTTGCGCCCGGCTTCTCCGTCGTTCGAAGTCAGGAGTCCCGCCATCGCGATCGTCCTGGAGGTCGTTCTCTCGTGCGTCTGGGAAATGCTTCTGCAAATCGTCGGAGAGATCTGCGGTCCGGATAATGCCGGCCCCCACATCAGATGGGAAGCAGCGAGCGCGTTCCCGCCGACACGCCCACCAGGTGCGAGAAGAGCGGCGGGGTCCACGAGAGCGCGGCGAGCGCGGCGCGCGCCAGCCGGGGGCGACGCGCGAGCCCGAGCACCCCGCGCGTGAGCAGGCGGTAGTCGCGCAGCAGCGCGTTACGCTCGCGTTCGAACGACGGCAGCCACGCGTCGGCGTGGTCCTCACCCTTCGAGACGATGAACTCCGCGAGGCGCTCCGACGTGACGAGCGCCTGCGCCATGCCGCCGCCGGTGATCGGATCGATGAAGCCTGCCGCGTCCCCTAACAGCACGACGCCTGGCGCGAACCCGCGGCTCGCGGTGGCGGCGAGCGGCGTGGCCTGCAGGTCGCTGATCGGGTCGGCGCCGTCGAGGAGCTCGCGGAGCGCGGGCGGCTCGCGCCGCCAGCGATCGAACTGCGGCTCGAGTGGTGCGTGAACGGCATCGGCTTCGACGAGCAGCGCCACGAGCACCTCGCCGCCCGGGAGCGGCGTGACGTAGAACTCCCGCGACGGCCCCAGGAAGATGTCGACCCACGCCGGAGCCTCGCGGCCGGACAGCCGGTAGTGGCGCCGCGCGCCGACACGCGATCGCGGTTCCGGGACGTTGAGCCCGAGGCGGTGGCGGAAGCGCGAATGCGCGCCGTCGGCGGCGACGACGAGCGGCGCACGGACGGCGGTGCCGCCCACGACCACGCCGGTGACGCGGCCGTTCTCGACCAGCGGCCCCTCGACGGCCACGCCCTGATGCGCGGTGACGCCCGGAGTAGCGGCCGCGCGCTCGAACAGCCAGCGATCGAGCACGAGGCGCCGCTGCGCGCGACCCGTTGCGCCGTGCTCGGCGCTTTGCGGAAAGCGCCCGACGGCCACGCGTGCGCCCACGTGATAACGCACGCCGTGGAACGGCGCGCCGCCCGCACCATCGGCGATACCGAGCCGCTGCAACGCCGAGACACCGGCCGGCATCAGCCCCTCCCCGCATGGCTTGTCACGAGGAAAGGTCTGCGCGTCGAAGAGCTGTACTGATCGCCCGGCACGTCCGAGCGCGATCGCCAGCGACGTACCGGCAATCCCGCCGCCGACGATGACGACGCTCACGGAATGAACCGCGGCTTGGCGCCCATGCGCGCCACGTAATCGGCGTTGGCGAGCAGCACGCGATCCTCGGCGGTGATGCGTGCGCGCAGCACGAACACGTGGGCGATGCTGCCGAGGATGGCCGTGATCCATGCCGTGTGCACGAGCGGCAGCGCGAGCAGCTCCACGAACACCGCCACGTAATTGGGGTGCCGCACCCAGCGGTACGGGCCGTCGTCCACGATGCCTTGCCGCGTCGAATCGACGACGCCGACATTCCAGTAGCGGCCAAGCGTCTGGATGACCCACCAGCGCGTCCACGTGGCGGCGACGAGCAGGAGCAGCGCGGGCAAGGCGAGCGCAGGCACGAAGGGGCGATGCAGGGTCACGACCTCGATCGCGGCGCCGGCCAGGATGGCCGCGTGCAGCACCGCCATCCACTTGAACTGCGGTTCGTGGATCGCGGTGGCCCCGGCGGCAATCAGGGCGCGACGGTGGCGGAAGGAGATGACGAGCTCGGCGAGCCGCAGCAGCGCCACCGCCACCACCACGACCAGGTACGCCTGGACGGTTGGCGTCAGTCCCACTGCAGCAGCGCGGTCTCGGCGCTGAACCCGGGCCCGAAGGCGGCCAGCATGCCGTAGGCTCCGGCCGGCACGTCGCGCGTGCGCAGCCACTCGTCGAGCACGAACAGCACCGACGCGCTCGACTGATTGCCGCACTCCCGCAGCACGTGCCACGACGGCTGTGTGTCGGCTTCCGTCAAGCCGATCTCCTCTTCGATCGCCTGCAGGAGCGCGCGCCCGCCCGGGTGCAGCACGAACGCCGAGACGTCGGCCGTGGTGAGGCCGCGCCGCGCCAGCGCCGTGCACAGGATCTGCTTGATGCGCGAGCGAATGAGCTGCGGCACTTCCTTCGACAGGATGATGTGGAAGCCGTCGCCCTGCAGATCGAAGCCCATCGCGTCGATGGTGTCGGGCAGGAGATGGCTCGCGACCTCGAGGATTCTCGGGCCACGGCCGGGCCGTCCGGTGACCACGGCCGCCGCGGCGCCGTCGCCGAACAGGATCGTCGAGATCAGGTTGGCCTGCGAGAGGTCACGCCGTTGAAAGGTGAGGCTCGGGAGCTCCACCGCGACGACGAGCGCGGTGCCGTTCGGATATGCGCGCACGAAGTCGGCCGATCGGCCGAGCGCAGCCGCTCCCGCCGCGCATCCCAGCTCGGTGATCGGCAGGCGCCGGACATCCGGGCGGAATCCCATCCGGTTGATGAGATGCGCGTCGAGCGACGGAATCATGAACCCGGTGCACGACGTGGTGATCAGCAGATCGACATCAGAGGGCGCGATGCCGGCCTTCTGCAGAGCGCCTTCGGCCACCTGCAGTCCGAGCGCGATCGAATGCTCCCGGTACTCGCGCGTGAGCGTCGCCAGCGGGCGCGGCTCGATGATGTAGTCCACCGGGTGGATGAAGAAGCGCCGGCGCACTTGCGCGCCGTCCACGATTGCCATCATGGCGTTGAGGCGCCGTTCGTCGATGTCGAAGGTGCTGCCGAAATAGCGTTTGACGTCGTCCCGGGTGATCTCGTGCTGGGGGAGCGCCGTCGAGGTGGCGGCGATGCGGATGGGCTGCTCCATTTATGTGCGAGCCATTGTATTTTCACGGGCCGCCTAAAGGCGGCCCCCACGTACGTAGCCCGGCCCGCCACGGCAGCGCACGGGAGTGAGGCGTGCGCCCGCCGGACGGGCCGGTGGTGGAGAGAGGTGTGGCCTACGAACGCGCCGGCTTGAGCGTCAGGAACAGGCTGCGCCCTTCCCGGTGCAGCAGCACCAGCACGGGCTTGCCGCCGGTCTGCTCGATCGCGGTCTTCAACTCGGCAACCGTCGTCGTCGCGTGGCCGTTGACCTTTTCGATCACGTCGTTCGGCCGGATGTCGCTGTCGGCCGCGACGCCGTCGGGATCCACGTCAGTGACGAGGACGCCTTTCACCGAGCGCGGAATCTCGTTCTCCCGCGCCAGCTCCGGCGTCAGCGGCGCCACCTGCATGCCGTAGCGGCCGGGTGAGGCGGACGAACCGTGCGCGTCGCGCTCCTCGCTGTCGGTGTTGCTCGCCTTCAGCTCTTCGAGCCGTGCGTTGAGGTCGCTGGTGCGGCCGTCACGCACCACCTTGAGGGCCACCGATGTGCCCGGCGCCGTGTTGGAGATGGCGTTGCGCAGCTCGTTCCCGTCCGTCACGCGCCGCCCCTGCACCTCGGTGATCACGTCACCCTGCCTCAGGCCCGCGCGCTCGGCCGGGCTGCCGGGCTCCACCTGGTTGACGAGCGCCCCGCGCACGTCGCTCAGGCCGAGGCTCGACGCCAGGTCTGCGGTAATCGGCTGCACCGTGACACCCAGCTTGGCGCGGCGCACGTGGCCGCTCGAGATCAGCTGCCCCATCACGTTCTTCGCCATGTTCGACGGGATCGCGAAGCCCAGGCCGATGTTGCCGCCGGAGGGCGACATGATCTGCGACGGCACACCGAGCAGCTCGCCCTGCAGGTTCACGAGCGCGCCGCCGGAGTTGCCGTGATTGATCGGCGCGTCGGTCTGCAGGAAGTCCTGGAAGCTGCCGTCGCCGTTGCCGGTGGTGCGACCCTTGGCGCTGATGATGCCCGAGGTCACCGTCTGACCGACGCCGAGCGGGTTGCCGATGGCCAGCACCACGTCGCCCACGCGGGCCTTGTCCGAGTCGGCGAGCGGAAGCGCGTGCAGCCCGGTGGCTTGCACCTTCAGCACCGCGAGGTCGCTCGGTGCGTCGTCACCCACCACGGTCGCGGTGAGCACGCGGCGATCGGCGAGCTCCACTTCCACCTTGTCGGCCCCGTCGACCACGTGATGGTTGGTCAGGATGTAGCCGTCGGCGTTGATGACGACGCCGGAGCCCAGCCCCTCCTGCCGCGGCACGCGCATGCGGCCGCCGCGCTCCTGCGAGTCGAAGTCGCGGCCGAAGAAGTCACGGAACCGGGGATCGGAAAACGGCAGTGCGGTGGGCGCGACCTGCGCCTTCTTGGCGACACGAACGGTGACGACACTCGGGGTGACCTGATCGACGACACTGGCGTACGATGACACGCCGGCGGGAACCGCTGGCGCTGCCGGAGCTGCGGCGGGAGCTGCAGCCGCAGGCGCCGCGCCGGCGGCATGCACTGCGGTCGTGTCTCGCCACGTCGAGCCCACGGCGATCCCGCACAGCGCGGCCGCGACCGCGATGGCCGCCGTGAAGCTGCGGGCAGCCCTTCGCGTGTCCAGCGGCGATGTGTGATGTGTCATATGACTGAACCCTCCATGTCCGGTTGGACGCCGGACCGGCGCGCTTGGACGGGACTGCCTGCCGCGGGCGCCTGGGGCTTGCTGGCGGCGGCACTTTTTCTCGCCTTCCTGGCCATGTGGGTGGTGACCCCGGCGCCGGTCTATGCCCTGCTTCCGTTTGGCGTGGCGGTTCCCGAGCTCAGCCCGCTGCTGAGCGCGCTCGCGCTGGCCGTCGCCGCCGGCGCCTGGCTCGGACGGTCCCGCCGTCCGGCACGGATCGCGGCGGTGATTTCGCTTGGGGCGGCGGTGCTGCTGGCCCTGCCCGTCGCGCAGCTTCCGGCGGCCGTGCGCCGATTCGACGTGTCGATGGCGGCGGCTGGGTTTGGTGCCGCCCGATTAAATTCCGTTAATCCAACGTCAGCGACGGCTCGCGGGTCGTCGTCGGTGCGCCGCGGCGTGTTGGTGGGCGATGCGGGTGGCGCGCCGCTCACCGCCGACATCTACGCACGCGACGGCGTCCACGATGCGCCGCTCCTCGTGCAGATCTACGGCGGTGCCTGGCAACGCGGCCGGCCCGGCGACGACGAAGTGTTCGCGCGCTATTTCGCGGCACGCGGATATGTGGTGGCGGCGATCGACTATCGTCACGCGCCGGCGTCGCGGTGGCCGGCGCAGATCGACGACGTGCGCACGGCGCTTGCGTGGCTGGGGGTGCACGGGCCTGAGTTCGGCGCGGATCCGACCCGGCTCGCCCTCGTCGGACGCTCGGCGGGTGCGCAGCTGGCCCTGGTGGCCGCCTATCAGGCGGGCGCTCCCGCCGTGGCCGGCGTCGTCAGCTTTTACGGCCCGGTGTTCCTGGCCGACGGGTGGCGCGAACCGCCGCGACCCGACCCGTTGGACACGCGGTCGATCCTCGAAACCTATCTCGGCGGAACGCCCGACCAGGTGCCCGACCGCTACGCGGCGGCGTCGCCCGTCACGTATCTCTCGGCGCAGTCGCCGCCGACGCTGCTCGTGTACGGGCGCCGCGATCACATCGTGGAGGTGCGATTCGCGCGGCGGCTCGAGGCGCGGCTGCGGGAGATCGGTGTGCCGGCGGTGCTGATCGAGATTCCGTGGGCCGAGCACGCCTTCGACCTGCTGCCCCACGGGCTGAGCGCACGCGTGGCCTTTACCTACACCGAGCGGTTTCTCGCCGGCCTGCCGGCTCTGCACGCCGACGCCCGGCCCGTGGCCGACGCGCGACCGCGGCCGCGCTGATAAGATCGCGGCGCCCGATGCGGAATCTCGTGATTGGAGTGGTTGTGGCGGCCGCGCTGGCGCTGGCCCTGTCGCCCGCGCGGATTGCAGGCATCGACGCCTGGAAGATTGTGCTCGCCGCGATCGGTGCCGTGCTCGTGGTAACCGCTGGGCGTGGCCAGAAGGTCAAGTAGGCTCTACCCACCTGACCCACCAGACCTACCTGACTACATTTTCTCTTTGAGCACCTTGAGCCACGGCTCGGCGGCCGCGGTGGGCTCCACCTTGCGGTCCACCACGATGTTCTTGGTGCTGTAGCCGACGCCGTAGATCTTCTCGTTGGCGTTGCGGTCGGCGCGGATCGTCGATCCCGCGAGGCTGACGCCCGCGAACAGACCGCGCGATCGCGAGTAGCTCAGAATCTCCGCCTGCAGTTTGTAGTCGGTGGACGCGGTCGCTTCGCGGCCCACCGGGCCCGCCGCTACCGACGCATCGCCGCCGATCTTGAACGTGTTCTGCGCCAGGTTCTCGATGCCGCGCTCGTTGACCACGACCAGCACGATGTCAGTGGCCTGCCCGCCGATCTGCAGGCCGACGCTGCCGCCGGTCAGCGTGATGAACGCGGGCGCCGACCATCCCGAGGCCGACTTGACGCTCATCACACCTTTGCCACGCTGCGCGCCGATGAGCAGGGCGCCCTTCACCGTGGAGGGGATGACCACCACGGCCTGCGCCTTCTCGATGATCGCCTCGGGCACGCCCTTGTCTGGCGCCGACAGAATCTCTTCGAGCACGCGGGCCGCCTCGTTCGCGCGATCGGTCTCGACCTGTTGCGCGAACGCGAGACGCGGAAGCAACGTCAGGGTGAGTGCCGCAACCGCGGCGACCTTGCTGATCATGGATCCCTCCTGGGACCCGAATCTATCACGCGCGACGCATCTAGCCGATTCCCGCAACCGGCTTGGTGATCACGCCCAGGTCGTCGATCCGCGCCAGTTCGCCACTGGGGTTGTTGAACCGATCACCGGCCTCGATGACGACGCTGTGGTGCAGGAGGTCGTTGTCGCGGATGCGGCGCCTCACTTCGGAATCGATCTTGTGCGTGCTGAGCTTGGCTGGCTTCTTGATCCCGGCGATGTTGGCCAGCACGTCGCTCTCGCGAATCGGCAGTCCGCACCGCTTCGCGTTCTGGAACAGCCAGTTGAGCGCGACGCCGTTGAGGGTGTCGTTGTCGTTGCCGCCACCGACGTCGGAGTGAACGCCGCGGAACCACACCTCCTGCAGCACGACGCCGGTCGCGGGCGCGCTGCCCGAGAGTCGCGTCAGCGGAAACAGCAGGCGCGTCTCGTCGAGCGCCATCGCGTGGAAGACGTTGTGGGCGTTGGGCGGCATGTGCAGATTGTGTCCGGCGTTGACGTGCTCGCCGGGCAGTCCGAATTCACCCACGACATCCCAGAGCCCGATGAAACGCAGGTTGAGGTTCTTGATCTTGTCGGCGATCTCATTGGCGAACGAGAGCGCCAGCGCGGCCCCGCGGCTGAAGCCGGCAATGTCCACCACCGAGTCGCCGGCTTCGATGTTGTTCTCGAGCCGATCCATGGCCTGGCGCACGCGCTGATGGCCGCCGATGCCGAACGCCTCCGAGAACGTGCGGCCGATGAACGTCCGCGCGCGGGTGCCGATGCCCTTCAGATAGAGGCTGCCGGTTTCCTTGCGAACGTCGTCGTTCTTGTTGGGGTCCTCGTACGCGTGAAAGAACTTGCAGGCATTCGAGTCGCGAGTGTCGCCGTCGCGTTCCTCGTTGCCAGTACCGTCGAAGACGTAGAGCGCCATGATGACCTCGATCTGAATAGCGAACCGGCGTTAAGCCGGTTTGCCAGATACTGCCGCGGAGCCCGCGTTTTTTGCGGGCTCCGCCAGACGTGCGGATCCTACAGAAAGAACGTTGCGAGCGTACGGATCGAACAAGCCCGGCCGTTAGCGCGATGGCTTGATGACCGTGAACACACCCATCCCGAAGCCGACGCCGCCATAGTTGGGCTGGATCGACGGGGGCACGAGCGCTGCCGACACCGACCCGCCAAAGCCCAGCTGGAACGCGTGCGTCGTTCGCGCGTAGCGAACGTAGCCGCCCTGGAGCTTACCCACCGTCAGGATGGCGCCAGGCTGCTCGTGTATGTGCAGCGCATGCGACGGCTTGCCGTTCAGTTCGGCCCGGCCAAACAGCGCATGCACTCGCGCCAGCGTGAGCGTGGCCTCGGCCAGCCCGGCGTGCGTCTGCTGTCCGCGCTCGGCGTTTGTTCCCCACGCGAGTGTGGCGGCCAGCCGCCCCCGGGTATAGACGGCCGACGCCGTCACGCGGGTGATGTCGTAGCGCGCGCCGTGCTCGAAGTCCTGCTCGGCTGATTCCAGGCGCCCGGCGGAAACCTGGAGCGACAGCGAATCGCGCGGCTGGATCGTGAGACGGCCCGACACCGAGTCGAGCGGACCGAGATCGAAGTCGGCGCGCGACTCGTCGGGCTCGCGGCCGTTGAACGCCGAGCCCTCCAGGCGCCAGCCGCGGCCCGAGAGCCCTGCCGTCACCACGCCGAACGAGATGTGCGTCGCGTCGAGCCAGTGATGCGAGATCGGCGCGACGGGATTCACGGCGGCCGACGCGCGGTGTGGAAAGGCGGGCGGACCGAGCGCCGGCTCGCCGGCAGGGCCACCATACACGCGCCACGCGAGGCTGCTGCCGGCGCGGAATGGACGCTCGTATTCCGCCGCCACTTCCATGAACAGGTCGTGTGGATGCTGCCGATCGTGCAGCCCGTCGCCGTCGCACAGCTCGCCCGACGCCAGCAGGTCGGGATAGCCGCACCCCGGAATCGTCCACGGTTCCAGGCTCAACATGGTACGCAGGGCGGCGCGGCCGCCGCCGAGCGGGTGACGGGCCTCCGCCATGAACCAGTTGATGCTGCCGAACTGATGGGAGCCGCGATGAACGGGTGCCCATTCCTGCAGGTACTGCACGAACACGTTGCCGTGCAGCATCAGGGCCCACGACGCCGACTCCATGTGATGTCCGGCGTGCTCGTCGGCGGGCGGTGGATGCTGGTGCTCCTGGGCGCCGGCCGCCACTGCCGTGGCGGCCAGAACCACGGCCGCCGCGAAACCTCTGGAGGGGAACAAGGTACGTAGAGACGCACCTTAAGCGCGCCTGTCCCAGTATAGAGATAATCAAACCATGAGCAACAAAACCTTCCCCGTCGAAAAGACCGACGCCGAGTGGCGTGCGCAGCTCTCCCCGGAGCAATACGCGGTGCTGCGAGGGCACGGCACCGAGCGGCCCGGGTCGTGTGCGCTCTTGAACGAGAAGCGCGTCGGCACCTTCTCGTGTGCCGGCTGCGGCCAGCCGCTGTTCATGACCGGACGCAAGTTCGAGAGCGGTACCGGATGGCCCAGCTTCGTCGCGCCGCTCGAGGGGTCGATCGAGGAGACCGTCGATACCGGCTACGGCATGGTGCGCACCGAGGTCCACTGCAGCCGGTGCGGCGGCCACCTCGGGCACGTGTTTCCCGACGGTCCGCCGCCCACCGGCCTGCGCTATTGCATCAACGGCGTGGCGCTGGATTTCGCGCCGGGCGACGGGAAGGGCTGAGGCGCTATACTCCCGCGCATGAAACCTGCCCTTCGCGCGTCGATGCTCCTCGCCGCCGTCATGGCCGGTGCCTGGCCCGCCGCGGCCGAGGAGCCCGCCGGATCGCTCTCGGCCCTGAGCACGCAGCCGTCCATGAACGTGTTCCGCCGCTTCTCGGTGGACCGCGCGAAGATGATCGAGTTCTACGGCGAGGTGCTGGGGTTGAAGGCGCTGCCGTCGATTCAGCTCGGCGGCGGCAACGAGATGATCCTGTTCGGCATCGGCACCGCGCAGGTGAAGCTGCAGGCCACGCCCGCTGCCAGCCAGTATCCTGGCGGCGACGTCAAGGCGGCGACCGGACTTCGCGTGTTCACCTTCTTCTATCCCGACGAGGCGGCGGTGTCGGCGCGCTTCACGGCCAAGGGCTACCCGGCGCCGAAGTTCGCGCCGCGGGCCGGTGGCGGCCGCGCCGCGATGGTGCTCGACCCCCAGCAGCAGTGGGTGGAGCTGGTGGCGATGCCGGGTGCGCCGCCCGACACCTATCAGCGGTTCGAGGTGGGGATCACGGCGGCGAATCTCGAGAAGAGCCGCGCGTTCTACCGCTCCTTCGTCGGGCTCGAGGAGCTGCCGCCGGTCGTCGATCCGGCGCTCGGCGCCACGAAGTACCCGTTCCGGCACGGTGACACGACCATCAACGTGTGGTCGTTCGGCGGCACTCTCCCGGCGAACAAGAGCAGTGCCGGGATTCAGTACGTGATCTCGAACGTCGAAACGGTGGACGCCAAAGCCAAGGCCCAGTCGGTGACCATCGATCGGCCGCTGGGGCTCTTCGGCCAGGGTCTGCGGACGATCTGGCTCTCGGATCCGGACGGCGTCACCAACTACTTCGCGCAGATCCTGCCGCGGCGCCCGGCGGCGGCGCCCTCGACGCAATAGCCGATCAGGGCGGTCTCACGACCGCCCTCTCCACTCACGTCACTGATCTCGCGACGGGAGTTCCTCGTCGAGCTTCGACGCAAGTTCGTGGACGTTCGTCTCTCGCGCCAGCTCGTCGATGTGAGGGCCTCCGGCGGCATGGGCCACGCCGAGATGGGCGGCGATGTCCTGCAGCAGCCCGAGCACCGCGGTCATTTCGCGCTCGGCGAGCAGATTGATCTGGAGATCGAGGTGTGCGCGCCGGTCGCCCTGCGTCGTCAAGCGGTTCTGGCTCGCCAGGACGAAGAGGGCCAGGAAGATCGCCTCGAGCGACACCAGCGTGGTGAGCATCGGGAACGGAAAGGGATCGAACGGACGCACGGCGGGCACCGCATGGACGTTCACCGCTACCCAGCTCACGAACCACACCAGGTGGGCGAACAGGACCGGTCCGCGGCCGGCCGTGGAGGTGATCCACTCGCTGATGCGTTCCGCACGCGAGCGGCCAAGAAGGGCCGACTCCTCCAAGCCCTTGATGATGCGCACGTTCTCTTCCATCGTGCGCGAAACGGAGTCGGTGCCCTGACGCGGATTCGAATCCATGCAGTGACCGGGAGGTAACACAGCATGTTCGGGGCCAGGCTGACCGCCGGCTCCCGGCGAGGCGGGCGGCCGGCGGTCGTCTGAAGCGCGTGGCAGAAGGTGCGAAGAGGCCGAGCGGATGGGCTGCAAATCTTGCAGCCGTGACGCTACTCGATGTCCGTGTCCGAGGCCTTCTGCGCGTCGTCGTCGGCCTCGTCGTCCTCTTCTTCTTCCTCTTCGGCGTCGTCGTCCTCGAAGTCCTCGTCCTCGTCGTCGGTCTGACCGGGCTCGCTGGCGTCGGCCTGCGCGATCGGCGCGTCGGGATCGACGCCCACGCTCTCGAGCGCGGGTTCGTCGCGGATGTCTTCCATCGTGTCGGCCCCGGTCCCGGTGGTGATGTCTGCCATGATCTGCTCCATTCCGCCGGCGCTCGAAACGAGGCGCGGCTGGCGCTCCGAGAGCAAGAAGGGAGCCAGCATGATCATCGCCACTCGACGCGACTCAGCAGCGCGTACGTAGCTGCGGGTCTTTAGACCCGCCTACTGCACTTTGATAGCGAGCGGCACGATCACCGTTCCCCAGTGGAAGCGCAGCGTCGCGTCCTTGCCATCAACGACGGGGAAGTAATACGTCAGTGTTTCCATGTGCGCGCCGGTCTCGGGCTTTACCTCGAGGCGCAGGGCGTCGCGATGCTCGCCGGGATAGCTGGTGTGGAAGGTGTCGGCGACTGAGTTGAAGATGAACGTCCAGCTGTCCGCACGCGGGATCGTCCACAGGCTGTACGAACCCTTGGGCAGCGGCTTGCCGTTTACTTCGATGTCACGCGAGATGGTCATCGACGTGGCGTCGTTGGCGCCGGGGTGCCACATCCGGCCGTACGGCACCAGGCTCCCGTAGATCTCACGGCCGCGCGCCACCGGGCGTCCGTACTCGATGCTGATGTCGGTGTTGGCGACACGCTGCGTGACCGTGCCGCGCTGGCTCTTGATCACGCGGTCGAGCGGAATGATCTCGTCGCGCTGCGCGAACGCCCCGGTTGCCAGCGTGAGCGCCGCAGCGAAACCGATGACGATGGATTTCATGGCGCCTCCAGGGCGGTCTCAAGACCGCCCTCTACATTATGGGAGTGCGAACACATAGAGCTGCCCCGTGTTGCTGGGCTTCAGCTCCGGCGTGAGGCGCAGTTCGGTCGTCGAGACGAGCGACGATCCCGTCGTCACCGCGACATACTGCTTGCCATCGACCGCGAACGTCACGGGGTAGCCGACCACCGGCGCGCCCAGGTTCTGCTCCCACAGCACCTTGCCGGTGCGGTCGTCGAAGGCGCGGAAGCGGCCGTTGACGTCGCCCCCGAACACCAGCCCGCCCGCTGTCGCCACGAGCGACATGGTGCCGGCGCGCTGCTCGTATTTCCACAGCGTGCGGCCGGTCTCAACCGAGATCGCGTAGATGGTGCCGACCTTGTCAGTGCCCGGCGCCAGCATCGACGGCATGTTGAGACCGTAGACGAGCGACGGGTCGCGCTTGTCGGTGGTCGTCTTGGCGTTCATGCAGACGTTCTGGAGCGGATAGAACATGACGTTGGTGCGCGGGTTGTACGCGCCGGCCGGCCAGTTCTTGCCGCCCGAGCCCGCGCTCGGGCAGATCATCTTTTCTTCGCCCAGCTTCGAGAACGTCGCGGCGGGGTTCACCGTCACCTCGCCGGTGGCGCCGTCGATCTTCGAGATGACGTTCTGGAACACGGTCGGCCGCGCCCACAGGAACTCGCCGGTCTGACGATCGAGCGTGTAGACCACGCCCGTCTTGCCGGGAATGCCCGTGATCACCTTGCGCCGTTCGCCCGGCTTGACCTTCGGGTTGATCCACGGCACTTCCTTCGGGTCGGGCGATATCGCCGTTTCGACCAGCAGCCGCTCGAACGGGTGATCGAGGTCCCAGTGATCGACGATGTGCTGGTAGTACCACTTCATCTTCCCGGTATCGGCGTCGAGCGCCAGCGTCGAGTTGTGGAAGAGGTACTTCTTGTCGTTGCCGTCGAGCGTGAACTTCGGCGCCGGGATGGTGACCGACGTGCCGACGAAGATGGTGTTGGTTTCCGGGTCATAGCTCGGGACCATCCACGTTCCTACGTGCCAGCGCTCGGCCATCGGCACGGCGCCCCACGTTTCGTACCCGAGTTCGCCGGGCAGCGGAATCGTGCGTGCCCGCCACAGCTCCTTGCCGGTCTTGGCGTCGTGCGCGGTGATGATGCAGGCGTCGTTGCCGGCCTGAGGCTGGCACTGGCGGCCCTCGATCACCTTGCCGTTGGCGATGATCGGGCCCGAGCTCGCCGAGGCGCGCGCGGTGGCGTCGAGCACCTTTGTTTCCCACACCAGTGCTCCGGTCCTGGCGTCGATGGCGTACATCTGGTTGTCGGCGCTGCCGTCGATGATCGTCGTGCCCCAGATGGCGATGTTGCGGTTCGTACCGCCGCGGACGCCTTCGGGCAGCTTGCGCCGGTTCTCCCAGATCAGATCGCCGGTCTTGGCGTTGATCGCCTGGATGTAGTCGGCCGGCCCCGGCGCGTACATCACGCCGTCGTAGACGAGCGGGGTGGACTCCATGTTGCCGTTGCCCATGCCGCGGGCCCACGCCATCTTCAGCTTGCCGACGTTGGTCCGATCGATCTGATCGAGCGGGCTGAAGCCCTGGCTGTCGAGCGTGCGCCGCCAGGAGAGCCAGTTCGACGGGCTGGGCTTCCACAGCATCTCGTCGGTGACCGGGACGAAGCCGCGGTTGCCGCCGTTCGGCGGCGGCGTGGACCCCGGTCCAGCCGCGCGTGCCGGTGCCTGCGCCTGAGCGAGCCCGGTGAACGCCATGACCGCAAGTGCCGCTATTGCAACCGTTCGCTTCATCAGAACCCCCTTGTCCGCGAGCCGGCCCGAGACTATCACGCCGGGGTGGGCGGCCGGCGCCCCAGCCAGGCGATCCATCCGCCCGCCAGGAGCGGGGCAGCGCTGGCGATGGCAAAGATCCCTGAGGGGATCACGATCTCGGCGCGAGACATCCCGTGGGCGGGCGAGAGATTGGCGAGGAAGACGATTCCCAGCAGGAGAAACGTCGGGAGCGCGAGGACGCCCTCCACCAGGAGGGCAATCCACAGCCTCGTCGCCGTGGCATCTGTGGCCAGTCGCCACCCGAGGGCGAGCGACAGCAGGCCCGAGAGCAGGGCGGCCCCGTACGAAACCGACACGCTCATGTCCGCGAAGAACAGCGTCCAGAACCGCGGTGTGAGATAGAGAGCGGGCTCGCCGAGCGGGTGAAAGGTTGCTCCAGCGACGGCCAGCAGGCACTGATACACGGCGACGCAGGCGAGGTATTGACCGATACGGCGTCTGCGCGGCCGCAACTGCGCTTCCCAGCGTTCGACGGCATCGGACTCGAGAGTGGCTCGATCGAGCATGCGCGGTTCAGGTCACCAGAACTTCCAGCGTGAGCGCGAGCGCTTGTAGCGGGCGAGCGGAATCGTCTCGGGCTCGATCAGCGAGCCGTCGATCGGCCCCTCCAGGTGATAGCCGAAGAGCGCGGCCAGCGCCGCTTCGCCCAGCTCCAGTGGGTGGAACGGAAAGGGATAGGCGGTCTGGTCTTCGCTGTCGTCCAACGCCGGGTGCCGGCCGGCCCAGTACGGCTCCTCGAACGGCAGCCTGGGGCCGATGTCCTCGAGGATGCCGCTGTCGGGAGACAGGCTCAACGCTCGGACGAGCGTGCCGTTCGTCCACTGGGCGTAGGCGAACCAGTCCACCACGCTGTGCATGGCGTGCAGCGTCACGGTGCCGCGCCCGCCGGCCGCGACGAACGGGGCCGGCAGCTTGGATGGGTAGTCGGCTCCGAACTCTCGTGCCGCCACGACGGAGACGCCAGGGAAGCAGCCGATGCAGATTTCGTTGTCGTCGGGGCAGGTGAACATGAGATCGCCGTCCTCGAGCGGTTCCAGCTTCTCGCCAGGGAACAGCGTCGCGGCGAACCGGGCCGTGGCGTCCCGATTCATGGTGGGACGGGCCAGCAGCGCCTCGCGCGCGCTCCCGTCCGCGTACACGAGCATCCAGGTCTTGGCGCCCATAGGCTGAGCAGGCAGAGTAGGCGGAGTCGATGGAGGAGGCAAGGTAGGATCGGTGCCATGACCTGGTCCCCTGTTCGTCTCCTCCGCCCCCTTGTCTTCGCCGCCGCACTTGCCGCCGCCGCGGTGCCGACGCTGGCGCAGGCGCCGGCGACCGCCCCAGCCCCGGGACGCGAGACGTCGGCGGCCTCGGTCCGGTCGTACCTCGCGGCGCAGCTGATGCCGGTGGATCCCGAGGTCGTGACGGGGACGCTGCCCAACGGGCTGCGCTATTACGTCCGCCCGAACGCGAAACCCGCCCGGCGGATCGAGCTGCGGCTGGTCGTCAAGGCCGGCTCGGTGCTCGAGGATCCCGATCAGCTCGGGCTGGCGCACTTCGTCGAGCACATGGAGTTCGAAGGCACGCAGCACTTCCCGCGTGAAGGCATCAACGCGTTCCTGGCCTCGCTCGGCCTCGGCATCGGTCCCGACGCCAACGCGGAGACGAGCTTCGACGACACGCAATACACGCTGCGCATCCCCGCCGGCTCGCCGCAGGTCCTCGATCGCGCCTTGCTGGTTCTGGAGGACTGGGCGCACGCCGCGACGTTCGACCAGGACGCCATCGATCGCCAGCGCGGCATCGTGCTCTCGGAATGGCGGCTGCATCTCGGCGCGGCCGAACGCACCGGGGACAAGATCCGCAAAGTGCAGCTCGAAGGGTCCCGGTATGCGGACCATTCGCCGATCGGCGACCCGGGCGTGATCGAGAAGGCGCAGCGCGAGCAGCTGCTGCGGTTCTATCGCGACTGGTACCGGCCCGACCTGATGGCGGTGATCGCCGTCGGCGACCTCGATCGCGACGCCACCGTGGCGATGATCAAGGCGCGCTTCTCGTCGCTCACCTCGCCGGTGCCGAAGCGCCCCCGGCCGGCCTTCGACGTGCCCGAGCGCCAG
>Ga0157380_10001263_pt1 | contig 16409 bp, 15 predicted proteins | sample S35metaG_FD_119757 | JGI IMG/M metagenome (GOLD analysis project Ga0157380, IMG submission 119757) | Switchgrass rhizosphere microbial communities from Kellogg Biological Station, Michigan, USA - S3-5 metaG | ecosystem: Host-associated > Plants > Roots > Rhizosphere > Soil | place: USA... | reverse complement strand
TCGGGCGAGGCGTTCCTGACCCCCCCGGGCGAACTTTACGATGTCGTCGTGTCGGCGATTCGGGAGGAAACCGGAACCGAACCCGAACTGTCGACCAGCGGCGGCACGTCCGACGGGCGCTTTCTCATCCAGCTTTGCCCGGTAGTCGATTTCGGCCTGCCCAATGCCAGCATGCACAAGGTCGGCGAACATGCGCGAATTGAGGACATTCAAGCCCTCAGCCGGATTTATCGTCGAGTCCTGGAAAAAGTGTTCGGCGCTTCCTGAGGTCTTGATTCACGCTCCAGCAGGGCTGGACCGATCAAGCCCTAAGCGACGCTGCGCGACCCGCGGTCGGCGTTGCGCGTCCAGCTCAGATATTCTTCCTCGAACATCGGCTGGGCGAAGACGAAGCCTTGCACCGTCTCGCAGCCCATCGCCCGAAGGATGTCGGCCTGGGCCACATTCTCAACCGCTTCGGCCACCACTTCCGCGCCGACGCTCTTGACCAGTTGAATCACCGCCTGGACCACCACGCGTGCCTTCTCGCTGTTCTCGATATCGACGATCAGCGACGGGTCGAGCTTGACCCGGTCAAGCGGCATGGAACGCAGGCGGGCAATGTTCGAATAGCCCGTGCCGAAATCGTCAATGGCGATCGTCGCGCCGTCGCGGCGAAGCGCGGCAATTTCGGACAGCACCGTCTCCGAGCATTCCATCGCCGCGGATTCGGTGAATTCCACCTCAACCAGCGACAGCGGCACACCGGCATCGCTGAAGCTGGCCCTCATCCTCTGGAAGAAATCGGCGCGATCGAGTTGGCGCGGGCTGACGTTGAAGGCGATCCGTCGAGTGACGCCCTGCGCGTGCCATTCGGCCAGCATCGAGGCGACTTCGGCAATCACCCAGTCACCGATATCGGCGATGATTCCGGTCTGTTCGGCGATCGGGATGAAGGTAGCGGGCGAACGCATGCCCTCCCGCGGATGGTTCCAGCGCAGCAGGGCTTCGGCGCCGCTGACCTCGCCAGTGGCGAAGCTCAGCTGCGGCTGCAGCGCCAGCAGAAATTCGCCGCGTTGCACGGCTTCGCTCAACGCCATCTCGGTTTCGACCTTGCGCTGATGCTCTTCCGCAAGCTCGTCGCTGAACAGGCAATAGCGGCCTCCGCCGGCATGTTTGGCCCGATACATGGCGATATCGGCCGCGCGCATCAGGCTTTCGATACCGGTGCCGTGGACCGGACTGATCGCCACTCCGACCGATGCACCGATATCGATACTGTGGCCGTGAAGCTCGAACGGCTCGGAAATGGCGAGGGCAATGCGCCGCGCGACCCGCTCGGCATCGGCGGCTTCGTCGATTTCGGGGAAGAAGATGGTGAATTCGTCGCCGGCCAGCCGGGCCAGCAGCGGGCGTTGGCCGGTTCCCTCGCCCAGCTCGGCGGTGACCACCACCCGCAGCCGGTTGGCGACCATGATCAGCAGCTGGTCGCCGCGGGCATGACCGAGGCTGTCGTTGACGTTCTTGAACCGGTCGAGGTCGACGAACAGCATCGCCGCCTTGGTCTCTTCGGGACGGGCGGCCAGCATTTTGTCGGCTTCGGCACGGAAATGCAGCCGGTTAGGCAAGGAGGTTACCGGATCGTACATTCCCAGCGCATGGGCGTTCTCGATCGAGGCGCGAACTTCGGCGAACAGGCTGTCGACGGCAGTGGCGAGCTTGGGCATGCATTCGCGGACGCTGCGCGGGGTCGGGCTGGTCAGGTCGCCCTGCTCCACCGCCAAAAGCCGATCGCCCAGCGCGGTGAGGGCACGCGCGCTTTCGCTGTTGGGCCGTTCGGAGGCGATGTAGCTGATCAGCAGGCAGAAAACGCCGGCGCCGATGGAGGCAAGCACCTGCTCGTCAAATCGGGTGATATAGAGGAAGGCGATCAGTGAAAAAACGAACGAGGCAATGCCTGCCGCGCCCGACAAAAGGGCGTTGCTGATTTTCTGTGCAGTTCCGTCCTTCACCGTGGAAATCGTGCCTGCCCCTCGCCGCCCGCCTGCCCCAAGCGGGGATTCATCCAAGCAGGCCTAAACAGTTGAGGTTAAAAAAGGGTGGAAACGGCTAGATTTTGCGAAGGATAATATAGAGGCTTCCGCCGCCCCCGTGACGTGGGTGCGCTCCCCTCACCGCTGCGATCCGTAACGCGTGCCGCGACACGGCCAGCCAGTCGTGAACCGCGGCCCTGATTCGACCCCGTTCCAGCGGCGGTTCGCCGTGGCGCTGGTGCCCCGTGATCAGCAGGATGATCCGGTCCCCGGCCGCAATCGCGCGCTCGAGCCCAAGGTCGATCGCCTGCCAGGCGCGATCGAGGCTGTGGCCGTGGAGGTCGATCGTCCGGTCAGGCTGAATGCGCCCCGATCCGAGGCGCCGGTCCCAACTACCGTCCAGGGTAGCGCCGTGCAGAGTCTTGGGTGGATTTGGCGCAGGGTCCGATGGCCTTGGGGTGGGGACCCGTCCCCTGGGCTTTGGCATGGTCGCGATCGGTGCTGACGGGGAAAGTGCGGATCGATCGATTGAATCGCGGGAAAGCGGGCGAATGGTCGAAGTGACCTTGGCCCATAGCTCGGCTTCGTCAGGGGACAGTTTGCGCACGCGCCACCGTCCCCTTCGGCAACAGGATCAGCGCATTGCCCCGGCCTGACATTCCGCCAGCGATGCGGGTCGCGTCGGCACCGGCTCCCCAAAAAGTATCGAAGCGGTTGGCGCCCTTGATCGCCCCGCCCGTATCCTGCGCGATCCACAGGCCCGATGCTTCGCGCCGGTCGAGCGTGAGGAAGATCGGCGCGCCGAGCGGGACAAAGCGCGGATCGGCGGCGACCGACCCGCGGGGGGTGATCGGCAGCCCCAAAGCTCCCAATGGTCCCGGACCGGTCAGCTCCTTGAAAAAGATATAGCTGAGATTTTCGCGCATCAGCGCCCTTCCCTCTTCGGGATTGGCGCGGATCCAGGCGACGATGTCCTGCATCGTGGCGCCGCCCGCCGGAAGAATGTTCCGGTCCCTCAGCAGCTTGCCGATGCCGATATATTCGCGCCCGTTCTGACTATCGTAGCCGATCCGCATCACGCCGCCGTCAGGCAGGCGAAGGCGGCCGGAACCCTGGATCTGGAGAACAAAAAAATCGACCGGGTCGTCGACCCAGGCGATCTCCAGCCCGCGCCCGGCGAGCGCTCCGTCCTCAATCGCGGCGCGATCGTGATAGAGCAGGCAGGTCCCGGTCTCGTCGATCCGGCCGCGGCCGGTGCCGCCATCTGGCCGGGTGCAGCGAACAAGGTCGGCCGGGGTGGAATAGACCGGTACCGTGTAGCCGGCCAGCGGCGTTCGAGATCCGCGCATTTCCGGTTCGTAATAACCGGTTGCGAAAGCCTTGCCGTCCGCCACCCGCACCCATTCGAACCGGTCGCGGAAGAAGGCGGCCGCGTCGGTCGAAGGCAGACTGGCGGCCTCCGTGCAAAGCGGTTGCCAGTCGGCGGCCGTGGTCAGGCCGCTCTGGTCCTGGCGGCGCATGAGCGTGGGGCAGCTCAGCCGAAATGCCGTGAGGGCGCGTTCGGCCTCGGTTTGGGTCAGCTGAGCGGGAACCCCGAGCGCGACTCCTGCTTCACGCGCCGTCGCTGGGGGCGGCGGGGCCGGCGGGGGCGGCGGCGGCGTTGGCCGCGGTGCGGGAGCCGGAGCTGGCGGTTGCGGGGCCGGGACCGGAGCGCGAGTCGCGCAGGCGGCGAGCGCGAACGTTGCGGCGAACGCTATAGCGCGTAAGGCCGGCCTCACTCTTCCTCGTCGGTTTCGACGAGCAGCCAGTTGGGATCGCGCGAGCTGATGTCCCGACGGAAGGTCCAGCGATCGCGGGTTTGGATGGCATCCGACAGCGAGCCGGCGACGACCTCGCCCTCCGCATTGCGGGTTATGGCGGCGATATCCGCTTCGAACCTGACCGTAACCAGCGCGACGCTGCGTTCAATCTCGGCTCCGGCGACCAGCGCCTGTTCGATGGCAACCAGGCGATTGTCGAGAACCAGCCCATCCTTGGTTCGCTGTTCGACCGCCCCGGCGAAGGTTTCGAACACATGGGAATCGACAAACGGCCGCATCGCCTCGACATCGCCCTTCCAGAACGCCTCGAGAATCATGCGGTAGGCAGCCTTGCTGCCCTCCAGGAAGCGAGCGACATCGAAACTCGGATCCGCCGCCAGCAGGGCCCTCACTCCGGGACCGGCGGTGGGCAGATAGGCCAGGTCGTCAGGCTCGCTCGGCATCGTCGGAACGGTGGCGCGGGCCGCGGTCCGCGGCTCGAGCCGGGCATCGGCTTCCGGGTCGGCCGGCTTAAGGATCGGCTGCTCATGCCCGGTGCGCTCGCCCAGCACGCTGTACAGCCTGAGGCCAATGAACAATGCGACGAGCGCGAGGATCACGATTGCGGTCAATTACGATTCCGTTCGAACGTGTATTTCAAGCCCAACATAATCCCGACAACGCACATATTCAAAGGGCGCTCCATCCATTGCGCCGCGAGAGCGCGGCTGCTAGTCGCACCGCCCGAGCGGGGCATGCCTCAACCGGGCTTCCTCCACCACCGTCAACTAACCTGATTCTCTTAAGGATTTTCCATGGCCGACCAGGACCCCGTCAACCCCGCGCCCGAGGGCAATGGCCAAGGCAGCGATGCCCAGCCGCAGGTCGCCACGATCCACCAATACATCAAGGATTTGTCGGCCGAGAGCCCGTCGTCGCCGCAAGCCTTTCAGTGGCAAACGCAGCCCGCTCTCGACGTCCAGTTCGGCATTGCCGGGAACAAGGTTGCCGACGAAGTCCATGAAGTCATCCTGAAGATCGAGGTCAATGCCAAGTCGGAGAGCGGAACGCACTTCATCATCGACCTCAGCTATGGCGGCCTGTTCGGCTTCCGCAACATTCCGGAAGATGCGCTGACGCCGTTCCTGCTGGTCGAGGCGCCGCGCCTGCTGTTCCCCTTCGCCCGGCAGATCGTCGCCGAAGCGGTGCAGAATTTGGGCTTCCCGCCGGTCCTGCTCGACCCGATCGATTTTGCCAGCGCCTATATGGCCCAGGCTGACGCGCAGCAGCAGGTCGAAGATCAACCGGGCGGAACCGGCGAGCCGCCGGTCGGCCACGCCTGATTCGCTCGCCGGCGAAGCCCATGAACCTCGTCAAGGCGACCGGCACGATCGGCGGCCTGACGCTGGTCAGCCGGATCGCGGGCTTTGCCCGCGAAATGCTGATGAGCCGCGTCATGGGCGCCAGCTGGCAGGCCGATGCCTTCTTCGTCGCCTTCCGCCTGCCCAATACTTTCCGCCGGCTGTTCGGCGAGGGCGCCTTCTCGGCCGGATTCGTTCCGCTCTACGCCCAACGGTTGCAGGGCGAGAACGGCGAGGTCGAGGCCAAGCATTTCTCCGAGGAGGTGCTGGCCGTCTTCGTCCCCACGCTGATCCTGTTCACGCTGGTCTTTGAGATCATCATGGGCCCGTTCGTGTTCCTGATTTCGGGTTATCACGGTGAGCAGTTGGCGCTTGCCTCCTTCCTCACCCGAATCACTTTTCCCTATCTGCTGCTGATCAGCCTGGTCTCGCTGTTCTCGGGCATTCTCAATAGCCTGGCCCGCTTCACCGCGGCGGCGTTCGCGCCGGCCCTTCTCAATCTGGCAATGCTGTCGGCCCTCATCTTCATTCCGGTCGGCGGCAAGACGAGCGCCGTTGCCTTGGCCATCGCGGTGACGATCGGCGGAGTCCTTCAACTTGCCCTGCTGATTGCCGCCTGCAAGCGCGCCGGCATCGTTTTGAAGTTGAGACGGCCGCGAATGACGCCGGGGGTCCGGCAGTTCGTCCGCGTCGTCATCCCGGCCACCCTGGGCGCGGGCGTCTATCAGATCAGCGCCTTTATCGACACTTTCTTCCTCGCCCGGATCGGCACCGGTTCGCTCAGCTATTTCAACTATGCCGACCGGTTGAACCAGCTGCCGCTCGGCGTGATCGGCGCCGCGCTCGGCACCGCGATTCTGCCGCAGGTCAGCAAGCATGTTGGAGCCAATGAGCCCGGCAAGGCCGCCAAGGTTCAGGGCCAGGCGGCGGAGTTGGCGATGCTGTTGTGCCTTCCAGCCGCGCTTGCGCTCGCGGTCAGTGCCGGCCCGCTCGCTTCCGCATTGTTCCAGGGCGGGCGATTCACGGCCGAGGATGCCAGCCTCACCGCCCTCACCTTGTCGATCATCGTCCTCGGCCTGCCCGCCTATGTGCTGGTCAAGGTGCTAACGCCCGGCTTTTACGCGCGTCAGGACACAGCGACGCCCGTCAAGATCGCCTGCATCGTGCTGGTCGCGACGGTCGCGCTCAACTTCGCGCTGATCCCGCCGTTCGGGATCGCCGGCCTCGCCTCGGCGATCGCGATCTGCTCCTGGCTCAACTGCGTGATGCTCTACATCGTCCTCCATCGTCGCGGCCACTTCCGGATCGAGGGCTGGCTGATATCGCGGATCGTGCGCCAGCTGCTGGCCGGCGCCCTGATGGTGGCAGCGCTTTACGCGATCAAGCTGTCGATCCCCGACTGGTTCTCGGGATCGACCGGCCGCCGCCTGGTCGGCGTGATGGCCTTGGTCGGCGGCGGCATGGCCGTCTATTTCCCGGCGGTCTGGATGCTGGGCGGAACGGACAAGGAAGAATTGCGGGCGCTGTTCCGGCGCAGGAGGCCCTACACCGATGTCGGCTAAGACTGCTCCCAATATGCGCGTCGTGTCCGGTATCCAGCCGACCGGCGACCTCCACCTCGGCAATTTGCTCGGAGCGATTCTGCGCTGGGTCAGGATGCAGGACGAGGCCGAATGCCTGTTCTTCCTCGCCGACCTGCACGCGCTAACGGTCGACATCGAACCCGCTCAGTTGAGGACCAACGTCCGCGAGATGGCCGCAGCGCTGGTCGCGAGCGGAATCGATCCGGAAAAATCGATCATCTTCGCGCAAAGCGCGGTGCCGGCGCATGCCGAACTCTGCTGGATCCTCAACGGCACCGCCCGCATGGGCTGGCTCAACCGCATGACCCAGTGGAAGGACAAGGCCGGCAAGAACCGCGAAGGCGCCTCGGTCGCGCTGTTCGACTATCCCGTCCTGCAGGCCGCCGACGTGCTGGTCTATCAGGCAACCCACGTCCCGGTCGGCGAGGATCAGAAGCAGCACATCGAGCTCGCCCGCGACATCGCTCTAAAATTCAACAATGACTTCGATGTCGAGCTGTTCATTCCGCCCGAGCCGTTCATCGGCGGCGGCACCGCGGCCCGGGTGATGAGCCTTCGCGACGGCAGCGCGAAAATGTCCAAGTCCGATCCCTCGGAACAGAGCCGCATCCACCTGACCGACAGCGACGATGCGATCGCCCAGAAGATCCGCAAGGCCAGGACCGACCCCGATCCGCTGCCGGACGATCCGGCGTTGCTCGAAGGCCGGCCCGAAGCGAAAAATCTGGTCGGGATCATGGCGGCCATGATTGGCGAGACGCCCGAAGCGGTCCTGCAGCGCTTTGCCGGGCAAGGCTTCGGGGCGTTCAAGCCGGCGCTGGCCGATGCGGCAATCGCCCTGGTGGGGCCGCTTCGCGATCGGCTGATCGAGCTGCGGCGCGACGAAACGACGCTGGATATGATCCTGGCGACTGGCGCGGAAAAGGCGGCGGCGCTTGCTGCTCCGACCCTGGCCGAAGCGTACCGGGCCGTGGGACTCCGTCCCTAGCGGCAAGAGTCGCAAGCCCGACTGAGGCGCTTCATCGCCTATTCAGCACGTTTCATGCTATGTTCCCGCTCTCAACGGATTATCCGACTCGGGGTGTGACATGACGCGTATCAACAAACTAGCCGCTGCAATTGCACTTGGCGCGTCGGCGCTCGGCCTCGCAGGCTGTGCCACCGGCCTCAGAACTGAGGTTTCACGATTCCAGGCGATGCCGGCCCCGCAGGGTCAGAGCTTCTACATCATGCCGATGAATCCGGCCGACCAGGGCGGGCTCGAATTCTCCGGATACGCTGCACAGGTTGCGCAAAACCTCCAGGCGCTGGGTTACGCGCAGGCTCCATCGCTCAACCAAGCGACGCTGGTCGTCAACGTCGGCTATGGCGTTAGCGAGCCGCAGACGGAAATTGAAAGCTACCCGTCGATGTACGGCCGGGGATATGGCTGGGGCTCGCCTTTCTACTATGGCCGCCACAGCTACTATTGGGGTTGGAACGACCCCTATTGGTGGGGCTCGGGTTACTCGAACGATATTCGCACCTACACTTATTATATCAGCCAGCTCGATCTCAACATCCGCCGCAAGGTCGACAACATCGCCTTGTTCGAGGGGAAGGCGATGGCACGCTCTCGGAGCAGCGCGCTCAATCGGACGGTGCCGAGCCTGGTCGAGGCGATGTTTACCGGCTTCCCCGGCAATTCGGGCGAGACCCTCAAAATCACGATCCCGCCCGAAGGCAAGACCGCGGCACGCTCTTACTGAGCGGGGCAAGAAACTTACCGAGCGGGGCAAAAAAGTAGGGCCCGCCTAGGTGACTAGGCGGGCCCTCGACCAGTTGGGGACTGGACCTCTGCTCCCTCGGGCATCCGTCATAACGCAGTTATGACCGGCGCCCATTAACCCCCAGATCAGCCCTCCAGCTGGCGCGTCAACAGGCGGATATCGGCGTCGAGCTCCGAATCCGCAGCGCGTAGGCGTTCGATTTGTTTGACCGCGTGAATCACCGTGGTGTGGTCACGCCCGCCAAAGCGGCGCCCGATGTCGGGCAGCGACTTGGGCGTCAGCTGCTTCGACAGATACATCGCGACCTGGCGCGGACGAGCAACTTCACGCGCGCGTCGAGCCGACGTCATCTCGGCTTTGCGGATCCGGTAATGCTCGGCGACCTGGGTTTGGATCTCGTCGATCGAGATGCGCCGCTGGTTGGCGCGGAGCACATTGGCAAGCACTTCCTCAACAAAGGCGACGTCGATCGCCCGGCCGGTCATCATCGCATAAGCGGCGATTCGGTTGAGCGCGCCTTCAAGCTCGCGGATCGAGCTGGTGATTCGGCGGGCGAGAAACTCGACCACGGGGCGCGGCATCTCGACGCCCGGAAGCGCCGTGAGCTTGGCGTCGATAATGTTGAGGCGAAGCTCATAATCGGCCGGGTTGATGTCGGCGACCAGGCCCCAGCTGAGCCGCGACAGGATGCGCGGCGCAATCCCATCCAGGTCCTGGGGTGCGCGGTCAGACGTGATCACCAGCCGCCGGTTGGCGGTGATAATCTCGTTCATCGTATGGAAGAATTCTTCCTGGGTTGAATCCTTGCCGGCGATAAACTGGACATCGTCGATCAACAGCAGATCGGCGGAACGCAGCCGGCTCTTGAAGCCGATCGTGTCATTTTCCTTCAACGCCCGGATGAACTCGACCATGAACTTCTCAGCCGACATCGACACCACGCGCCCCGTCGGGCGGCGATCGAGAAACGCCTGGCCGATCGCATGCAGCAAGTGGGTCTTGCCACGGCCGGTACCGCCATGGATGAACAACGGATTGAAGGAGACACTGTCGGCGGTCGCCAAGGTGCGGGCGGCGGTCGCAGCCACTTCATTGGCCTTCCCGACCACAAATGTGTCGAACCGGTAGCGCGCGTCGAAATTGGGCGCCGAAGGATCGCGCTCCTGAGCGCTGGCCGGAGCCGCGGGGATTTCCTCAAGGATCAGCAGCGGTGTCGGCTTGGGACCGTCGGCGGAAGCGACAATTCTGACGTCGCGGACGATCGGCAGCACATTGCGCCAGGCCAGGGCCAAGCGCTCACCGAAATGGCTTTGCACCCAATCGGCCATGAACTGGCTCGGCATCACGATCTCAAGTTCGCCCGCGTCGCCGTCGAACGCGCCCAGCTCGGCCGGCTTCAGCCAGCCGTCGAAGGTACGGGCACCGCAGTCGCGGCGCAGCCCCACCCGGATGGTTTCCCAGGCAGCTTCCAGTGGCGCAGGCACCGTGACGGCATCGGAGACACACAGATTTTCCCGACTGCCCTGCACTGGCGCGCGCCTCCCGAACTCAAACTTGCCGGACATAGGACGCCCTCGCGCGCGAACCGATTCGCGGCACCGTTGGCATCCTCAGTCTCTAGCCCCCCGGAGCGGATTCGCCGCCGGAAAGATCGTTTTGAGAGTCTGGAGCGCGCGATTCAAGAGCCGAATTTTCATCATTGTGAAATAAACCGGCTTGACAGAGGGAAGCGGCCAAATCCCAGATATAATGGCTGATTTAAGCCAAAAACCTAAGATCGCCCTGAAACGCGATTTTGCGAATCGCCGGAATCCCTAGACTTTTTTCAGTCACCGAAATGAAACGGGCCGCCGGTAACTCCGACGGCCCGTCCCGAAACATAACGTAAATCAAAATTTAACCGAGCGAGGCGACCCGCTTGGTCAGGCGGGAGAACTTCCGCGACGCGGTATTCTTGTGCATCACGCCCCTGGCGACTCCGCGAGCCATTTCCGGCTGAGCCTTCTTCAGCGCCTCAGCGGCGTCATCCTTCTTGCCGGCCGCGATCGCCGACTCGACGGCCTTGACGAAGGTCCGGATGCGGCTGACGCGGGCGCCGTTGATCGCCGCGCGATTGGCGTTGCGGCGGATGCGCTTCTTGGCTTGCGGCGTGTTCGCCATTCGAAAAAGTCCTTATATTTCCAAATAAAAGCGGCGCGCGCCCAATGGGCCGCACCGGCGTGGCGCTCCCCCTAGCGGCGAGGGGCCGAATCGTCAACTATCGCTGGCACGAAGGACAATAGAAGGTCGAGCGCCCGCCCTGGACGATTCGCATGACCTTGCCGGAACAACCGCGGCACGGCTCCCCCTCGCGGTCGTAAACCTCGAACTGCTTGGAGAAATAGCCGAGCTCGCCGTCGGGCGCTGCGAAATCCTTCAATGTCGAGCCGCCCGCGCGGATCGCATCCTCGAGCACCGCCGGAATCGCATCCGCGAGCGCTTCAAGTTTCGCGCGGCTGACCTTGCCCGCTGCTTTCCGCGGGTCGATCCGGGCGCGGTACAGCGCCTCGCAGACATAGATGTTGCCGAGGCCCGCGACGATCCGTTGATCGAGCAGCAGCAGTTTCACCGCGGCGCTGCGTCCCGCGAAGCGTTCCTTGAGCCACTTGCCGTCAATGCTCCCGTCGAGCGGTTCGGGCCCTAATGCCTTGAATGCCGGCCACTCGGCCAGCTCTTCGGTCGGGACCAGATCGACCGAACCGAACCGGCGCGGGTCGCGCAAATGAAGGCGCCTCCCCTCGTCGGTCTCGAGCAGCAAATGATCATGCTTGCCGACATCGTCGGGATCGACCCGCCAGGCGCCCGACATGCCGAGATGGAAGATCATCGTGTCGCCGCGGTCGGTGCCGATCAGCCCATATTTCGCACGGCGGCCAAGCGACATGACCCTCGCCCCGGTCAGCCGCTGGCCAAGGTCGGGCGGAAAGGCCCGGCGCAAGTCGGCGCGTCGCGCTTCGACCCGGCGGATGCGGCGCCCCTTGAGCACCTGTTCGAGCCCGCGAACGGTGGTTTCGACTTCGGGCAGTTCCGGCAACTGGCATCCTTCGGCAAAAGTCGGGCGTTTCCCGCCTCTGATCTCCCTGCTAGGGCGCGCTCATGGAAGTCAAATCGCAGCGACGGGTCAATTTCGGCGAGCAGCTGGTCACTCCCGAGGAGAAAACCCGGCGCGTCGGCGGCGTCTTTACGTCGGTCGCTCGCAATTACGACCTGATGAACGACTTGATGTCGGGCGGCATGCACCGGCTGTGGAAGAACCGCTTCGTCGCCAAGGTGAAGCCGCGCGCCGGCGAGCAGATCCTCGACATGGCTGGTGGGACCGGCGACATTGCTTTCCGAATGGCGGCCAAGGGCGCCATGGTGACGGTGAGCGACATCAATCAAGACATGCTGGCGGTTGGGAGAGAGCGAGCCGAAAAGCAGGGCATCGGCGGCCTCGGCTGGCAGGTCGAGAATGCCGAGCGGCTAAGCTTCGCCGACGCCGCATTCGACGCCTACACCATCGCCTTCGGCATCCGGAACGTGACCGACATACCCGCCGCTCTCCGGGAAGCCCATCGTGTGCTGAAGCGCGGCGGACGCTTCTATGTCCTTGAATTCTCGACCAGCGAATGGCCCGGCTTCGGCGAGCTTTACGAGCGATATTCCGAACATGTCATCCCGCGCATCGGCAAGGCCGTCGCCAGGGACGAGGAAAGCTATCGCTACCTGGTCGAATCGATCCGTCGCTTTCCGAAGATGGAGGAGTTCCGGCGGATGATCGGCGAGGCCGGCTTCAAGCCGACCAGCGTCGAGCCGATCCTTGGCGGGCTGGTCGCAATCTGGGGCGGCTGGAAGATTTGACGACCGCAGTCGTCCATCTGTCGCGGCTGCTCAAATGGGGCAGGACGCTGGCCCGCCACGGGGCACTGCAGGGGATCGAGCGCGACCCGTTGACCCCGCCCAACGTTAGGCGCCTGTGCCGCGTCGCCCGCTTCGGGCTGTCGATGCCCGCGACCCCCGACTATGCCGCCGCGCTGCAGGACATCGGTCCGGCCGCGATCAAGCTCGGCCAGGCGCTGTCGACCCGCCCCGACCTGGTTGGCGATGCGGCCGCGGCAAATCTGTTGCAGCTGCAGGACGATTTGCCGCCGGAACCTTTCCCCGCAATCAAGGCGGCAATCGAGCGGGCGCTGGAGGCACCGCTTTCCAGTCTGTTCAGCGAATTCGACGAGGATGCGGTTGGCGCCGCATCGATCGCGCAGGTCCATCGCGCGGTGACGACCGAAGGCCGCCAGGTGGCGGTCAAGGTGCTCCGGCCGGGCATCGAGGAAGAGCTGGCCCGAGCGATCGAGACTTATGAATGGGCCGCTGCCCATGTGGAGCTGCTCGGCGGCGAGGCCGAGCGGCTCCGCCCACGCCTCGTCATCGCCCACTTCAAGCAATGGACGAGGCGCGAGCTCGACCTGCAGCGCGAGGCGGCTTCGGCGTCGGAGCTTCGGGACAATATGGTCGCTGAGCCCAACTTCCATGTTCCAGAAATCGACTGGACGCGGACTGCGCGGCGGGTGCTGACCCTGGAATGGCTGGACGGAATCAAGCTCAGCAAGCGCGACGAGCTGATCGCCGCCGGCCATGACCCCAAGGCGCTGGCGACGACCCTGGTTCGGGCCTTCCTCCGCCAGGCGGTCGTCGACGGCTATTTCCATGCCGATCTCCACCAAGGCAATTTGTTCGCGCTCAAGGACGGCCGGGTCGCGGCGATCGACTTCGGAATCATGGGCCGGATCGACCGCCAGGCCCGGCTGTGGCTGGCCGAAATCCTCTACGGCCTGATCACCGGCAATTACGACCGCGTCGCCGAGATCCATTTCGAGGCGCAATATGTCCCATCCCACCACAGCGTCGCCGAATTCGCGACGGCGCTGCGCGCGGTCGGCGAGCCGATCCGCGGCCTGCCGGTCAAGGAAATCAGCGTCGGGCGAATGCTGGAGGGACTATTCGCGATTACCCGCGATTTCGACATGCAGACACAGCCCCACCTGCTGCTGCTGCAAAAGACGATGGTGATGGAGGAAGGCGTTGCGACCACGCTCGATCCCGATATCAACATGTGGGAGGCGGCGGAGCCGTTCCTCAAAGACTGGCTGAGGACCGAGCTCGGCCCCGAAGCCTATTACGCCGACCGTATCGTCGACACGATCCGCTCCTTCAAGCTGATCCCCGACCTGATCCGCCGCATCGACGCGGCCTATCCGCCGGCCGGAGCCGCGCCGCCGCCGCCGCCACTGGCCGAGGTGACGATGATCGAGGGCAAGAGCTGGCTGGCGCCGCTGGCCGTCGGCCTTGGTTCGGCGGCCATGGCAGCGGCACTGACTTATTGGCTGGTCACCTGACCGGTGCTCAAGGGGGTCTTCCAAACGCGGTTTGAAGGCTGGTCGAGGGGACCCGCGCTGGCGCTGATTGCCGCCATGCTGGCCCTGCTGGCGCTGGCTTGCTGGTCACCCGCATCGACACCCGCGCCCAAAGTGAGGACGTCGGAAGCGCAGCACAGCGACTTGCAGCTGTACCGCGACATCATCGACGGGGTCAGCGCGGGCGGGCATTACTACCAGGTCACCGCCGGTGAATTGCGCCAGGGCAATTACCCGCTGAAGCCATTCTTCACCTTTCGACTGCCGACCCACGCGACCATCTACGCCGCGCTAGGCGAGCGAGTGATGGTGATTATTTTCTGGCTGCTTTCCGCGGCGCTGATGGTCGCCTGGTGGATGCGATTGCGAAATTGCCTGCCGCGCCCGTTGCTTGCCGCGACTCTCATCCTGATCGCCGGCGGGCTCGGTGGCCTGTTGCAGCCCCAGACAGGCCTGTTCCACGAAAGCTGGGCTGCATTGCTGCTGGCGCTGATGATCGGGCTCTACCGTCCCGAACGGATCTGGCCCGCGGTGATCGCCGGCGGGTCGGCACTGATGATCCGCGAGCTGGCGCTGCCGATGATCCTCGCAATGGCGGGCCTCGCCGTCCTCGAAAGGCGCTGGAAGGAAGGTGTCACCTGGGCGGCAGCCGTCGGTCTGTTCGCGGTCTATCTGGCGCTTCACGCACATTGGGTGTCGCAGGTCGTCTTGCCGGGCGACCCTGCCTCGCCCGGCTGGTCGGCGATGCTCGGCCTGCAGTTCGCGCTGAAGAGTCTCGCCAAAGTGACCTTTGGAATCCGACTGCCGGTCGTGCTCGCCTCGGCGCTGCTGATCCTGTCGCTGTTCGGCTGGGCCTCGGTCCGGGCGGGCTGGGCGTTGCGGACCGCGATCCTGCTTGCCGGCTATGGGACCATGGTCGCGCTCTTCGCCCGGACCGACACTTTCTACTGGGCGCTGATCGCCGCGCCCTTGTCCTTCGCCGGCCTGGTGTTCGTGCCCAAGGCAATCGCCGACCTTGCGAAGGCGGTGCGGCGAAGCCCATATCCCTCCCCATGAGCCGTATCCTTCTGATCGTCGGCGGAGGCATCGCCGCCTACAAGGCAGCCGAGCTGATCCGCCTGCTCCGTAAGGAGGGACACGAAGTAACCCCGGTGCTGACCGAGGGCGGCTCGCACTTCGTCACGCCGATGAGCCTCGCGGCGCTGGCAGAAAGCCCGGTCTATACCTCGCTGTGGGACCTCAAGGACGAAGCGGAGATGGGCCATATCCAGCTCAGCCGCGCGACGGACCTGGTGCTGGTGGTGCCGGCAACCGCCGACCTCATCGCCCGGATGGCGGCTGGCGAGGCCAATGATCTGGCGACCACCTTGCTGTTGGCGACTGACAAGCCGGTGGTGGTGGCTCCGGCGATGAATGTTCGCATGTGGCAGCATGCGGCCACCCGGCGGAATATCGAGCGGCTGAAGGCGGATGGCATCACCGTGCTCGAGCCCGACGAAGGCCCCATGGCGTGCGGCGAATTTTGCCCGGGGCGGCTCCCCGAACCGGCGGACATCTTTCGGCTCATCGAGCCTATGCTCGGTTTGGCAATCTCTGAACCAGCGACTCCCGGTGCGCTTGCGGGGAGGCATGTGCTGGTCACGGCCGGGCCGACGCATGAGCCGATCGACCCGGTGCGGGTGATCGCCAATCGCTCTTCGGGCAAACAGGGTTTTGCCATTGCCGCCGCCGCCGCCCAGGCCGGTGCCCGGGTGACGCTGATCGCCGGGCCGGTCTCGCTGCCGACGCCCGGCGGAGTTGCTCGGATCGACGTCGAAACCGCGCAGCAGATGGCTGACGCGGTCGAGGCCGCCCTCCCCGCTGACGCCGCCATCCTCGTCGCCGCCGTCGCCGACTGGAAGGTAGAAGCAGCAACTTCGAAGCTGAAGAAGTCCGATGGTCCGCCTCAGCTGCGCTTCGCACCCAATCCGGATATCCTCGCGATGCTTGGCCAACGCCCCGACCGGCCAAGTCTGCTGGTCGGCTTCGCGGCGGAGACCGATGATTTGATTGGCAATGCGACCGCCAAGCGCCAGGCGAAGGCTGCCGACTGGATCGTCGCCAACGACGTTTCCGGCGACGTCATGGGCTCGCACCGCAACCACGTTCATTTGGTCACTGACGGCGAAACGGAGGATTGGGGCGCAATGGACAAAACCGAGGTCGCGGCGCGGCTGATCGAACGAATTGCCAAAGAGCTCGGCTAATCTGCATTCGACGCCCGGCACTCGATTGTGATAGGCCCGATCGGTCGATCAAGGGAGGCGTAACATGCTTCAGCTGGGTTTAGCGTTACTGGCGGTCGTAACTGGCGACGTTTCGGCGGCCGGATCGCAAGTGTCTGTTGCTGGCGGCGACTGGTCCAACATCCCGTTGGTCAAGCGGTCGAGCAACCTCAGGATTTCGGACGACCTCAT
>Ga0157380_10001261_pt1 | contig 16429 bp, 12 predicted proteins | sample S35metaG_FD_119757 | JGI IMG/M metagenome (GOLD analysis project Ga0157380, IMG submission 119757) | Switchgrass rhizosphere microbial communities from Kellogg Biological Station, Michigan, USA - S3-5 metaG | ecosystem: Host-associated > Plants > Roots > Rhizosphere > Soil | place: USA... | reverse complement strand
CACCGGCTCGACTGATCGGCCCACCGGCCGGCGGGACCGGGTCAACGCCGTGGCGGCGACCGCGTTCGTCATCGGCGGCTCGCTGTTCGCGATCGGGGCGGCGCTCTCGCAGGCTGACATCGGCGAACCACGGCTGGCGGCCGGCGTCTACCTGGCCGGGGGCGTCTTCTTCAGTACCGGCGGCTACTTCTCGATCCTGCTGGTGCGGGGCAAGGCGGCGCTGGAGCAGCTCAGCGCGCTCGTCCTCTTCGTCGGCACCCTGGTCTTCGCGATCAACCTGCTCGACTCCCTGCTCGGGGACCTCAGCGCCGCCCAGTACGACCGCCTGGTCTGGTCGCCGGACATGGTCGGCTGCGCCCTCTTCCTCGTCTCCGGCCACTTCGCGATGGTCGAGATCTCCGGCAGCTGGCTGCCCTGCTGGCGCCCCCGCGACCTCGGCTGGTGGATCGTCGCCGTCAACCAGCTCGGCTCGATCCTCTTCATGGTCTCGGCGGTTGCCTCCTTCGTGCGCCCGTCGACCGGCGACGCGATCGCGACTGGCATCGCCAACTGGGGCACGCTCACGGGCGCCCTCTGCTTCGCGATCGCCGGCCTTATGCAGGAGCTCGAGCACCCCCTGGGCCCACGCAGGCGTCGCGACTGAGGGGTCAAACAACGCCGATGCTCCGACTCGACTATGAGGACGGGGTGGACGCGGCTCGCATCTTCCCGTCCGGACCCTTCCCTGACTCAGGCCCGATGGGAAGGCCGCGCTGCGCGGCGACCTGCTCGAAAGCGGCAACGACCCTGGGATCGAACTGCAAACCAGCGCCGCGGCGCAGCTCTTCGAGAGCTCGCGAGGGACGCATCGCGACGCTGTAGGGCCGCTCTGAGACCATCGCCGCGTAGGCTTCGCACACGGCGACCACCCGCGAGCCGAGTGGGATCTGATCTCCACGCAGGGAATCCGGGTAACCACTGCCATCCCAGCGCTCGCCACTCGAGCGAACCAGACGCGCGACCGGCACGAGCGCCGCCGCCGAGGCGATGATCCGCTCGCCAATCAGGGTGTGCTGGCGGACGAACTCCCACTCGGACTCCTCCAGCGGGCCTGGCTTGTTCAGGATCGCGTCGGGAATCCCCATCTTCCCCGTTTCGTGCAATTGCGCGGCGCGGTAGGTCTCGTCGCGCTGCTCAGCCTCCATTTCCAGCTCCTCGGCGACCCCCAGTGCCAGCTCGGCGACATCGACGGCATGCTCGGCCAGCTGCGGCTGGCGCTCGCGCAGAGCCGTCAGCAGGACGTCGCGCGACTGCGAGCCGGCCGAGGTCCGCTCGCTGATCTTGTTCGCGTACATCCGCCGGTCGGCGAGCTGCATCGCCTCCTCGACCGAGCCAGCCTCGCTCGGCAACAGGACGCTGCCCTGGGAGGCCGTGATAGCGAAGCCCTCGCCGCGCTCAGAGAGCGCGGCGAGGGCGCCGGCGATGATCGCGTCGACCTCCGCTGCCGTGCACTCCGCTAGAAGACAGAACTCATCGCCACCCAGCCGATAGGCGCGGCCTTTCGAGGCAGCGAAGAGCTCCAGTCGCCCGCCGAGTCGCTCCAGCAGGGCGTCTCCAGCCGGGTGTCCGAAGGTGTCGTTGTAGATCTTGAAGCCGTCGAGGTCGAACAGCACGAGGAGCCGGAGGGACCCTGTTGCCGGCGGCCGCGAGGTCGCGCCCTCCAGGTCCAGCATCAGCGCCCTGCGGTTGGGCAGTCCGGTCAACTCGTCGGTACGCGACTCTTGCACCCTCGTGCGGACCTCCCCCTGGCTTTCACGCAACGAGAGGACCAGCCGGACGACGACCGCGATCAGGGTGAGCAGGGAGATGACTGCCGCTGCGGTAGGGGCCGTTGTGAATCGTTCGGCTGCCTGAATGCAGATCGCGACCAGGGCCGCGGCGGCCGGTATCGCGATGATCCGCATCGCCCGCGATCGCAGTGGCTCCGTGGTGCCCGACTCGATCCACGCCGCGCAAGCCACCAGCAGAACGCCGCACGGCCAGCCGGCGTCGAGAATCGTGCCTTCGACGTAGGTTCCCTTGGCGGCCTGCAGCAAATAGACCCCGTCGGAAACGGCGAGCAGCAAGAGGCCGGCACCAAGGACTGCCCAACTGCGTCCCGGTCGCCAGCCGGTGAACGAAGCGGCGGTTGCCACCATCGTCAACAGGGTCAGGTCGGCGATCGGGTAGGCGAGGTTGGTCGCGACGGCAAGCGTCTGACCTTCGTTTGAGGCATCGACGATCGGCCCGAGCGCGAATGCCGCCGCCAGCGCCGCGACGGCGGAGCCGACGATCGCCCCGTCCAGCCACCGCGCGACCGGAAAGACCCCGATTCTTGCCCGCAGAAGGGCGATCAGCGCCACGTAGGCAAGCGGATAGAAGGCGAGGTAGCCGCCATCGGCGGGAGAGGGGATCGGCACCGTCGCCTGCCCAGCAAGGACAGCCGCGTAATAGATTTCCCCGCCGGTGTAGAGCAGCAAGCCGACGCCAAGCAGTGCCCAGGCCAACCGCTCGCGGCGGACCAGCGCGGCCCGCAACAGACAGGCGGCGCCGCTTGTCAGCATCAGGCCGCTGTAGATCCAGATATTGAAAAGCGCATCGGTGCCGCGACCGCCGAACCCGACCACGGCGTGCGCGATGAAGGCGGCGAGCAGGCAGAGAGCAAGGAGGCCGCCGACAAGGACGGTCCTTCGCTCACGCTGGCTCAGACCAGATACCACTTCTCCAGAATCGGAATCTGGGGCGGCAACCTTGACCGATGAGATCTGTTCACCGCGCCGGGAGGCTCACTCCAGCCCCCACCCCGAACAGACGGCCTAGTCCTCTGCGGCCCCACCGAGATCTCGCACTCGGATCTTGCCCGTCGCCGTGCGAGGGATCTCCTCGACGAAGATGAAGTCGCGGGGGATCTGGAAGCGGGGCAAGCTCTCCTTGACGTGGAGGCGCAGCTCCTCGGCAGAGGGCTCCGCCCCCGGCGCCAGGACCAAGTAGGCACGCAGGCGCTGGCCGAACTCCTCGTCCTCGACTCCGACCACGGCGGCGTCAGCGATCCCGCCATGGCGACCGAGCACGTCGGTGACCTCTTGCGGAAAGACGTTCTCCCCGCCGGAGACGATCATGTCGTCCTCTCGGCCGTCGATCAGCAGGCGTCCCGCTGGATCGAGATGGCCGAGGTCGCCGGTGTTCATCAGCCCGTCGACCGTCTCCTTGGGTGCCTCCTCGCCCGAGTAACCCTCGAAGACGAGCCTGCCGCCGATGAAGACGTGACCGGTCTCACCCGGCGACGCCTCCCGGCGCTCCGCGTCGAGGACCTTCAGCGTGGTCCCGAAGGGAGGCCGGCCGACGGTGCCCGGTGCGGCGCGCAGGTCGGCCGGGACGGCAATCGCCCCGAAGCCCGTCTCGGTCGACCCGTAGAGGTTGTAGAGGACGTCGCCGAAGGCGTCCATGGTTCCGGTCGAAGTAGAGGCGAGCAGCGGTGCGGCACCGGTGACGACGGCTCGCAACGACGAGGTGTCGTAGCGCTCGCGGATCTCGGGCGGACAGCGCAGGATCCGGTCGAGCATCACCGGGACGACGACCAGCGCCCCGGCCCGGTGGCGGTCGATTGCGGCCAATGCCGCCTCGGCGTCGAAACGCCGCAGCAGCACGACGGGCGCCCCGAGAATCAGGCCGAGCGAGATCGTGGCCAGTCCGTAGCCGTGGAAGCCGGGGGGCGCGACCAAGATTGGCTCGCCGGAGTGCAGCGGGATGTTGGAGAGGATCGTCGTCACCGGGCCGAGGATCGCTCCCAGCTCCGGCTTGCGCGGGGCGGACTTGGGGACGCCGGTCGTGCCCGAGGTGAGGATCACCAGGCGGCTGGGCTCCGCGGGGTGGTTGAGCTTCTCGGCCGGGCCGGAGGCAAGCCCGTCGAGGGTCGGCCCGCCTGGCTCCCCGTCGAACCAGGCGGCGATCCGGGGGCCGGCGAAGCCGGAGCGCTCGAAGGCAGGGCCAAACTCCTGGTCGTGGACGACCGCGGCAGGGCGCTCCCGCTCGAGGATCCCGGCAAGCTGCGGCGCCGGGAAGTCGGTGCCGAGCAGGAGCAGGTCGGCGCCGAGGCGCGAGCCAGCGGCAATCGCTTCGACGAAGCCGCGGTGGTTGCGACACATCACCGCCAGGCTGCTTCCCTCCCCAACCCCGAGCTCGCGCTTGAGGCCGGCGGCGATCGCGGCGCTGCGCCGGTCGAGCTCGCCGAAGGAGATCTCGCCGCGCTCGTCGGCGATTGCCGTGCGCTCGGGATGACGGGCGGCGCCGAGGGCGACCAGCATCCCCGGCCCGGTCCCCATCCGCAGCGCCCGGGCGACCGCCGGCAGGCGCGACGGCGGTACTGGAGCGATGGCGCCGGCGCCGCGCAGGGCGCCCGCGGCCCTGCCCGCCAGGCGGGCGTTGAAGGCAAGGTCTGACCCGACGCTCCGATTGCCGGCTTTGCCACCGTCCCCACCGCCATGGGATCCGCCCCGCGCCGCCGCGGTGTCGTTGGTGAGCCGGAAGAGCAGGCCGGTCGTGGCGTCCCACGGGGTTCGCGCCACCGTCGTCGCGACGTCGGCGACGGGCGACCACCAGGGAGCGATCGAGCGCGGCTTACGCGCGATCGCCAGGCCGATCGTCCCGGCCGCCTGATCGGGCGTCTGACCGGGGACATGCCGGTAGATCGGCGTCGGCGCGCTCATCCGGGTGTGGATCAGCGCCATGTACACGGACGTCGCCGTCACCCCGTCGGCCCGCAGCTCCGGCGCCGCGCTGCGCAGCCAGATGTCGAAGGCGCTCTTCGAGGCCTGGTAGGCGCCCCAGCGTGGCCCCGGCGCGATCCGGGCTCCGATTGTCGAGACGTTGACGATGTGGCCCTCGCCGCGGGCGCGCATCGAGGGGAGCAGCTCCAGCAACAGCCGGATCGGCCCCAGGTAGTTGACGCCGATCGTGCGCTCGAAGTCGTGGAAGCGGTCGTAGGAGAGCTCGACCGAGCGGCGGATCGACTTGCCGGCGTTGCTGACGACGACGTCGACGTGACCGCGCTGGGCGAGCGCCCACGCCGCGAGCTCCTCGACGCTGGCGGTGTCGGTGAGGTCGGCGGCGTGGGCCCGGGCGTCGCCCCCCGCGGCCCCGATCTCCGCCGCGATCTCCTCCAGCCGGTCCGCGGAGCGAGCCGCCAGCAGGACCGTGGCACCGCTGGCCGCGAGCCGGCGCGCGGTCGCCTCGCCGAGCCCGTAGGAGGCTCCGGTGACCAACACCACCTTGCCGGCGACGGCCTCCCGCAGCTCCTCCTCGCCGACCCCCGAGGGAGGGTTGACCAGCGGCTCGGCCGCGCGGATCGCCCGCGCACGTATCGATGACCGGAGGCTCATCGGGGTCAGCCGGGCTCCGTTTGGGGGCGGCGGACCTGCTGGCGCCCCTCGCCGTAGCTGCGGGTCTCGTAGGCGATCATCGCCCAGATCAGGGCGTTGGCGATGGCGAGCGCGGCGAGGGCGGGCATCTCGGTCGCCACCGGGACCAGGAGCAGCAGCACCAGCGCCAGCAGCAGGCGCTGGCGGTTGATCGTGTGGATGTGGCGGTAGCGAAAGGTGACGTGGCCGAGCAGGTAGAGGGCAAGGCCGCCGAGCAGGGCGAAGGCGGGCACCGTGTCGAGGTGGGCGTCGAAGTGGCCGATCGTCTTCTTCAAGCCGAGGGCGACGAGCACGATCCCAGCCACCATCAGGAGGTGCAGGTAGGAGTAGGAATCGCGCGCCATCTCGTTCTGGATCTTCCCCGGCTCGGCCTCGGCGAGACGCCTGGCGGCGACGATCGCGACGATGTCGAAGTAGATCCACCACATCGCCGCGGTCAGGGCGACGCCGAGCACGGCGGCGCTGCCGATGCCCAGGCTGAGCTCGTGGGCGGCGCCGAGTCCGATCGCGACGATCGACTCGCCGAGGGCGATGATCACGATCAGCCCGTGGCGCTCGGCGAAGTGGCCGGGGACGAGCTTCCAGCCTTCGGAGCCGAAGAAGTAGGGCCCGCCCATGTCGAGGAGGAGGGCAAGCGCCCACAGGGACCCCTGGGCGAGGCCGTCGAAGAGCGAAGCCGTGGCCAGCAGCGCTACCGCCACGGCGGTGCTGGCGGCCAGGGCCAAGACCGAGTGGCGCAGCGCGTCGTCCTCGGGGCTGGCGAGCATGAAGAGGGCGATATGGGCGGTCCGAACGGCGCCGTAGATCAGGGCGAAGGCGAGCGCCAGGCTGCCGAACGCTTCCGGCACGCAGAGCGAGACGAGCAGCAGGGCGGCGATCGCACCGAACATCACCAGCCGCACCGCGCCCTCCTCGGGATCGATCACGCTGGTCAGCCAGGAGTACCCGGTCCAGGACCACCAGAGCATCCCGAGCACCAGCAGCCCCTGGGCCAGGCCCGACCAGGTCGGGTGGTGGGACATCAGCGCCGTGCACTGGGTGATCGCCAGCACGAAGACGAGGTCGAAGAAGAGCTCGAGCGGGGTTACCCGCTCGCCTTCGCGCAGTGTCGCGGTCAGGCGCGAGGAGCGGGTTTCACCACCGGCGGCCACCGGCGCATCATCGCAATCCCCAGCCCCAGCCCGTTCCGGTGCGCTTTATGCCATCTATGGGCACATAAAGCGCACCGGAACGGGTGGCTGAGGTGCCGGAAGGGGTGGTCAGGTGTCTTCGGCGTGGTACTGGGCGAGCAGGGCTTCCTCCTCGTCGCGCTTCGGGAAGCGGAAGAAGACCAGCGCCGCGCCGAGCAGGATCGCGACGATGCCGGCGGTGTAGGCCCACTCGTCGCCCTGCAGGAAGGAGGCCTTGGCGGCGGCGATGATCTGGTCGCTGTACTGGGGGTACTGGGCGGCGGTATCGGCAGCGCTGGAGAAGGACTTGGTCAGCTCGCCTTCGACGTTTTCGGTGACCTTGCTCGCTTCCGGGGAGGAGGCGATCGCGGCACCGGCGGCGGCGGCGTAGCCGGCCGTGAGCAAGGCGCCGAAGATCGACTGCATGATCGCCCCGCCGAGGTCGCGCTGCAGGTCGGCGGTGCCCGAGGCCATCCCGGCGCGCTTCACCGGCACCGAGCCGGTCAGCGAGTGGGAGGCGGGGGTGCCGGCGAAGCCCACGCCGATCCCGATGAAGGCGTAGCCGAGCCCCACCTTCCAGTAGGAGATGTCTTCCTTCCAGAGCAGCAGCATGGTGAGGAAGCCGAGCACGCAGAAGACGTAGCCGACGAGCAGCGTGAAGCGGGCGCCCCGGGCCTCGACAAGCTTCGCCGAGCGGGGCGCGACGACGACCATCAAAGCCGCCGCCGGCAGGATCGCCAGACCGGCGTCGAGGGTCGAGTAGTCGAGCACGTTCTGGAGGAACTGCTGGCCGATGAACATCGCCCCCATCAGCGAGCCGAAGACGATGATCCCGGCGCACGCCGCCACCCAGAACACGCGCCGCTCGGCGACCTCGAGGTCATAGAGGGGGGATGGAGCCCGCCGCTGGCGCAGGACGAAGGCCGCGGTCGCCGCCAGCGCGACGAGCCCGAGCCCGATCGCCAGCGCACCCTTGCCCGGCACCGGCGCCAGGTTGATCCCCAGCACCAGCGCCGCCACCAGGAGGACCGAGAGGATGCCGCCGAGGTTGTCGACCGGCTCGGTGCTCTCGTTGACGTGGGCGGGGACGTAGCGCCAGGCGAGGAAGAGCGCGAGCGCCGCCAGGGGGAGGGTGACGAGGAAGACCGAGCCCCAGTCGAAGTGCTCCAGCAGGGCGCCGGAGAGCAGCGGCCCGAGCGAGGCGATGGCGCCGCCGATCGCCGACCAGAGCGCGATCGATCGAGTCCGGTCGTTGCCGGACCACAGCGCCGTGATCAGCGCCAGCGTGGTCGGGAAGGCCATCCCCGCGGCGACGCCCCCGAGCACGCGGGCGACGAAGAGGACCCCGTCGGAGGGGGCGAAGCCGGCCAGCAGCGAGGCCGGGATCGAGAGCCCCATGCCGAGGAGCAGCATCCCCTTGCGCCCGTAGCGGTCGCCGAGGGCCCCCAGGTAGAGGACCGAGGTGGCCAAGCCCAGCGAGTAGCCGACGGCGATCAGGTTGAGCGTCGTCTGGCCGGAGCCGAAGGCCTTGCCGATGTCGGGCAGGGCGACGTTGGCGACCGCCAGGTTGAGGTTGGCGACCGCGGCGACGAGGATCAGCGCGGTGAGGATGATGCCGGCACGCTTGGGGCTGCTCGACTCCATGCTGGTGCCCAACCTATCCGAGCCACCCGTCGCCCATTTGGGGCGTGTCTGAGCTTATGGGTCCATATGGACCCATAAGCTCAGACACGCCTGCGAGATAGGGTGCTGCGGCGATGGCAGACGACCGCAAGCGTCCCGAGGCGCCCCGCACCGAGAAGGTCCTGCCCGGCATCTGGCGCCTGCGCCTACCGCTGCCCTGGCCGGGCGTGCCCCACGGCAACGTCTGGGCCGTCGCCGCCGACGGCGGCATCGTCCTCTTCGACACCGGGATCGGCGGCAAGGGACGGATGCGCCAGTTCGATCTCGCCCTGGCCCAGGCGGGCTTCGGGCTCGAGGACGTGCGGCTGCTCGTCTGCACCCACTCCCATACCGACCACTACGGGCTGGCGGCGCCGATCGTCGAGGGCGCCAACTGCGAGCTCTGGATGCACCCGGCCTGGGAACACGTGCGCCTGCTTGCCGACGATCCGGCGGCGGCCATCGAGCAGCGCCTGGAGGTGGCGCGGCAGAGCGGCGTGCCCGCCGCGGCGCTGGAGCGTTACCGCGAGTCCCGCAGCGAGGACGAGGAGACCGGCATCGACGCGATAGTCGAGCCGGATCGCGACCTTCTTCCCGGGGTTGAGGTAGAGACCGATCTCGGCACCTGGCAGGTCCACGAGACGCCGGGGCATGCCCCCTCTCACGTCTGCCTGCACCAGCCCGAGCGCAAGCTGATGATCTCCGGCGATCACCTGCTCGGCCGCACGGTCCTCTTCTTCGACCACGGCCACAGCCCCGACCCGGTCGGCGAGTTCCTCGGCGGCCTCGACGAGATCGAGCCGCTCGCCGTCGACCTCTGCCTCCCTGGCCACGGCCGCCCCTTCCGCGATCCGGACGCGAAGATCGCCGAGGCGCGCCGTCAGGTCGACGAGCTGATCGGCAAGGTGCGCGACTCGCTCGCCGGGGGAGAGAAGCCGGCTTTCGAGGTGGTGGGGGACATCGTCGGCGCCGAGAACGTCAACACCCCGGTCAGCGCCTGGGTCCTTCAGATCGTCCTCTCCTGTCTAGACCACCTTGCGATCCTCGGCGAGGTCGAGAAGGTCGAGGGGAGGGATCCGCAGCAGTGGAGGCTGGTGTGAGGACCAAGCCCTCCTATAGCCTTCGACGCCGTGGCTAGCTTCACTTTCACTCGCGAGGTAGATGCGCCGGCCGAGACCGTCTTCGAGGTGCTTACCGACCATCGGCGGTATTCGGAGCTCACCCCTCTGCGGAAGTCGGTACTCGAGAAGGAGGGGGATCCCGCCCCCAACGGGGTCGGGGCGATTCGCAAGCTGACCGCCGTGGGGCCGGCGCTGCGTGAGGAAGTGATCGCCTACGAGGCTCCCAGCCGCTTCTCCTACACCCTCCTTTCCGGCTTGCCCGTCCGCGACCATGTCGGGACGGTGGAGCTGACGCCGAACGGCAACGGGACGAAGATGGTCTACGCGGTCCGCACCCACCCGACAGTGCCCGTCGTCGGGGCAGTCGTGGTCGCGGTCGTCAAGCAGGCGGTCAAGGGACTCGTCGACGGCGTCGTTGCCGAGTCCGAGCGGCGCGCTGCGGCCGGAGGTTGAACGGGCGCGGATGAGCCCGCGCGTCGACGAGAGGGAGCTGAGGAGGCGCGCCATCGAGGGCGTCCGCGACGAGGTGGAGGCCTTCGGCAGCGGGGCACCGGACTCGATCCTGGTTCGGCGCGAGGGCCTGATCGCCTCGGTCGTGCCGGCCTCCCCCCAGCGCTCGCTCTTCAACGGGGTCTTCTACACCGACCCGGCGAAGCTGGCCGGTGAGCTCGATGCGCTGGAAGCCCTCTACGAGTCCCACGGGGTGCGGGCATGGACGGTCTGGGTCCCCGACTCCGATCGCGAGACCCCCCGCCTTCTCGCCTCTCGCGGCCACGCCCTCGACGCCGAACCGCGGGCGATGGCGATGGAGCTCGCCGACCTCGGCGTCGGACCGCCGGCCCCGGCTGGAATCGACCCCGGCCCGATCGGCGCGGCCGTCTGCGCCGAGCTCAACGACCTCGCCTATGGCTACGGCGCCGACGGCTTCCGCGCCGGCCTCGCCCTCGAGACCTCGATTCGCTGGTACGGCGCGTTCGACGACGCCGAGCCGGTCGGCTGCGTCGGCGCGATCGAGCTCGGCGAGGACTGCTGCATCACCGGCGTCGCCACGCCGCCCGAACAGCGCGGGCGCGGGATCGCCAGTTGGCTCATGCACCGAGCGCTCGACGAGGCTCGCCAGCGGGGGCTGGTGACGGCTTCGCTGCAGGCCACCCGGGCCGGCGCGCCGCTCTACGAGCGTCTCGGCTTCCGTGACTTCGGCTTCATCGAGATGTGGGAGTCGCGCCGCTGAAGGGCTTCTGGAAAACGGCCCTGGTGGGGGTTTGGGGCGCCGTCAGCCACTTCTGGCACACGCGGCGGGGAATCGCCGTCGGCCTGATCGCCGGCGGCGTGCTCGCGATCGCCGCGGCCGGGTTCCTCGCCTATCAAGTGCTCAAGCGCCCCCCCGACGTCCACAACGCCGCCGTCGCCTTCAAGCCGCAGAAGCCGCCGAAGCCGAAGGCGAAGACGGTCAACTGGCCGGTCTTCGGCCTCAACCCCGCCCGCACCCGCTTCCTGCCGGCGAAGGGCCTGCGACCCCCGTTCCGAAAACTCTGGCGCTACAAGGACGGGCCGCTGCTCGAGTTCCCGCCGATCTATGTCGCCGGCAAGCTCTACTTCGTCGACAACAACGGCAACGCCGTCGCCCTTGACGCCGACAACGGCAGGGAGCTGTGGCGGCGCAGCGTCGGCCGCCTCAACGCCTCCTCGCCCGCATACCACCGGCGCCGTCTCTACATCGTCAACCTGACGCCGGGCCACATCGTCAAGCTCGACGCGAAGACCGGCAAGACGATCTGGAAGCGCTCGCTGCCGGGCCGGGTCGAGTCCTCGCCGGTTGTGATCGACCGCACGGTCTACTTCGGCTGCGAGGACGGCAACCTCTACGCGCTGAGCACGATCAGCGGCAACGTGCGCTGGGCGACGAGCCTCGGCGGCCCGATCAAGTCCGCCCCCGCCTACTACGGCGGCACGCTCTACGTCGGCGACTACGGCGGCAGCATGAACGCTGTCGACGCCAAGACCGGCAGGCTCAGATGGCAGTCGTCGTCGCTTGGATCGGGCTTCGGTACCTCCGGGGCGTTCTACTCGACGCCCGCCGTCGCCTTCGGCCGCGTCTATGCGGGCAACAACGACAGCCGCGTCTACAGCTTCTCGCGCAAGGACGGGACCCTCGCCTGGAGCTACTCGACCGGGGGCTACGCCTACTCCGGCCCTGCTGTCGCCAATACCCGCCACAGCCCGCCGACCGTCTACATCGGCTCCTTCGACGGCAACGTATACGCGCTCGACGCCAAGGATGGCAGCCTGCGCTGGAGCCGTTCCGCGGGCGGCCAGGTGATTGGCTCCCTCTCGGCGATCGGCGACATCGTCTACGCCGCCGAGTTCACCCACACCTCGACCAGCGGCTACATGATGCGGAGCGGCCGCCGAGTCTTCCGTTACCGCCGCGGCACCTACTCGCCGGTGATCTCCGACGGCCACCGCATCTACCTCACCGGCTACTCGAGCATCACCGCGCTGGCGCCGTACAAGTACAAGACAAAGGTGGCGAGGCGGATCGAGGCACCGAGGGCGAAGAACCCACCGCCGCGCAAGCAGGGGCGGAGCCAGCGCAACCCCAAGCAGAAGCGACGCTAGGCCTAGCTAGGGGGCGACGCCGCCGGGTGGGGGCGGGGGAGCCTTCGGCGGGTTGGGCGCGAAGTGGGGAATGCGGGGGTGGTGCAGCCACTCGTCGAGGACTGAGAGGCTGGACGGGTAGTTCTGGATCCGGTAGGAGCTCGAGGAGCCGAAGTCCTGGTAGTAGACGAGCATCTTGCAACGACGGTGGCGGTCGACCCAGGTGAGCAGGCGGCGCACGAAGCGCGGGTCGTCGGCGCCGACCACGCCCCACTCGGGCAGGGCGAACGGCTTGCTGTCATAGCGCCGGTAGAGGCCGGCAAGCGCTTTCCAGTCCTGATTGTCGGAGTAGAAGTCGGTGCCGACCCAGTCGACGTAGTCATCGCCAGGGTAGAAGTGGCGCGGGCGGTTCTGGGGAACGGTCGGCGAGCCGGCGGGCAGCGTGCTCCAGATCACGGCGATCGGCGCCCGCGGCAGGCCGCTCTGTGAGCCTTTGAGTGGCGGGACGCCGGCCATCGCCAGGCGCCGGTCGATCTGCCGCCGCTTGCCGCCGCCGTGCAGGATCACGTACATGCGACGAAAGGCGAGCCGGTACCAGCGCGGCTTGTGGGCCGAGTCTCGGGCCTTGCCCTCGCAGTCGTAGGAGGCGTAGACGTTGAGGCAGCGGTTGGGCTCGCCCATCGGTCGCAGGTAGGCGGGGATCTTCTTCTCCCAGAAGAGCCTGTTGAGGCGGATCAGGTAGTCGTCGCCGTAGCCCTGGGCGATCGACCGGGGGCTGATCAGCTCGTGGCCGTCGTTGTTGTCGGCGGTGGTGAAGTGCAGGATCGGGCGTGCCTGAGCCTCCTGCCAACGTTCGATCGACTCGGGGAAGTCCGAGCCCCAGGTGCGGAAGGTCTCGATCAGCGCCGGGTGCTTGCGCAGGTCGCTACTGAACTGACCGAAGTCGGCCGGGTCCCCGGTGTCGCTGACCCCGAAGAAGATCTTCTTGCCACGAGGCAGGAGCGCCCCCGCCTCGGCGTGGGTTGCCCCGGCCAGGCCGATCAAGACCGCGGCAAGCGCGATCAGGGCGGTTGGCTTTCGCGTTCGGTGCATGCGTTCGAGCCTGATTCGACCGCTAGATGGCTGATCCTACGACCGCGTGCGTCATCCAGGTGTGCGGGGTCGTGGGATCAGCCATCTGGGTAGCGGTCCCTGCCCGCCGGCGAGCCGGAATCGGAGGTGTTGTTGACCACCGGCCCGCCGGCGGGAGAGAGCGTGAGACGTGTGCCTTTAACACTCGGGAGCGGCGATCGATCCGCTGGCGCTGACGATCTCGAGGACGTCGGAGCCGTGCTTGGCGATGAAGCTGGGGCCGACGCCCCGGATCGCCGCGAGACCACTCTCGTCGGCGGGGCGGGCCGCGGCGATCGCGGTCAGCGTCGTGTTGTGGGCGACGGTGTAGGCGGGCTTGCCCTCCGCGGCCTTCAGCCGCCACGCCTTGAGCTGCTCGAACAGCGGCGCGTCGGCCTCGGAGAGATCGGCCGGCGGCGCGGCCGCGGCCTTGGCCCGCCGTGGCGGGGGCACCGCGATCGTCTCCGGGTCGGGCAGCCACTCGACCCGGTTGCAGAAGTCGCAGCAGCGGTCCAGCGGACGGCCCGCCTCGCGGTCGCCGAAGTGGTCGAGCACGCTGCGCCGCCGGCAGCGATCCGAGTAGATGAACGATTTGATCGTGTGGTAGTCGCGCCAGCCGCGCTCGCGGGCGATCGTCAGCTCTGGGTCGCGCTGTTCGTTGAAGCGAACCAATCGGCCCAGGTCCGCCTTCATCGCCAGCAGCACGGCCCGCGCCGGCAGCCCGTCGCGTCCCGCTCTGCCGGCCTCCTGGTAGTAAGCCTCGAGGCTGGTCGGGATCGTCATGTGCCAGACCGAGCGCACGTCGGCCTTGTCGACGCCCATGCCGAAGGCGTTGGTGGCGACGACGATCTCGGTCTCGCCGCTCATGAAGCTCGCCTGGGCGGCGCTGCGTCCCTCGGCTTCGATCCCGGCGTGGTAGGCGAGCGCCCGCAGTCCTCTGTCGCGCAGGTGCTGGGCCAGCTCGTCGGTGTCGCGCCGGGTGCCGCAGTAGACGATCGCCGGTCGGTTTGCCGGGTCCCCGAGCCCCGCCTCGAGCAGGGCCAGGCGCCGCGCCTTGGAGCCCTTGCCTTCCAGCGGGACGACGTCGAAGGAGAGGTTTGGCCGGTCGAACCCGGATCGCACCTGGAGCGGCTCGCGCAGGCCGAAGCGGGCGACGATCTCCGCCGCCACCGCCTTCGTCGCCGTCGCCGTGCAGGCCATCACCGCCGGCCGCCCGAGGCGCTCGGCGATCTCGGGCAGGCGCAGGTAGTCGGGGCGGAAGTCGTGACCCCACTCCGAGACGCAGTGCGCCTCGTCGACGGCGAGCAAGTCGATCCGGCGCTGGGCGAGCGCGTCGAGGAACACGGTCGAGGCGAAGCGCTCCGGCGAGCAGTAGACGATCCGCGCAGCGCCGCGGCGCACCTGATCGAGCGCCGCCCGCGCCGCCTCGGTGCTCATCCCCGAGGAGATCATCGCCACCGGGTGCCCGGCCGCTGTCAGCCGCTGCCACTGGTCGTTGATCAGCGCGATCAGCGGGCTGACCACGATTGTCAGGTCCTCAGTCGCCAGTCCCGGCAACTGGTAGCAGAGGCTCTTGCCGCCCCCAGTCGGCATCACGATCAGCGAGTCCCGCCCTTCCAGCCCGGCCTCCACCGCCTCCCGCTGTCCGGGTCGCCAGCTGCTGAAGCCAAGTTGTGCCAGCAGCTCGTCCGCGTGTGTGCCGGCTGTGAGCATCCAACGAGGCTATGCGCCCGGGTGGATGTCGCGTGGCCGTACCTGACGACTTTGCGGAGAGGACCTTGCCGGTTTCGATTCCCGCACAGAGGGCACTAGAAGAGTTCCTCAATGTAAGGAGGTAGCGATGTCAACCCTTGCAGTCGTCGCCATAGTCATTGGTGCTCTGATCGTTCTCGCGATTGTGGTCTCGGTTGCCCGGCGCGCTCGCAGCCGCCGCGAGCTCGGCCACATGCAGTCCGATGCGAGGCGTGACGACGCGCGCCACCATCGCGAGAGGGCGGAGGAGCGGCGCACCGAGGCCGCGATCGCCGAGGAGCGGGCGAAGCGAGCGCAGGTTGAGGCAGAGCTCGACGAGGAGCGCGCCGATCAGCGTGAGCGGGAGCTTGGCAGGAACAACTAGGAGAAATCAGGAGGAAAGATGGCTGAGAAAACAAAAGCGCGCCAGAAACCCAAACCGCGTTCGCGAGGCTCGACCAGCAAAGCGAGCAGATCGTCCGCGACGAAATCCCGCAAAACGACCGCGGGTGCTTCGCGCAGCCGCAGCAAAGCCAAAGCGTCCTCGAACGGGTCCGGACGGATCGACGCTGCCCGGCACACGGTCGAGGAAACCGCCAAGGACGCCGGCCACGCCGCGAAGGACGCCGGCCAGGCTGTCGGCGGCGCGGTGAGCAAGGCGAAGGTGCCGCTCGTCGCCGGTGGCGCGGCTCTTGCCGGCGCGGCCGGAGGGCTCGTGCTCGGCGCTCGCCAGGCCCGTCGCCATGGGGTCGGAGCGAGGGCGCTCTCGCGTCGCCCTCAGGTCAAGGTCAGCTCGCGGGACCTCGCCAAGGCGGCGAAGGAGGTCGGAAGCTTCGGCGCTCAGATGGGCCGGCTCGCCACCGAGCTGCAGCAGACCCGTGAAGCAGCCGGCAACGGCAAGCATCGCTCGCCGGTGGAGGTGGTCCTGGAGGGCCTGACGGCGAGGCGCTCAGACCGAAGCTGACCGTGGCCCTGGTTGTCGCTTAGGGCAGCCAGGGCTCCGACCACTGGCAGATGCCGCGGGTCAGCTTCTCTGCCTCGGGCGGCCCCCAGGTCCCTGGCGCGTAGGGATGCGCGGGCCCCGGTTCGTCGAGCAGGGGCTGCACGATCCGCCAGGTCTCTTCGACCGTGTCCTGGCGGGTGAAGAGCTGGTGGCGGCCGGCGATCGCGTCGCCGAGGAGTCGCTCGTAGGGCTCCGGCTCCTCGCCCGGGACTTTCTCGAAGAGGACCTCTAGGTCGGCCGGCTCGAAGGCATCCTCGCCCGCCTGCTTGGCGAAGAGCCGCATGCGGGCGCCCGGGGTCGGCTCGATCCGCACGGTCATCTGGTTCGGGTCCGGTCGCTTGGTTGGCCCGACCCCGAGCTTTGGTGGGCGCTTGAAGACCACGGTTACCTCGGAGGCCTTCACCGGAAGGTTCTTGCCGGCGCGGATGAAGAAGGGCACGCCGCTCCAGCGCCAGTTGTCGATCGCCAGCTCGACCGCGGCGAAGGTCTCGGTGGTGGAATCGGGGGCGGCGTCCTTGACATCGAGGAAGCCGTCGTACTGGCCGCGCACGTAGCGCTTCGGGTGCGCCGTGCGAGTCGCCTTGAAGAGTTCGAGCTTCT
>Ga0157380_10001260_pt1 | contig 16433 bp, 11 predicted proteins | sample S35metaG_FD_119757 | JGI IMG/M metagenome (GOLD analysis project Ga0157380, IMG submission 119757) | Switchgrass rhizosphere microbial communities from Kellogg Biological Station, Michigan, USA - S3-5 metaG | ecosystem: Host-associated > Plants > Roots > Rhizosphere > Soil | place: USA... | reverse complement strand
GGGTGCTGGGCGATCGCACTCAAACACCGTCCGGTCCGGGCTATGCGCTAGAGAATCGCCGCATCGTCTCGCGAGTGTTTCCGCAACTGCTGGATGAGATGCGGGTCCGTCCACTCACCGGTTTTTTCGTCGCGCTGCGTGAACACCTGCTGGCCACCGTCGACGACGATGAAACGCCGCTCGCCGTCGTCCTCACGCCGGGGCCATTCAACGAAACCTACTTCGAGCACGCGTTCCTGGCCCGCCAGCTCGGCCTCGTCCTGGTGGAAGGCGCCGATCTCACCGTGCGCGGGCAGACGCTGTATCTCAAGACGATCACGGGATTGCGGCGCGTGCACGCCATCCTGCGTCGTCTCGACGACGACTTCTGCGATCCAGCCGAATTGCGAGCCGATTCGGCGCTCGGCGTGCCTGGCCTGCTGCAGGTGGTGCGTGCCGGCCGCGTCGTGCTGGCGAATGGGCTCGGCAGCGGCGTGCTCGAATCGGCTTGCTGGCTGGGCTTCATGCCGCCCATCGCCGAATGGTTGCTCGGCGAAACGCTGCAGCTGCCGTCCGTGGCAACGTGGTGGTGCGGCGAACGGCCGGCGCTCGAACACGTGATCGATAACATCGAGCGGCTGGTCATCAAGCCGGCCTTCCCGAACCAGAATTTCGAACCGGTGTTCGGCAGCGAACTCGACCGGGCCGAACGCCTCACGGTGATCGACCGGTTGCGTGGACGCTCGTATGCGTACGTCGCACAGGAACGCTTGTCCTTGTCGCAATCGCCGGTCTGGCGAGGCGCTCAGCTCGCGCCTCGTGCATTGGGCATTCGCGTCTATGCTGTCGCAACCGACCAGGGCTATCAGGTGCTTCCAGGCGGCCTCGCACGCATAGCGTCGGACAAGGCTGCGGAAGTCGTATCGAATCAACGCGGCGGCGGCAGCAAAGATGTCTGGGTGCTGTCGACCGATGACCTCGAGCCTGAAACCGATTCGCGCATCACGCCGCGACGGCGGGCGAGGGGCGAAGAGCTGCCCTCACGGCTGGTGGAAAATCTATATTGGATGGGCCGCTACGCCGAACGCTGCGAATCGAAAGCGCGGCTGATGCGGGCCACGCTCGCTCTCGACCTGCGTTCGGAAGCGTTGAAACAAGGCTTGGCATCGTGTGCGCAATTCGGCGTCGTGATGCCGGGCGGATCGTTGTCCGCGAGCCTGTTCGATACGGTATTGGTCGGCGGCCTCGGCGCCGATCTGCGCCGCTTGGAATGGTCCGCTACGCAGGCCCGCAGCCGCTTGTCGGCGGAGCACTGGCGGGCCATCGGCGTCCTGCAACGCCAGTATCACGATGCCGCCGCGAGCCGCAGCGATGCGAGCGAAACGCTGGATCGCCTGGTCATGGCCTTGTCGGCACTGTCCGGCTTCTCGCTCGACGACATGACGCAGGACGATGGCTGGCGCCTGCTGATGCTGGGCCGCCGGCTCGAACGCGTACAGTTCCTGTCGACACTGATCGGACGGCGGCTCAATGTCGTGACCATTCCGAGCCGCGCCGAACTGGAGTGGTGGCTCGATATCTGCGGCAGCACCGTGACCTATCGCACTCGCTATATCGAACAGGCGCGCCTGACACCGGTGCTGCATCTGCTGCTGCGCGAATCCCAGAATCCGCGGTCGCTGGCTTTCCAGACCCGGCAGATCGAACTGCTGATCGCGCAGCTCGGGGCTCATGGCATTCAAGAGGACGACTGCGCCCGCGCCATGGAGGAGGTGACCGATGCGGATCTCGGCGTGCTCGAAGGCGAGGGCTACCCCTCGGTTGCGGCACGGCAGGCTTTCGCCGCGAAGTTGAAGACGCTCGAAGATGCCGCGACCGGGTTGTCCGACCGGCTCTCGATGCGGCACTTCTCACACACGGAACGCACGCTGCAAGTGACGACAGTGTAGCTATATGCGTTACCACGTCAGACACGACACCAGCTATGCCTACAGCGGCGACGTCGTGCATTCGCACCAGTTGTTGCACCTGACACCGCGCGAATCGGCTTACCAGAGCTGCGTCGCTCATGAAGTCAGCATCGAGCCGCCGCCGGCCTATCGCAATGCGGATGTCGATGCGTTCGGCAATATGGTCACGCGCCTGGAGTTCGATCGCCCGCATCGCCAGCTCGATGTCTCCGCCGAGATGACCGTAGAGATTCAGGAGCGCCCCGCGTGCGACGATGACAGCGAGCCGTGGGAACGCGCCCGCTCTCGATTCAACTACGCTGCGCGTCCGCCTGGAGACGCACTACTCGAAGCGACGCGCTTTCGTTTCGAATCTCCGTACGTGCGGATCAAGCAGCGTTTCAACGACTACGGCGAGAGTTGCTTCGAAGCCGGCAAGCCGCTGCTCGAATGTGCGGAGAGCCTGATGCTCAAGCTGCACGAAGAAATGACGTACGCGCCTGGGGCCACCACGATCGGCACGCCGCTGCTCGACGTGCTGGAGACCAAGCGCGGCGTGTGCCAGGACTATGCGCATCTGATGATCGCCTGCATGCGTGCCCGAGGATTTCCTGCACGCTATGTCAGCGGCTACCTGCGAACTACACCCGCTGAAGGCGCCACCCCATGGGTCGGAGCCGATGCTTCGCACGCGTGGGTCGCGGTATATTGCCCAAGCGGCGGCTGGGTGGATTTCGATCCGACGAATGGAGTGAGAGCCGGCACCGATCACGTCACGCTCGCGTGGGGTCGCGATTTCGGCGACGTTTCTCCATTGCGCGGCGTCATCGTCGGCGGCGGACATCACTCGCTGTCCGTGCGCGTCACGGTGACTGAAATGGAAGACGACAGTTCCGATTGCGATGGCGAAACGGCGCCGCTTGGGTTCTGATCGAATGTCGACGGAGATCTGAAGGCCCATGGCTGTCTCACTGCATTCCGGCCAACTCGATGAAATCGCTCCCGGCGTGCGCCGGCTGGTCGCGAACAATGCCGGCTACATGACCGGCCCAGGCACGAATACCTATATTCTCGGCACGCAGCGCTTCTCGATCATCGACCCCGGCCCCGACGCCGAGCCGCATGTAGAACGGCTCCTGCAGGAGACCGGGGGTCGCATCGACGCGGTGCTGGTCACGCATACGCATCTCGATCATTCGCCGGCGGCGAACGCCATTGCCGCCAGGACCGGCGCCCGCTTGCTGGGACGCATCGCGGGCGGCGGCAAGCAGGACGATACTTTCAAACCGGCTCGGATCCTCGAAGACAACGACGTGATCGATATCGACGGGGCGCCGCTGCGTGTCTTTCACACGCCGGGACACGCTTCGAATCATCTCTGCTATCTGCTGGCTGACTCCGGCTTGCTGTTCACCGGCGATCACCTGATGCAGGGATCGACCGTCGTCATCGCGCCACCCGACGGCAACATGAGCGACTATCTGAATTCGCTGCGCCGCCTGCGGACCGAGCCCGCAAAGCGCATCGCGCCGGGTCACGGCCTCACCATCGAAGACGCGCAAGCGGAGATCGCCCGCATCATCTCGCACCGCTTGCAGCGCGAAGCCAAAGTCTTCGAACGCCTGCAAGCCGCCGGTCCCGTCTCCCTCGACGAACTCGTCGTCCTCGTCTACGACGACGTCGATCCTCGACTGCACAGCGTAGCCAAAGGCTCTTTGCTCGCCCACCTGCAGAAGTTAGCCGCCGACGGCAGGGTTCTGCGGAACTCGCCGGAGGCGGAGGCGAAGTGGAGCGCGATTGCCTAGACCGGGCGTGTGAAGAGATATCGCACGGAGAACACGGGGCAGAAAGAAGAATTTAAGTACGGAAAGGACTGGTAAACTGTTGGACCTCGTACTCAACTGATGCCCCGCCGTGCCGAATTCTTCGCGTTCCGAGTCGCTGATCGAACTGTCGCATTGCTCGTTGATCCTCGACGATCACGTCGTGTTGGACGATGTGAGCTTCGCGCTGCGGCCGGGCGAGCGGTGGGCGCTGGTGGGGGCGAATGGGTCGGGCAAGACCATGCTGTTGAAGCTGCTGCGTGGCGATAAGTGGCCGACGCCCACGGGCAAGGAGAAGCGGACTTATCGGCTCGATGGCGAGGAGCAGAATGCCCCGGGCGGCATCAAGGAATTGATCGCGTACGTCGGCCCGGAGCGCCAGGATAAATACGTGCGGTACGACTGGGATCTCAGCGTCGAACAGATCGTGACGACGGGATTGTTCGATGAGGACGTGCCGCTCACCAAGCCGACGGTCCGTCAACGCGCGAAGGTCGAGCGCATTCTGCGGCGCTTCCAGCTCACCGGACTGCGTAAACGCAGCATCCTGCGACTCTCCTATGGGCAGCGTCGCCGCACGCTCGTGGCGCGGGCGTTCGCAGGACCCGCGAAAGTCCTGCTGCTGGATGAAGTCTTCAACGGACTCGATGATACCGCCCGGCGCTCGCTGAAGCGCGCACTCGAACAACCTCGCAGCGGCCACGATTGGGTCGTGACCTCGCATCGAGTGCATGAGCTGCCTGCGAACATCACTCACGTGGCGCACATCGAAGCCGGTCGCATCGTGTCCGCAGGGCCGACGAATCGCGAGTCTATTTCGCCGCGCAAGGTCCGTGAGCGGTTTGCCGAAGTGCACTCTGCCCCGGTGAAGCCGGCGACCAAAGCGGCAGCGAAGCGCGCAGCGCCCCTCGTAACGATCCGCCATGCCGACATCTACATGGACTATCGCAAAGTCCTGAGCGACGTGAATCTCACGCTCGATCGCGGCGAGCATTGGGCCATCATGGGCGCCAACGGCTCCGGTAAATCGACATTGCTACGGTTGATTCACGGCGACGTACATCCCGCGCTCGGCGGTATCGTCGAGCGGCAGGGCATGCCCAAGGGAACGCACATCGAGAACTGGAAAAGCCGCGTCGGCTGGGTATCGCCGGAATTGCAGGCCGATCACTACCTGGCTGCATCGCTCGAAGAAGTGGTGGTCTCAGGCCGCTATGCCAGCGTCGGCTTGAACGCTGCGCCGACGGCTGCCGATCGTCGCGCCGCCACGCGTTGGTTCCAGCATTTCGGTATCGAAGCGCTGCGCGAACGTAAACCTAAACAGGTTTCCTACGGACAGATGCGCATCGCCCTGCTGGCGCGAGCGATGATCAACGATCCGGAATTATTATTGCTGGACGAACCCTGCACGGGACTGGACGGCGATACACGCAAGCACATCCTGACGCTGCTCGAAGGCATCGCCCGCGACGGCACTCAACTCGTCATGGCAGTGCACGACGCCGAAGACATCGTGCCTGCGACCGCTCGCGTGCTGCGCATTGAGAAGGGGAAAATCTTGGAAGCGAGCTGATGCATTCCCACTGTGTCGTTTTGAGAATTTCCCACGCAGAACACGGGGCGGAACGGAAAAAGAAGGTCGGCGGACATTTAGATCTGCACTTCGGCTTCGTAGACGATGACCGCGTCGCCGACGATCTTCACCAGTTGCGCGACCTTGCCTGACGACTGCACTTCGACGTCGACGATGCCGGGGCGGTGCACCCACATGCCCTGGTGGCCGCGGAAGCGGACGCTGCCGTCCTTTGGAGTCAGTAATCCATGATTGACGAGATAGACACCCAGCATGCCGTGGGCGTTGCCGCTGACGGGATCTTCGGGGATGCCGATGGCGGGGCAGAACATGCGCGACTGCGTGCCCTCCATGCCGTCTTCGGGGCTGATCGCGAACACGAAATAGCCTTCGGCGCCGACATGCGGCGTCAGGCGGGTGAGTTCTTCGAAATCGGGCTTGAGCGAGCCGAGGAGTTCCGGCGACTGCAGGCCGATCAGCAATCGCGATGTGCCCTTGGTGAGAATCTGCAGCGGACAATCCACGTGCAGCGTGGTGCTGGAGATGCCCAGGGCATTCAGCACCTGGCGGCGGTGCTGGTCGGAGATGACCGGTCCCAGCGACGGCGGATTCTGTGTAATCGAAATACGCAGGTCGCCATCCGCCTCCATCACTTCCACTTCGACGACGCCGGCGCCGGTGCGCTGTCGCAGCCGCCCGGTGGGCTTGCCTTCCGTCTTGGCCCGCACGTATTGCGCCGCGATCGTGGCATGGCCGACGAACGGAACCGGATGGCGCGGCGTGAAATATTTCACCTGCATGTCGTGGTCGCTGGCCTCGGATTCGAGCACGAAGGCCGTTTCGCCGTTGACCTCGGCGGCGATGGTCTGCATTTCGGCGGCGGTCAATGAATCGGCATCGAGCACCACGATAGCTGGATTGCCGCAGAATCTCTGGCGCGTGAACGCATCGACGTGAAACAGCCGGCAATGGCGATTCGACATGGTCGGAACGACTCCGTGAAGCGACGTGCGAAGGTAAGGGGAAGGCGCAGGATTGTCCAGCAACGGGCCGCCGCCCAGGGCGCGGATCGGTAGGAGCTGGCCAGCCGGTAAGCGGGTCGACTGGTCAGATCGGAAGAGATTGTCTTGATTCTGATCAGCTTACTCGTCGCCAGCTGACCGTCCGACCGCTTACGACCTTGCCAGTTGACCTGCCGGCCGCTCAAGCCTGACAATCCGCCCGCCTTGGGGTGGCCCACATTAGGGCCTGAGATGTCGGATGTCCTGCGCGGGCGGTGACTGACCGGCAAACCCGTTGAACCTGATCCGGTTAGTACCGGCGTAGGGAGCAGGTACTGCGAGTTCGTTCGCGCGATCGCCCTTCATTGCAGCTGCTGTTACGTCAGTACGTCCCGGATCCTTCCAGCAGAGGGATTCGTCGATGCGTAGTGTCATTCGGTTTCCGGCCACTTGCCGTCTTGGTATCGGCCGTATCGCCGTCGGTGGCGCAGCTATCGGCTGTGCCGCCATCGGTTGCGCCAATATGGCCGTTGCCGCGGACGATGTTCTCGAAGAGGTCGTCGTGACGTCGACCTGGCGTCAACAGGCGCTCCTGGATACACCGGCCAGCGTCACGGTGCTGGAATCTCAGTCCCTGCGCGACGGCGGCATCCAGCATTTCGAGGATGTGCTGACGTCCGTGCCCAACCTGACCTGGGCCGGCGGAACGTCGCGCCCGCGGTATTTCCAGCTGCGGGGCATCGGGGAGCGCGAGCAATACGAAGGTGCGCCGAATCCATCGGTGGGCTTTCTCATCGACGACATCGACTTCAGCGGCATCGGCATGGCGGCGACGCTGTTCGACGTCGATCGCGTCGAGGTCCTGCGAGGCCCGCAGGGCATGCGTTACGGAGCGAATGCCCTGGCGGGTTTGATCGTGATGCGCGGTGCGGAGCCTGCAGACAAGTTCGGGCTCAACACAGAAGTTTCTGTTGCGGACTACAACACGTCATCCTACGGCGCGGTTGCGACCGGCCCGGTCGAATCGCTGAATTCGTCCTGGCGCGTCGGCGTACAGCAATACAAGAGCGATGGATTCCGCACCGATCGCTATCTCGGTCGTGACGATACCAATGGCCGCGACGAACTGACGGCACGCGGCAAGTGGCATTGGCAACCGAGCGAAGCGACGAGCGTCAACCTGACCTGGCTGCATGCCGACCTGGACAACGGCTACGACGGCTGGTCCATCGACAACACGCGCCGTTCGCAATCGGATCGGCCCGGCAAGGACTCGATGAAGGCCGACGGCGCTTCGCTGCGACTCGATACCAGTGCGTTGTCGGTCGGAGAGCTGACCGTCATCGCCAGCGGCGCGAACAGCGACAGCGAAAACAGTTTCGACGGCGACTGGGGCAATGCGCAAAGCTGGGCGCCATATACCTACGATTATTTCTATAGCTCGTTCCGCGATCGGCAGTCACGCAGCCTGGAAGTGCGTCTCGCCTCGCACGCAGCCGATGCGAAGGAACAGTCGGTCGGCTGGCTGGTCGGCGCTTACGGCATGCGCCTGCACGAACAGCTGCATGAAGTCAGCGTCGGACAATACATCGATCCCGATCCTGAATTCGGCTACGAGAGCGATACCGACGACTTCCTGAACACCGGATACAAGGCATCGAACGTTGCGGTTTTCGGCCAGGTCGATGGAGCGCTCGCAGAACGCTGGCATTGGTCTGTGGGCGCACGCGCCGAGCAGCGCAATGCCGACTATCGCGACTCCGGAGTCCAGGACGGAAGCGATCGCGTCACCGACGATTCGGAGCGCGATCGCATGTGGGGAGCGCAGGCCAGTTTGAGCTACGCGATCGATGCCACCCGCAATGTGTTCGGCTCGTTGTCGCGTGGCTACAAGGCCGGGGGATTCAACCTGGGCAGCGGTGCGCTGCTGGTTCCCGGTTTCGGCCGCGAAGATCTCACGAGCCTGGAAGTGGGAATCAAATCGCAGCGCCCCGAGTCGCGACTGTATTGGGACCTGACCGCTTTCCAGATGTGGCGCGAGAATCCGCAGGTGCATTCGGGCGACCAGGCGGAGCCGGACGATCCCAACAGCTATGTGTTCTATACGATCAACGCTCGACGCGGTACGAACCGCGGCATCGAAGCCAGCTGGCGTTGGCAGCCGGTGTCGATGCTGCAATTCGGCGGGTCGGTGGCGACTCTCCATAGTTCGCTCGAAGGCTACGATTACGGCGGTGTTCCGGTTCCGGCGCGGCAGGCGCCACATGCGCCGGAATACCAGGTGTCGTTGAATGCGACCTGGCGCCATCCGCAGGGCTGGATGGCGCGGGTGGATGCATATGCGCAGGACGATTTCTATTTCGATGTTCCGCCGAACGACCAGAAGGCGCCGGGCTACCAGCTGGTGCATCTCAAAGCAGGCTACGAAGCGGCGCACTGGAATGCCTATCTCTGGGTGCGCAACGTGTTCGATGAAGACTATGTCATTCGCGGCTTTTATTTCGGCAACGAACCGCCGCTGTTCGCGAACAAGCGTTATACCCAGTTGGGCGAGCCGCGGCAGGTCGGCGTGACGTTCAAATGGTCATTGTAGTAGCCGTACTAGCCACTGTTCACAGGAGCCACGCATGCGCACCGCCATCGATATCAGTCTCTATCCCTTGGACAGCGACTACATTCCACCCATCAAGGCCTTCATCGAACGCCTGAATACCTATCCTGAGCTCGAAGTATCGACCAATGCCTTGAGCACGCATGTCTCGGGCGAGCATCAGCGTGTGTTCGAAATCCTCGCCAAGGAAACAGCGGTGACGTTCGCGGAGGCGGGCAGGAAAGTGTTCGTGATGAAGGTGATCGGCGGCAGCGGCTGAGTTTCCATGTCCACCTTCCTCGAACAGCTTCGCGCCACATCGCCGTGGGAAGCGATTGCGGCGGCACTGGGGCTCGCCTACCTCGTACTCGCTGTCCGCCGCAATCTATGGTGCTGGATCTGCGCCTTCGTCGGCACGGCGATCTACCTGGTGCTGTTCATCAAGGCGAAGTTGTACATGCAGGTGCTGCTGCAGGTGTTCTACCTGGCCATGGCGGTGTACGGTTACATCGACTGGAAGCGCGGGCAGTCCGAATCGGGTGAAGTGATGATCCGATCGTGGACCAGGAGCCAGCACGCGATGGCGTTCATCGCAGTCATCGCGGCCACGATCGTCAACGGCTGGCTGCTCCGGGGCACGGATGCCGCGGCGCCGTACCTGGATTCGTTCGTCACGTGGGGCAGCGTCGTCACGACATGGATGGTCGCACGCCGCGTCATCGAGAACTGGCTGTACTGGATCGTCGTCGACGGCGTGGGCGCATGGCTGTTCTATTCGCAGGGTTTGCTGGTTACGACCCTGCTGTTCGTCATCTATCTCTATATCGTCGTCCGCGGCTACATCGTCTGGCGACGTGAGCAAAGCAAGCAGCCGGCCAAGCAGCCAACCAGTGTCGAGGCGACTCTCGTGACCACAGACAATGTCTCCCGCTGAATTTGCGGCGCTCGCACTGCATGGCAATGTGCGGCATCTCGACAGTGTCGAGCCGATCAAGCACGGACTGACCAACCAGAGCTGGCTGGTGACACTCGGCGGCGAACAGGTCGTCGTGCGCATCAGCAATCCCGACGACGCCAGCCTGCAGATCGATCGCCGCAGTGAAACGGGCATTCTGCTGGCGGTCGCGGCTGCCGATATCGGGCCGCCAGTGCTGTTATGCGATCCCGGGCAGCGAGTGTTAGTGACGAGATATCTCGGCCCGACCTGGACCGATGACGATGCGGTCAGGCCCGACAACATCGCGCGGCTTGCCATCGTCATGCGGAAACTGCATGCGCTGGCAGTGCCGAGCAACGCACATCGAGTGCGCCTCGTGCAAGTCATCGACGACTACGTGGCCACGTTATCCCAGGCTGCGGATCCTGGGGCGCGTTATTCGGCCCAGGTACTGGACGATGCGACCGATATCTGTCTGTGCCACAACGACGTGCATGCTCTCAATATCGTCGATAACGGCGGCTTGCGGCTCATCGATTGGGAGTACGCCGGCCTCGGCTCGGCGCTCTTCGATCTCGCGTCGGTTTGCGTCTATCAACGCTACGACGGCGAGCAGCGAGAGCAATTGCTCGCCGCCTATGCGGGAAATATCGAAGCGGAGCAACTGGAGCGCGCCTGCGAGCTATTCGACTACATTCGCGAGCTGTGGATGACGGTGCGACGCCTTCACGCCCCCACCCTGGCCCTCCCCCGTAGTGCGGGGGAGGGAATGTGAGTTTCTAGTTATTTCTTCTCGGTCTGTTTCGCCACCGCTTCCGCCGCAGCCTTGATCGCTGCCGGATCGCCGAGGAAGCGTCGCGACTTCGGCTTGAGCTGGTCGTCGAGGTCGTAGGCGATGGGCACGCCGGTCGGGATATTGAACTCGACGATATCGCTGTCCGACATCCCATCGAGCATTTTCACCAGCGCCCGCAGGCTATTGCCATGCGCAACGATCAGAACGTTGCGTCCAGCCTTCAACTCAGGAGCGATGCGTGTGTTGAAGTACGGGGCAACGCGTTCGAGTGTCGTCTTGAGCGATTCGGTGGCCGGCAATTCTTCCGGTTTCAGCGCCGCGTAGCGCCGCTCGAATCGCGGATGGCGCTTGTCGTCCAATGCCAGCGGAGGCGGCGGAATGTCGTAACTACGCCGCCAGATTTTCACCTGCTCCGCGCCATGCTTTGCAACTGTCTGCGCTTTGTCCAGTCCTTGCAGCGCGCCGTAGTGACGCTCGTTCAAGCGCCAGCTGCGTTCGACCGGCAGCCACATCAGGTCCATCTCATCCAGCACGATCCACAGGGTGCGAATCGCCCGCTTCAACACGGACGTGAACACCAGGTCGAACTCGTAGCCTTCCTTCTTCAGCAGTTGCCCCGCCTCCAGTGCCTCCTTGCGCCCCTGCTCGGTGAGGTCCACGTCGACCCAGCCGGTGAACAGGTTTTCGAGGTTCCAGGCGCTTTGTCCGTGACGGACGAGAACGAGTTTTCCGGGCATGAGGCAGTCCGTGAATTAAGTAAAAGCCGCTACGGCGCGGGTAGCGCTTTTATACCTTACTCCGCCAATCTGCGCACCGACTGCAGCGCCACCGACAACGTTGCAAAGTCCGTCGCGGGCAGCGCACGCATTTCCTTGACGGTCTGGCGAACGTGATCGGCGCCCTCCTTGTTGCGGTCGAGCCAGGGCTGCAGCGCCTGCACCGCATTCTTCGCACCCTTCAGTGCGAGCAAGGTGAGTTGGCGTTGCAGGCGATAGATATTGTCACGCAGCGTGGTGCGGGCGACGGTTTGCCAGTGGCCTTCGGTGTTGAGCGCTTCGATCTGCTCACGCATCCAGTCCAGCGACAAGGCGGTGCCCATGCCGAAGTAGACGGCGGCGCAGGTCTCGATGCCCAGCTTGGTCTCTTCGGAAATCTCGACCAGGTCCGGCCCCGAACGCAACGCGGCGAGGCTCGCCATGCGGCGGCTCAGCGGTTCGGGAACGCCGGCCTTGGTGAACTGCTGGTGCCGGCGTTCGAAGATAGCGAGATCGGATCCCGACAGGACTTTCGGCAACGATGCGTCGAGCCGGGTGAGACCGGTACGCAAGCGGGGAACCTGCGCGTCGATATCGAGCTTGCCGCGTCCGACCTGCAGCGACCAGTACGTGCTGAAGGTCAGCAGGCGTGTGGTCTCGAACATCATGTCGTATTGGGTTGCTGCGTTGATCTTGGTGTCGAGTGCCTCGATTTCGCCCCAGGTATCGCGCATCTGAAATGCTTCACGGGCGATTGCATATGCACGCACCACTGCTGCTGCGTCCTTGCCCGTGTCTTCCTGTGCACGTCGAGCGAAGGTCGCGCCCATGCGATTGACCATGCTGTTCGTCGTGACAGTCGCAATGATCTCGCGGCGCAAACGATGCTCGCGCAGATAGCGTCCGCTGCGTTTCTGCAGCAGCGGTGGAAAGTAACGATCGAGCTCGTGGCCGAGATAGGGATCCTCGGGTACATCCGAATCGATGAGCAGCGAATACAGCGCCATTTTCCCGTAGGCCAGCAGGATCGCGAGTTCCGGCCGGGTCAGGCCGCGTCCGGCCTTGTGGCGAGCGCCGATTTCCTCCACCGAGGGCAGGAACTCCAGGTTGCGATCGAGTTGTCCGGAGACTTCGAGCGAGCGGATGGTATGTGCATGTTCCATCAGTTCCGACACCGCGCGGCTTTCGAGCATCGACAGCGCCTGGCTCTGCAAATAGTTATCCCGCAACACATGGGAGGCGACGTCGTCTGTCATCGCCACGAGCATCTTGTTGCGTTCGTCTTCCGGCAAGCGCGAGCGGCGTGGCGCCGAATTGAGCAGGATCTTGATATTCACTTCATGGTCGGAACAGTCGACGCCGGCGGAGTTGTCGACGAAGTCCGTGTTGAGTCGCCCGCCATTGAGTGCGTACTCGACGCGGCCGCGTTGTGAAAAGCCTAGATTGCCGCCTTCACCGACGACCTTGCAGCGCAGGTCGCGTCCATTGACGCGGACTGCGTCGTTGGCGCGATCGCCGATTTCGCCGTGACTCTCGCTGGTGGATTTGACGTACGTGCCGATGCCGCCGTTCCACAGCAGGTCCACATGCATGACCAGGATCGCGCGCATCAACTCCAGGGGCGTGATGGACTCGCGCTTGAGATCGAGCAGGGATTGAGCCTGCGGCGACAGCCTGATCGACTTCGCGCTGCGCGGATAAATGCCGCCGCCTTTCGAAATCAGTTTCTTGTTGTAGTCATCCCAGGTGGATCGCGGCAGGTTGAACAGTCGTTCGCGCTCGACGAAGCTGCGTTCCGGATCCGGCGTGGGGTCGATGAAAATGTGCTGGTGATTGAAGGCCGCGACCAGCTTGATGTGCCTGGATAACAGCATGCCGTTGCCGAAAACGTCGCCGGACATATCGCCGATGCCGGCGACCGTGAAATCCTGCGTCTGCGTATCGACACCAATCTCGCGGAAATGACGCTTGACGCATTCCCATGCGCCGCGAGCGGTGATCGCCATTTTCTTGTGGTCGTAGCCAGCCGAACCGCCGGAGGCGAATGCATCGCCCAGCCAGAATTGATACTCGGCAGCGATGCGGTTTGCGATGTCCGAAAAGCTCGCCGTGCCCTTGTCGGCAGCGACGACCAGGTAAGCGTCGTCGCCATCGCGGCGTACGACTTGCGGCGGCGGCGCGATCTTGCCGTCGACGATATTGTCCGTGAGATCGAGCAGGCCACGAATGAACGTGCGATAGCTTTCGACGCCTTCACGCTGCGCATCTTCACGGCTGGCGCCGGCCAGCAGGCGCTTCGGTACGAAGCCGCCTTTCGCGCCCACCGGGACGATCAGCGTGTTCTTCACGTTCTGCGCCTTCATCAGTCCGAGCACTTCAGTTCGGAAATCCTCGCGGCGATCGGACCAGCGGATACCGCCGCGCGCCACGTAGCCCATTCGCAAGTGCACGCCTTCGACGCGCGGCGAATAGACGAAAATCTCGAAGGCGGGGCGTGGCTGAGGCAGGTCGGGCAGGCTGCGCGAATCCAGCTTGAACGACAGATAGGACTTGCTGCGTCCCGATGCGCCGCCGTCCTCGGACTGACCCTCTTCCATTTGATAATAGTTGGTCCGCAGGCTCGCGCCGATGGAGCTGTAGAAGCGCCGCAGGATACGGTCCTCATCGAGACTGGTGACCGATTCGAGCAGGCTGGTGATCTGTGCCTGCAGGTTGCCGATCGATTCATTGCGTTTCGCCGGACGCAGCGAAGGATCGAACTGCGCTTCGAACAACGCGGACAGCGCCGCGACGATGCCTATATTCGACGCCAGCACCTGTTCCATGTACGGCTGGCTGAACGTGCCGCCGCCCTGGAGAATGAAACGGCAATACGCCCGCAACACCATGGCTTGCCGCCACGTGAGTCCCGCGGCGACGACCAGGCGATTGAATCCATCGTTCTCGGCGCGATCGTTCCAGACGGCGAGAAATGCATCGGTGACGCGCGTGCCGAGTTTCGCCGGATCGACGTTGCCGCCATCGCGACGCTGCATTTCGAAATCCTGCAGCCAAATGTCGCGCTTGCCGCGCAGTGTGATCTTGTAGGGCCGCTCGCTCAGCACCAGGAAGCCCATGTTTTCCAGGATGGGCAAAGCCTGCGACAGCACGATCGGCGCAGCGCTGCGAATCACTCGCAGATGTACGATGCCTTCGCGCCCGGCGACCAGTCGCAGGGCGATGCGGTCGTTGTCGGCGATGACTTCCTGCAGCTGGGAGATATCGGCGACCGCCGTAGCGGCAGACACGTCTTCCTGGTAAGCGGCAGGGAACGCGCCATTGAAACGCTCCGCCGTCGGAGCGCCGACGGCTTCTCCCTGCGATTCGATCAGTTGTGCACGCAGGCGATCGTCCCAGGTCAGCACGGCTTCGGCGATGTGTTCCTCGAGCTTCGCGGAATCGACGTGAGCTGCGTCGGCTTCGGTGAGCCTGGCGATGATGTGCACGCGGGCGAGCATGGAATCCGAGAGCTGAATCTGTGTATCGAGATCGATAGCCGACAATTGCTCGCTGACGACTGCTTCGATCTTCTGCCGCACCAGCGTGTTGTACCGATCGCGCGGTACGTAGATCAGGATCGAATAGAAACGCCCGAAGCCGTCACGTCGCAACAGGACGCGTACGCGTTGACGTTCGTAGAGATTCACGACGCTGCGAACGATGCGTACCAGGTCGGCTACGCTGGACTGAAATAATTCGTCGCGTGGATAGTTCTCCAGGACATGCAGCACGGCCTTGCCATCATGGCTCGCGGGATCCAGGCCGAACTGGGCGACGACACGCTCGATCTTGTGGCGTAGCAAGGGAATTTCACGGGGACTACGCTGATACACGCCCGAGGTGAACAGGCCGAGGAACCTATGTTCGCCGGTCACTCGTCCGCTGCTGTCGAAAGTCTTGACGCCGATGTAGTCGAGATAGCTGGCGCGATGCACCGTGGCGACGGAATTCGCCTTGGTGATGGTCAATGTCTGTGTGCCGCGGGCCTGGTCCCGCAGCGCGCCGCGAAATGTCTTCGACTCGACGCTGCGTCCTCGTCGTTGGCGCAGGATGCCGAGCCCCGTCTCGACCAGCGGCTGCAGCGTGTCCTCGCTGCGTCCCCGCTGCAGTTGGTACTGGCGATATCCCAGGAAGGTGAAATGATTCTTCGTGATCCAATCCAGGAACGACCGAACTTCGTCGGTCTCATTCGCTGCACCGGGCTCGCTGGGAGTGCCGGCCACGGTACCTGCCAGGGCTTGCGCCTGGGCTCGCATTTTCGGCCAGTCCTGTACTGCCACCCTGACATCGTCGAGCGTCGCGAGAATGTCGTCCTGCAGTGAACTGATCGCGTCGGCATCGACGATGCGGTCGGTTTCGACGTGCTGCCAGGACTCGTTGACGAGTTCGCCGTTGGCGCCGTTCTCGCCGACTGCGACGATCTTTCCGGAACGGTCGCGGCGCACCGGAATCACCGGGTGCGCCATCATGTGGATGCGCAGGCCGGCTCGATTCAACACCATGGTCAACGAGTCGACCAGGAACGGCATGTCCTCCACCGTGACCTCCACGATGGTGTGATCGCAGGCCCAGCCGTCGGTCGCCAGGTCGGGATTGAAAATGCGCACCGCCGGCTTTCCAGCCTTGCGTGCGCGGGCGAATTCCAGATGGCCCAGCGCGGCAGCGGCGAGCTGATCGATGCTGTACTCGTTCAGGTCCTCTTCTGCAACACCACGGTAATACTGTCGTGCGAAGGGCTCGGCAATCGACTTGTCGCTACGCTTGGAGAGTTTCGTCGCTGCGACGGCGATACGCTCTATGAGCTTCTGCCGCGCAGCCGGAATGGTAGGAAGCATGGTGCGTCTTAGCCCTCGAAGTTCCTGAAGCCCGCGAGTGTAAGGCGATCGTCGCGGGAATTCGACTTTCGCGGGCTGCTTCAGCGTGGCAGCGCCAGATCCGCCATGACCGCGCCGAGAAAGCGGCAGGCTTCGCCTCCGGTGATGCAACGATGG
>Ga0157380_10001258_pt1 | contig 16460 bp, 12 predicted proteins | sample S35metaG_FD_119757 | JGI IMG/M metagenome (GOLD analysis project Ga0157380, IMG submission 119757) | Switchgrass rhizosphere microbial communities from Kellogg Biological Station, Michigan, USA - S3-5 metaG | ecosystem: Host-associated > Plants > Roots > Rhizosphere > Soil | place: USA... | reverse complement strand
ATTAGGATTTTAGAAAGACAAAGTAGAAAAACTCTTTAGAAATAGCAATAATTCTTAAACTATTCTGGAGATTTTTTTGCTTTAATTATTAAATAATAAAGCTTCCTTTAAAAGAGGGGTAGCATCGTGGTGAAAACAAGTATAAGGAAAAGAGCCAGCCGCTTTCAATGTTGTTTCCAAATCAAAAGTTTCCTGGTTGATACAATAAGCTAATTTTTGTTTCAACAGATGCTGTGACAAGTATTCTTGTTCCGTCTGTCCGGGAGTTGGAATAAAGATGACTTTCTTTTTCAATTTTAATAAATCCATCACCGAGCTATAGCCGCTTCTTGCTATAACAAAAGTGGCTTGCAAAATGACTTCTTCTAATTCTTTGGATGGCAAATGGTTTATGTAAATCACATTTGATTTTGTCTCGAGCGAACTTTTATTGCCAGGCAGACCTCTGACTATTAACACAGGTTGAAAATATTTTTCCAACTGCACCACTATTTTTTTTTCTAAAATAGTTCTCTGGGGTTCAGGTCCTGAAAGAAGAATCAATAAATGTTTCTCTTCTTTTTTTTCTTCTGATTTTTTAAAACGTGAAAGCCAGCCAATGTAACGGGCCGGAATAGCAGGCATTTTTTTAGGGTGTGACAGTTCACCAGCAAGACCAGGGATAGTGCTGAAGTCTGGCACCCAACATTCATTGAATTTGCTAATGAGTTGGTAGTTTAATTTTTGAAGCCATTCTTGCAAATAAGAACTTTTAATTAATAATTGGTGGGTAATAAAAATAGAGAACACTTTTTTGTTGTATAGACCAAATCGGTTGTCGGAGATAACAATGTCTATTTTATTTTTTATTATTATTTCCTTCAACCATCGTCTCTCAAATGATATTGCTTTTAGAATTTTTGGAATCTGTAGTATTATTTTAAATGAGAGGCTAGATTGAGTTTTATTGTAGTTTATTCCATATCCTTTTAAGGGTAAATACTCAATATCTTGAAATTCTTGTTGGAGTAGGATTTTTATAGGGCCTTCTGCGGCAACTAATACTTTATGCCCTTCTTTTAATAGGCCATAAATGATTGGAATGCACCTTGTAGCGTGGCCCAGGCCCCAATCCAGCGGAGCGACCAAAACCGTCTTTTTGACGTTTATTTTTATGTTTTCAACTTTTTTTTTATCCACTTAGCCAAATTTGATAATAATTTCTTTATAAAATAGTTTAATTTAGGAAACCATATTTATGAAAAGATCTATTTACGTTATTCTGCTTGCCACTGCAACTTTTTTATTCTCCAGTTGTAACAGGAATTATTATTCCGGAACTAACAAAGGAAGTAATTGCGGATGTCCAAGCTTAAAAGGTATTAGATAATAAACCATTTAACAATGAAAGACCGCGACTTACTAGTGCTTGTCAGAACCAATTCCACGCAGCAATCCCTGGATGAAGCAGTTGATTGCCTGAATAAAATTTTATTAAGCGTTGAGTGCGCCGAAATTTTTTGCCACGCGCATGAATTAGTGAAGCGAAATAAAATTACCCAAAAAGTAAAGGCTATTTTAAAAGCCATATCTAGGGAAGAGTTGAAACCTTTTCATTTTCTGATCAATAAAAATTAGGAAAGCTGTTTCAGGGCTTTTTTTAGCTTCTCTAGCATCTCATCAATTTCTTCTTCCTTGCAAGTGCCGACACTTAACCTATACCAGGGTGAATTGTTGTCTGCACCAAAAGCATAAAAGGGAACTACAGCTAAACCTGCAGTTTGCAAAATATAGGACGTAACCTCTGGCTGGTTATTAAGTAAACTGCCATCAGGTAATTTTTTCCCGCTTAAGTTTATTTTTATTGTGAGATAAATTGCTGCTTCCGGTGCTACAGCATCGACATCGAAGCCTTCTTTTTTTAAGAGAATCAGGCCTTCATAAATTTTACGTAATCTTTTTTCTACTTCATTTTTGAAATGCGCTAAGTAACTTTCGATAGCGTCCTTATTTTGTAAATATTTGGCGACTGCTTTTTGCTCTGCCATAGGTGCCCATGCCCCAATATGAGATAAGATAGCCTTCATTTTTCCAATCACATGTGCGGGGCCTGTACTCCATCCTACCCGCACTCCGGTTGCTGCAAACGCCTTACTAATAGCATCTACATAGATAGTGTATTGCCGCATTTCGGGCCGTAAAGAAACAGGGTCATAGTGTTTGATCTTACCATAAGTTAAGTGTCCATACATTTGATCATAGAGCACATAAAGTTTTTTGCCTTCTCTCTTTTTATTTTCTTCAATTACCATATCGCATATATCTGTCAGACCTACTTTACTAAAAGTTGTTCCAGTTGGATTTTGTGGTGAGCAAAGTGCCATGAGCACCACACCATCGATATGGGGCTTAATATCTGCTGCAACAGGCATAAAATTATTTTCTGCTTTTGCTTCAATCACTACATGCTCCCCTTTTATAAAATGAGTATAATGATTATTGTTCCAGGAGGGCACGGCGTAAAGTATTTTTTCCCCTCTATCACAGATGGTACGGTAGATCGCGTATATCAATGGCCTTCCGCCAGAAGCCACTAAAATTTCATCCAGGTTATAGTGTAAGTTTTGATAGTCTTTTAAAAACAAAGCAATGCTCTCCCGTAGATCAACATTGCCTTCTGCAGCTGGGTAATTTGTAAAATGCTGGCGATAAGCTTCAACGATGCCATCTTCCAACTCTTTAGGTATGGGGAAAATTAATGGATCAAAATCGCCTATTGTGTAATTATAAATCCGTTCACCTCTTCTAATTCTTTCTTTTATTTCGCCGCCCAGTTTAATTATTTCAGAACCAATCAGTGTTTCTGCAAGATTAGATAACTTCATAGAGCGCAAAAATAGGCAATACTCTACAGGCAATTATGAATAAGGAGATCGTTGCAATTGCATCGCTTGTGGTCTTTACAAATCGGGCACACTTTTTTTATATAATCACTATTAAACAAAAATTATGCTTTGGCAGGGTAGAAAAGGCAGCACAAACGTAGAAGACCGTCGTGGCATGTCCGGCGGACAGGTAGCAGTTGGTGGTGGTATTTTAGGAGTAATTGCGTTGGTACTAAATTTTTTGCTTGGTGGCGATGCTTCTCAATTGCCGCAACAATTACCCAATCAAAATGCACCGGCCAGTGCGGAACAACAAGCTGCAGATGATCAACGTGCGCAATTTGTAGGAGTAGTGTTGCAGGATACAGAAGATGTTTGGAATACTTTATTTCAGAAAGGAGGGAAAAATTATGAGGAACCGCCCTTAGTGCTTTTTAGCGGCTTAACACAATCTGCTTGCGGCACAGCCAGTTCTGCCACAGGGCCTTTTTATTGTCCGGGAGATCGAAAAGTGTACATAGATCTTTCGTTTTACGAAGATTTGCAAAGTCGCTTTCAGGCACCAGGGGATTTTGCTATGGCTTATGTAATTGCGCATGAGGTAGGCCATCATGTTCAAAATCTTTTAGGCATTTCAGATCAGGTACAGCAAAAGCGTCAACAGGTCAGCGAAGGCGAATACAACAAATATTCGGTGATGTTAGAATTGCAGGCAGACTTTCTTGCCGGAGTATGGGCACATCATGCTCAAAAAACAAAACAAATTCTTGAAGAAGGAGATATTGAGGAAGCTCTTACGGCAGCAAATGCTATTGGGGACGACCGTTTACAAAAGCAATCGCAAGGCTATGTAGTTCCTGAATCATTTACCCATGGTACGTCTCAACAAAGAATGTATTGGTTTAAAAAAGGGTTCCAAACCGGTGATATGAACCAAGGTGATACATTTAACTCACCCGACCTGCAATAATTGCTAAGGTTTTGCACTTACCGTTTAAAAGAGGTATTCTCTAAAGTACAATTGCGTTCCGCGCTAATTAGTAATAATACGGGGGCTAAAAGTGCTAGTACCTGATTTTATTTCAGCCCTATGTTATTAAAGAAATGGCTACTACTTTAACAGTTGAAAATAGTGGCCATGAGGTCCGTCCGTATCCTAAAAACCCGATTCTATGAACCTAAATACCATCCTCGGTATATTATCAGCGATTGCATTTCTTCTGCCCGCTTTGATTATTTTATCCTCGAGGCTATTAATTAATATAAGTTTATTAGCGTTGGTAGTTTACTTTTTATTGGTAATGACATCTGCACTTATGTCGGTTGACATTATTGTAGTGAATAAAGAAACCCAGAGGGATTTTGGAGTTATTAATAATTATTTAGACGTGCCTCTTATATTAACCGTTATGTTGATGTTCTGTCCTGAAAAATGGAAGCAGCGTGTAATTGTCACCAGCATCATGGCCTTTGTTGCTTATGAACTTATCATAGTTTTTCAACATCAACTTCATCCTGTTAGTTCGAAATTAATAATGGGCCCCGGTATAATATTGGTGCTTTGTTATAGTTTGTATTTATTCATAACTAACATAAAAAATACAATTGTGCAAGGGAAAGGGGTAGGTAAAACCTTAATGATTACCTCTATATTATTTGCCTATGGTTGCTATTTTCTCGTATATCTTTTCGCCTATGTTTATGTGCAGGATAGCTCTAACAAAGGCGATGTATTTATTATTTATTACGTTGCCTCTATTATATTTTCGGTTTTAATGTCTGCCGGGCTTATTTGGGTAAAGAAGCGTTTACGGGAAATAAAAGAAGTTCAGACTACGCGTAGAGAATTAAACGTATTCTTTCATAACCGTTATTCCTAAAACGGATAAGCATTTCTTTCAATCATTACATCAGCAATTCTGCGTCGTGCTTCTTTACTATTAAAAGGTTGTGCTTTTGTAAATCGTCTTAAACCCATTAAAATCATCCTTTGTTCATCGCCTTCAGCAAAAGCATTGACAGCATCTTTGCCGCTTTTCAAAATGCGGTCTGCAGCATCATACAGATAACAGCTAAGCATATCCTTGTAGATAGAACTGTCTGCATTTTGTTGAGATAACTTCATTACCCGAAGTAAAAAGCTTTCTGCAATAAATGCTTCTATAGCCATATCAGCAATATGCATTAATACTTCCTGTTCTTTTTCCAGCTTCATCATTAGTTTTTGAGCAGCAGCGCCTGCGGTCAGAAGTATGGTTTTCTTAAAATTGTTTACCAGCTTTTTCTCCTCCGCAAATGGTGTTTCTTCTTCATTGCCAAAATCCGGTATACTCATTAATTCCTGCTGAACACTCATTGCGGCACTCATTATATTGAGTCGTCCTTGCAAGGCTCTTTTTAAAGTCATGTCGACAATAAGTAAACGGTTGATTTCATTAGTGCCCTCGAAAATGCGGTTGATGCGGCTATCGCGGTATGCACGGGAAATATTGTATTCTGCACTAAAGCCGTTGCCTCCGTGAATTTGTACGCCTTCGTCTACCACGTAATTCAATGCTTCACTGCCAAATACTTTTAATATGGCGCATTCAATGGCGTATTCTTCAGCGCCACCAAGCAAGGCTTCATTAAAAGGTTTTCCGGTTGTTAATAATTCGTGTTCCTTATCATCAATCCACTTTGCTGTACGATATAATGCACTTTCCCCTGCAAAAACCTTTATGGCCATTTCTGCCAGCTTATGTTTTATTGCGCCAAAGTTGGCTATTGCAGTTTTAAACTGTTCTCTTGTTATCGCATATTGTATAGAGTCTGCAATGGCATATTTAGCACCACCTAATGTAGCAGCACACAATTTTAAACGGCCAATATTTAAAATATTGAAGGCGATTTTATGACCCTTTCCAATTTCGCCTAACAAATTTTCTACCGGAACTTTACAATCCTGGAAATATAATTGCACAGTTGACGAACCTTTAATGCCCATTTTATGTTCTTCAGGCCCCTGTGTAAATCCCTCAAAACCTTTTTCTACAATAAATGCAGAAAATTTTTCGCCATCAACTTTTGCAAACACAGTAAACACATCTGCAAAGCCACCATTAGTTATCCAACATTTCTGTCCATTTAAAAGATAATGTTTTCCATCATCGCTTAAACGGGCTGATGTTTTAGCACTTAATGCATCGCTACCACTATTGGGTTCGGTTAAACCATAGGCTCCAACCCACTCTCCATTAATTAACTTAGGAATATATTTTTGTTTTTGTTCTTCAGTGCCAAAGTATAAAATAGGAAGAGTTCCAATTCCTGTATGTGCTGAAATAGCAACAGAAAACGAATGTCCGGCCCCCAGGTAATCGTTAATAATAGTAGATGTTACAAAGTCCTTGCCTAGCCCACCATATTCTTCAGGGAAGGAAACTGAGAGCATTCCTTGTTCACCGGCTTTTTGCACTAAGGAACGCATAAGGCCAGGTTCCAGGTTATCAATACGGTCCAATAAAGGAATTACTTCTGATTTTAGATATTGGCTGCACATATCACGGATCATTTTTTGCTCATCCGAGAAATCTTCAGGGCTAAAACTGTCTGCAGTATCACTGTCTTTTATCAGCCATTCGCCACCTTTCAATACTACTTTAGTTTCTGTAGTCATATAATTTGTTTTATAGTGGTTGTTTTAAATTATCATATACTTTTTGCAACACCTCTTTACAGAGGTTTATATGTTCAGGAGAAACACCGGCCAAGGCTTCATTCAATGTTTCCTCCGCAAGGGCCATTGTTTCTTCCTGGAGTTTTAGTGCTTGCTTTGTAAGATGAACTTTATTAATCCTCCGGTCGTTTTCTGAGGCTACTCTTTTAACTAAACCTATCTTTTCAAGATTATCTACTAATCTAGTTATGCTTGGCTTATCGCGAAAAGTAGCATTGCACAATTCCTGCTGGCTCTTACCATCTTCTTTCCATAAATGATATAGCACGCTCCACTGCTCTATTGTAAGATTTAAGGCAGAGGTATTAAATTTCTTTTGTAGCCGCCTGGCTATAGCAGTAGATGCCTTACCTGTTATAAAGCTGTATAATTCGCCTTTTTTAAATTGGTTGTTTGGCATATAGTTGTTTGTGCAACTATTTAAAGATAGCTATATTTTTGATACTTAAAAATACCCTTGGTAAAATTTAATAGGTAGTAGTTTTGACGTAATGCTTCTTGTTATAACTACGGTCTTTTTGTTGTTATATGCACTTCTCATCTTCTATTATTTTTATTATTGGCTTAACGTAAAAAAGTTTTCGATAGACGCAGATTCTGCTATATCCATTTCGATAATAATAGCAGCTAGGAACGAAGAAGAAAAACTCCCCCGATTAATGGAAGCACTGAAAAAACAAACTTACCCTGAAAAGCTTTTTGAAATAATTGTCGTTGATGACTTTTCAACCGATAATACGCAGGCCGCCGTACAATCTTTCTTGAGTACACAGGTCCATTTGATTCAACCAAACACAAATGCTGAACAATCTTCAAAAAAGAAAGCCATTGAAGCCGGTGTTCAAAAAGCAAAAGGACAATTAATAGTTATTACCGATGCTGATTGTGTTCCGCAAAAAGAATGGTTACAATGCATTTCTTCCTTTCATCAAAAAAACCAATCGGCCTTCATTGTGGCGCCTGTCAAACTGAAAAGCGATCCTTCTTTACTCAGCATTTTTCAGTCGCTTGATTTTATGATGCTCCAGGGAATAACTGCGGCAAGTGTAACAGCCAATGTACATACAATGTGTAATGGCGCCAACCTGGCTTATTTACGTTCTGCGTTTTTTGAGGCAGATGGATTTTCAGGTATCGATAAATTGGCCTCCGGGGATGACATGTTATTGATGTATAAAATCTGGAAAAAGCACCCTCAGAAAATTCATTACGTAAAGAATGAGAAAGTTATTGTAGAAACAGAGCCAATGCCCACCTGGAAAAAGTTTTTTCAGCAGCGAATACGATGGTCGAGTAAGGCAACATATTATCAAGATTGGAGAATAGCCCTGGTGCTTTTATTTGTTTACCTATTCAATTGTTTGTTTTTTATTTTATTGATCGCTGCAATTGTTGAAGGTTATTATTTGTGGGTTTTTGTTCTGTACACCCTGGGAAAAATTGCCATTGAAATACCATTTATTTATTCTGTAGCAAAATTTTACAAAGAGCAAAAATTGATATTCTATTTTCCTTTCCTCCAACCTTTGCACATTGCTTATACCGTTATAATTGGATTGGTTAGTCAACTAGGAACTTACGAATGGAAGGGTCGAAAAACAAAATGATTATCTTTCTTTTATGATTAAGGCTTCTCCGTTCAGACAGGTATTATGGCGGCGTTTTAGAAAAAACAAAGGAGGAGTTTTTGGGCTGGTCATGATTGTTATTTCTGTCATCATTGCTTTGTTTTGTTATTTTATTGCACCCGATAATTCTCCTTATGCTAACAGAATTATTTTAGAAATAGGAGGAGAGAAGCCAGGATTCAGGCAATCTTTCTTATTAGTGATACGGCCTCAGCGAACGGCGAATTTTTTGGAACAGGCCATCAATGGAAAAAGAGACCAGGTTGAATATATACCCATCCAAAGTTGGAAAGAAAATAAGGATAGTATAATTGCTGAAAAATATATTGACGAAGGTTTAACCGAAAGAATCAGTTATTCAAAATTATCCCTGGCACCCCATCCCGTTTTTACTCAGAAATTTTTATTGGGCAGTGATAAATTTGGTCGCGATATTTTAAGCAGGTTAATTATTGGCACGAGAATCAGTTTAAGTGTTGGATTAATAACCGTTCTTATTTCGCTTACAATCGGAATTATCTTAGGAGCAGTGGCGGGCTATTTTAAAGGCAGAACAGATGATATTATTATGTGGATGATAAATGTAATCTGGAGCATCCCGACATTACTGATTGTGTTTGCCATTACCCTGCTTTTAGGCAAAGGATTTTGGCAGGTATTTATTGCCGTCGGTTTAACCATGTGGGTTAACGTGGCACGTTTGGTTCGTGGCCAGGTAATGGCAGCTAAAGAATTGCAATATGTTGAGGCTGCAAAAGTTTTGGGCTTTTCCAATTTCAGAATCATCTTCAAGCATATTCTACCAAACATTATGGGACCTGTTCTGGTAATCGCAGCATCCAATTTTGCATCAGCCATAGTAATAGAAGCAGGATTAAGTTTTTTAGGTATCGGGGTTCAGCCGCCGCAACCCAGTTGGGGGCTCATGATTAGGGAGAATTATAACTTCATTATTACTCAAAATCCTATGCTTGCATTAGCACCCGGATTTGCCATTATGCTGTTGGTTCTTTCTTTTAATTTGTTGGGTAATGGGTTAAGAGATGCATTAAATGTTCGGGGTAAACTTTAATTATTATTCCGTTGTCACCTGTACATTACGGTGTAAACTTTCTTCAAGAGAAATAAATGTTTCGGTTCGCTCGATGCCTTTTATTTTTTGCAAATCATCATGCAATACTTTTCTTAATTGGGCAATGTCACGGCAAACAATCTCAGCAAAAATGCTGTAATTGCCTGTAGTATAATTCATGCGGACAATCTCCGGAATTTTAGCGAGGTCTTTTGCTACTGCATCATACAAAGAACTTTTCTCCAGGTAAATACCAATAAAGGCAATTACATCATACCCAAGCTTTTTTAAATCTACATGCATCCGGGTGCCGCTTACAATTCCATTGTCCTGGAGTTTTTTAATGCGTACATGCACTGTACCTGCAGACACAAACAATTTTTTACCAAGATCAGCATAGGAAATATTAGCATCCTGCATCAGGTGTTGAATAATCTGGAGGTCTAATTTGTCAATATTCAAAGATGAGGACATACGGTAGACAGTTTTTAAATAAAATCTAAATAAAGTCTAAATTAATAGATTTTGTCTAAAGTTTTTGGAGTTTTGTTGAAAAATTTTGTAGGTAAATTGATAGTTTATACATTTGTGTGAGTTAAAGCTCATTGATTAATTTTTTGTGAACACTGTGGGGTGATGAAACCTTAGGCAGACATGCCCTCTTGTCTCGAGGGTGGAGATCACAATATAAAGTCAGGGTATAGCCGGTTTGTTCCGACAGGGGTTGACCACCAAGCGCTGCCTTGTACCTAATTGCTCCGTGGAGGTTCGACTCCTCCCCCTACAGCCATTTTCTCAGTGTGAACGACCTGTAATATATTTGTCAATATGTTGCGGGTTTTTTCATTTATAGGATTGCTGATTAGGTGGCCACAATAATTGGCCTTTTTTATTGCCTTGCGTTATTTTCCTCAATCCTTATTCCTTCTTGGGTAGCCATTTCTGTCGAATTGCTTGCCAGAGTTTTTACTTATCTATTTTTCGGGCTAACATTAGATCCTCTATTCCTTCATTAATCGTTAACCTATATTTTTTGTGCGGCATTATATATAATAGAGATTAATCCTCTTTTTAATGTGAATGACAATTTATTAGTTTAAACCCCTATTCTTTACATCGATTGAAAAAAAGTTTTTTTGTTAAAGAAATTTTAATAATTTCCTTTCACGATTGTATTTTTTTTATTTCAAAAAAATTGCTGTATGAACTACAAAACTACTACTGCTTTTCCCTCCTTTTCAGTGTTACGCTTCTTTCCAGGTATCAAGAAAGATAATGTTTTGCAAACCTAATCACTTCAGTAATATACTAAACGGAAGAGGACGAGAATCCACATAAGCATTCCTATACAACTTAAGAAACAATTCCACAAGGGAAACCTTTTACAAAATTTATAAATCCTAAGGGGCTATGGCCTGAAAGCGTTTAGCAATGACCGTATGTCTTTGCCGGACTTAACGAACCGTTTAATTAACTAATCAAAATTCATATATGGTCGACACATCTTGAAGTAAATGCTTCTGCAGTTAGGAGGATCGCCATAGTGCGAAAATTGAAATAACCATTAACCTTTTTAAATTATGATTTTTTTTACAAACAAGTATGTTGCATTCCCGGGATTATTCGGGAAAACATCTGCATTAAAAATAGCGGTATCGCTTTTTATAGCGATCACCCTGTTTCACAGTGAGGCCTATTCGCAGAATAGCCCGCTTAGGGTTTCAGGGCAAGTAACAGACGTTTCTACCGGCGAAACTTTAGTAGGCGCCACGGTAAAAGTGCAAGGCAGTGATAATTCTGCGACCGTTGACGGCACAGGTAAATTTTCAATAGGAGTACCAAGCGCCAGTTCGGTTCTGGTAGTAACATTTACGGGCTATACAGCACAGCAAGTACCCTTAGAAGGTAAAACCGTGCTTAATATAAAGCTGTCAAAAGTAACCACCAACTTAGATGAGGTTGTTGTTACCGGTTTTGGTTTAACCCAAAGGAAGGCTACACTTTCCGGGGCAGTTTCAACCATTGGCGGCGAAGAACTGGCACACTCAAAGCAAACTTCAGCTGCAGGTGCATTAGTAGGTAAAGTTGGGGGTCTAAACTTTAGGCAAACTAGCGGCAGGCCGGGCACTACACCAGTAATTCGTGTACGTAACTTTGGTGGCGACCCGCTTGTTGTTATTGATGGTACAATACGTAACATAGATGCCTTTAATGCCCTGGACTATAATGATATTGAATCAGTAAACATTTTAAAAGACGGCACGGGTGCTATTTACGGTTTTGGCGCGGAAAACGGTGTAATAGTTGTAGTAACTAAAAAAGGTAAACGCGGCCAAAAGCCTACTCTGGCCTTCGATGGCTATTATGGTACGCAAACGTATGCTAATTTTAATAAGCCGGGCGATGTAAAAAGTTATGTCAGGGGTATAGTACAAACCGAGACTTACGGTGACGGTAGACAAAGCTTCCCCAGAACTATAACCCCGGAAATCTATCAAAAAGTAATGAACGGCGAACCGGGTTATGAAGGATTTGATTGGTATAAATATATATATCAAAGTGCGCCACAATACCAGGCAAAGCTTTCTGTTTCGGGCGGAACGGACAATACAGACTATTATATTAGTGGATCTACCTTAAGTCAAGGTGTAGCCTTGCGCGACTTTGGTGATGGTTTTAAACGCCACAATCTACAAGCCAATTTTAATGCTAATATTAGCAGGCGTGTTCGATTTGGTGTGCAAATGAACGGATACTGGTCAAAACAATCAAATACCAATGTTGAAGGCGGTGATTTTGACTGGCAAGCCGAAGCGCCCTATCGTAATTTGCCGATCTTACCGGGACCATTGAAGGTACCGGGGCCAAATGGGACGACAGTAACAGTGGCACCGTATACTTATCCAGAGGCAGGGCCGTATGTTAAGGGCAACCCTTTGTACCCTGCAATTACATCTCCTTCTAATTTCGGATACAGCTATGGTTTTGTAGACCCGGAGTTAGCAGGAGTAGAATCAACCACCAGGAGAAATGTTTCAATAAACGGTTCGATAGAAGTAGACATTGTTAAGGGCCTTAAGGGACGTGTACTGGCCAACTACTCATTCCTGAATGATCAGTTCGATTCGCGCCGTACATCACCTCAATTTTATGTCATTGATTCAACAGGCAATATTGCACCAGATCCATATGCGCAAACACGTAGTATTGATCACGTTTTTACAAATACTGACAACAGTTCACTCCAATTTCAGTTGGAGTATCAAAAGTCGTTCGGCCAACACAATATCAAAGCAGTCGCCACTGAACAATCCCAGATGAATTATGCGCCATCTATAAGGGTGCAGGGTGTTCCGCCGGCTAATAATATTCCTTATTTACCAAATACTTCTCTCTCTTTCGTTAACGCTTTTAATGATGAAATTAGTACCAATACAATAACCCAGGGTTATATAATAAATCTAAATTATGACTACGCAGGAAAATACATTATTGAGTTTCATGGACGTTATGACGGTTCACGGTTTTATCATCCTGATCGTAGATGGGGATTCTTCCCCGGCGGGTCAGTTGCTTATCGTATCTCCCAGGAAGATTTCTGGGGAAACAGCAAAATCCTAAGCTTTTTTAACGATTTTAAGGTCAGGGCATCATACGGTATTATACCTTTCAACACTAATACCGACTACAGTTACCTCGTGGGTTATAATTATTCTCAAGGCTCAGGAGTACTAAACGGTACTGTAATTACCGGGGCACAGGTAAGAAACCCTGCTTCCGAGTCGCTAAGCTGGGGAAAAAGCCACAACTATGATGTTGGTATTGACCTGAGCTTGTTAAATAACCGCCTAAGTATCACTTTAGATTATTTTGAAAAGATCCGGAAAGGTATCCAAGAAACTCCAGGGGTAGCCTTACCAGATTTAGTAGGTTTTGCGCCGGGTGACGAAAACCTAAACAGCGATAAAAACCGCGGTGTTGATGGTAGCATTGCATGGCGTGACCGCACAGGCGGCGGCCTAAGTTATGGCTTTAACGCTAGCTTTAGCTATGGCAGAAGTGTAACTGGTTTCCGTTACGGCCAGTTATTTGGTAGTGACTATGCCCTATTTCGCGGTAATAGCGAAGGCAGATTAAATGGCGGAGCATTTCAATACACAGCTACCGGACAATTTGAAAGCTGGGAGCAAATACAAAAACATCCTGTTGACCAGGATTCCAAAGGTAACGTGACCGTGAAACCCGGCGATTTTATATTGAAAGATGTAAATGGTGATGGTTTTATAAATGCTCTTGACCAAACCAGGGAGACCTACCAGATAAATGGCGGCGGAAACGGGCAGGGTGTCCCACCATTGGGTTTTGGCTTTGGTTTTAACTTAAATTATAAAGGGTTTGACTTTAGGGCTGATTTTATCGGTGGTTCAATGTATACGTTTGAACAGTCATCTTCGGGTTTTAGCGCTGCTACCGGTGCCTACATGCGCGAGTGGTTACCAAACCGAAATACATCACAGTATTTATTTGATAACTCAAGCTATTATTCTGACCCATTTGACAGAAACAGCCCTATTATTGTTGGCAAGTACCCGTTGCTTTTACAAACAAATCCTGCGCCTAATACAAATTTCAACCACGGTGGATATCAAACCAATATAACCTATGTTAAAGTACGTAACGTAGAAATAGGTTATACCATACCATACTCTGTTTTGAGATCAATCGGTATTTCTCAATTTAGGGTATACCTAAGCGGCAACAATTTGTATAATTTTTCAAATATGCCGGGCAAAATTGATCCTGAACTTTCGTTAGGCACGGGTGGCGGATTGCCTAACCCGAGGGTTTTAACAGCGGGCGTTCAAGTTAAATTCTAAAATAAGAACATGAAAAATAAATTTTTATATAGTCTATTGACACTCCTTCTAATAAACCCAATGTTTATTGGATGTAAAAAAGACCTAACGGTTATTCCGAACAGCCTTATAGCAGAGGAAGCTGTTTATACAGATAAGAACCTGATCACCGCGGTGCTGGCCCGCTTCTATTCGCAAGTTAACCAGGTAACTAATCCTGGTGGCAATCCCCCGAATTTTCAACCTGGCGGTGCTGCCTGGGGCGCAAGCAACGCTACTGATGATAGTTATCAACAGGATCCTGATGATGCGCAAAATAACAGGGGTGGGGCCTCTGCAATGCAGGTTCTCTTCACCAAAGACAGGTACAGGGCCTTTGATTATGGCCTGATACGCAGGCTAAACCTATTTTTAGAAGGCATACGGTCTGAGGAGTCAAAAAAGAGTATGGCTGCGTTTGAGAATTCAGCCTTTGAAGGACAAGCTTTATTTTTACGTGCCTGGACTTTTTTCCACATGGTAAAAACTTTAGGTGGTATGACCATTGTAGGTGATGAGGTATTTGAATTCAACCCCGGTGACGAAATAACGCCGCTTCAAAAGCCACGCGACTCAGAAGAATCATGTTATGATTACATCCTGGCTCAGTGCGACTCTGCTGCTGCAAAGTTGACTGGTATCGGGACCGCAACCATTCCTGCTGCTCAAAATGTCAACCATGCTATGGCTAACAGATGGGCCGCCAAAATGCTTAAAGCACGTGCTGCTTTAACTGCGGCTTCAATTGCCAGGTGGACTACCCCTGGCGACCCTAATCTTACCAAAACGGATAAAAATGGTATTGTAACTCATGGTATACCTGCTAGTAAGGCTGATGCTTATTACAAGATGGCTTTTGACGCTGCTAAAGAAGTGATTGATGGTAGTGCTTACTCATTAATGAAAGGTACAGATCTTAAAACAGCACAAGAAGCATTTGAAAGTGTGATAAACAAAAAAACCGGTAACACTGAAGTAATATGGACAGCAGACCGCAAATTGCCTAGCCCAAATACCCAATGGACTGAATGGGTTGGCCCTTATAGCCATACAGAAAGCACCCGATTTGGTAACCAATTGGGATCCCCTGCTGAGTTTGTTGAATCTTTTGAGGATAGAGTCACCGGTGAGCAAGGTATAAGAACCAGAAGCAATCCAAATGTACCTCTTCTGCAAGAGAGTACTGGTGGTGCTGCCAACCCACCGATCATGTATAACTTGTCAGACCCAAATGATAATCCATTTATGAAAAAGGATGCCCGTCTATGGGGATCAGTTATATGGCCTCAAGCTGTATGGAAAGGCACGCCGGTAGAACTGCGTGCAGGTGAGTGGCGTGGTGGTTATAAGGCTAATGGTGAGCTTGAGGTTTTTGTCTCTCCCGTTCCAGCAAAAAACCAACCAAATACTGCTCTTACCAGTATAAATGGACCGGTAGAGAATAGCAGTCAGACTGTAAACAAAACAGGTTTTATCCCCCGCAAATGGCTTGACGAAACACCAGGTGCATCATTAATGCCAAACTTTAGCGAGATGTGGGTAATACGTTTTCGCCTGGCAGAAGCATATGCCATATGTGCTGAAGCGGCTTTATTAAGTGCTCCGCTTGGTGGGGCAGCCATAGGTGTTGGTTATATTAATGTTTTAAGAAGGCGCGGTTTACTCCCAGACCTTACCGCTGCCCAGTTTAACTTTGCACGGTTAAGAAGGGAATTGCGCATTGAATTCTATATGGAAGATCACCGTCTTTGGGATATGAACAGATGGAGACTGGCAGATCAATATTGGGACGGCCCAACTGACTCAAAAAGCGTGGAATATCCGAATGGTACGTCGTATCCCTACCAATTATATGGTTACGTTGTAAATATTCCAGGCAATCCTAATAACGGTAAATATGTATTTGAAAGAAAAAAGGCTTTCAGAAAAAGAGCTAATCCTCAATTCTTTGAGAGAAAAAGCTACTATTCATCTATGAATAATGCCTGGTTAACCCAAAATCCAAACTGGGACGTTAATGCAGGGCAATAACTAAATCATAAAAAATATTATGAAACGGAAAAATAAAATAACAGTTTTAATAATGTTGCTGGGTGCAGCAAGTATGCTTGTGCAATCCTGCGGTAAAGATAATTTGGAATACCCATCATCAACATTATCAGGAAGGTTCACCTACCAGGGCCAACCTGTTAAATTATTACATACCAGCCCTGATTTGTTTGTTGCAAATAATAACACTGTCGGTCATCTGCGTTTACAACAAGTAAAAGGGGATCAACCGGT
>Ga0157380_10001254_pt1 | contig 16484 bp, 16 predicted proteins | sample S35metaG_FD_119757 | JGI IMG/M metagenome (GOLD analysis project Ga0157380, IMG submission 119757) | Switchgrass rhizosphere microbial communities from Kellogg Biological Station, Michigan, USA - S3-5 metaG | ecosystem: Host-associated > Plants > Roots > Rhizosphere > Soil | place: USA... | reverse complement strand
ATTGGCTTCACATTCCACCCTCTTACGACAAAACCAAACTGATTCCGCTCGTTCTTGTCTTTCACGGAGGAGGGGGCCAACCGCAACAGATCGAACGTCACACGGGATTCAGTGATCTAGCGGATCGCGACGGTTTCATTGTCGCGTATCCCGAAGGTATTGATAAACATTGGAACGACGGGCGAGAGAACGCGCCGCAAGTAGATGATGTCGAATTTGTAAGCGCTCTGATCGAAGACATTGCGCGGAGCTTTAATGTCGATCGCAAACGGATCTATGCAACCGGGATCTCAAATGGCGGGATGTTTTCGCAACGCTTGGCTTGCGAACTCTCGGGAACAATAGCCGCTATCGCCTCAGTCGGCGCATCGATGCCGGATGCTTTAGCTGTTCGTTGTAAGCCCGCGCGTCCGATCTCAGTTTTGATGATTAACGGTACTGATGATCCCCTAATTCCGTACGGCGGAGGTGCGTTACCTAGAACGACCGTTGGCGGAAAGGTGTTGTCGACCCCAGACACGATCAAGTTCTGGGTGGACCATAACAAGTGCTCTCAGAAACCGACTAGTATGCTACTACCTGACCAGGACCAGCAGGATGATACACGCGTGCGGCGCGAGAACTACACTCAGTGCGCATCGGGCGTGGGAGTTGAACTTGATGCCGTTGAAGGTGGCGGCCACACGCTGCCAGGCACCCGGCAGTATCTTCCGGAGCGATTAATCGGCAAAACCAGCAGAGAGATAAATGGCAGTGAAACGATCTGGAGTTTCTTTAAACGTCACCCTGCTAAATAGCCAACCTAATCCCACCTGGTATGAAATAGATCAAGCGAATTCTCATACATGATGTAACCAATCTTTGCCCGAGGAGATCCCGACATGAATCCCCCACCAGCAGTGCCACTCGACAACGAATTCATTATCTCTTTCTTCAGACTGCGTCAGGCTCTTGGGTACATCGGAATCGCAATGCCAATTGTCGTGAAGGTTGGAGCGTATGTAGTCGACAAAGTTCCTTCCAATACGTCCATCAGTGCTTATTACTACACAAGCTTGCGGGACGTTTTTGTAGGCTGCCTCACCGCGATTGGAGTGTTTCTGTTTTGCTATCGGGGTCCGGACAAACAGGATAACTGGCTAACAAACATCGCAGGCTTATGCGCCATAGGCATTGGACTATTCCCGACTGAGCCGACGTACCATCAGGTAATTTTGGACAGGTGCCCTAATGTTTTGGACGGTCCATGTTATGAAAAACACCTGCTTGGTTATCACTTCTACCTGGCGGCGGCTTTCTTTCTAATCATCAGTTACCTGGCTGTGTTTCGCTTCAAGAAACCAAGCCGGCCATACATCACGAAACAAAAGGAAACACGAAACAAGATATACGTGATATGCGGCATAGCCATGTTCCTAAGTTTGGTCGCCATCGCGTTAATAAAACTCTTCTCGTGGCAAACGTCCATTTTCGCGCCGGAAGCTGTCGCGATAGTTGCCTTCGGCATTGCCTGGTTAACGAAGGGCCAGGCATTTCTGAAAGACAAAGACATAATTACTGCGAGCGCTGCGTAGATTTATCTAAACTCGGGACTACCGCGAGAGTTCGCAAAAATGGCACCCGTGAAGGGTGCCATTCCCAAAGACCAACGAGACGCTCGGAAGAGCTTACGACTCAACGCAAACTTCGCGATCAATCTCGTTAGATCTAGTTAATTACTGCCGTCGAACACACCGTTCACGGTTGCTGAATCAACAGCGGCATTTCCGTTACGACCTGTAGTTCGAGCAAGGAGTAAAGACGCCGGTCGATCTGAAAAAAGACTGCCGACTTTTTTGCCGGTACCACTTTCTCAAAAAGCGGAATGTATCGCTCCCGTGTTTGCGCGATCTCGACCAGGAGGTGGCCCCACCGCTTCATGAACGCACTCGCCTCAGCATCGCTCATTGTTTTTTGTTGCGCGACAAAGTCCTTAACCGATCCGTAAAACGCGTCGTATGGTTTTGTAATGTCGGCGATGTAGTGGTCATACACAGGCCAAAACTTTGTGGCTTCGGCCTCAGTCAAAAAGAGGCTGGCCGCTATGATTTTCTTTTTCTCGGCTCTCAAATCTCGTCGAAGCAGCGCCAGATCCCTTTCGACCTCCACGCCTGTGGCAGTTTCTTTTTGTGCGACAGCCGTAACGTTGGCTGCGATCAACGCTGACAGCAGCACCACGATTGAAAATAGAATCTTCATATTCATCTCCGGTCATCAGTCAGTGATCCTTGGGAGCCGGCAGATCTTATGCGGGGGAAGATGTCCAGATAACTGTAAAAATTGACAGTGCTGGCTTGTTCAGGATTGGGGATCAATCCTTACTTGGAGGAAGGTAAGAGGAAAAGATCAAAGGTGAAACTAGCCGGCAGCTCGGTGCTCTTTTGACGACGCGCTTTTTTCCAGACATTCTCGGGAGCAGTATTGCGCCAGGCCCCCACTAAGTTTCAGGGCCCGATCCTCCGGAATCCACGTTTCACAACTTTCGCAGCGAACTAGCTTGTGCTCAGCCCTGGGGTTAGTCCGTCGCGCGGGTGAGGTGGTGCTCTGCGTGTCGCCTAAAAACTTCAGGGCCTTCTGAACCAGCTGAATGTAAGGACGCAAGCGTGAGTAAACGAAGATGAATACAAGTCCAACGAGAGCGGCTATGACGAGATATTTCAAGGTGCGTTAAATGACCGAAGCAGAGACTTCGTTAACCCCGATCTTCGCCGGAACGATTCGAGCCGTATGGCTCATCGTTAGATCGACGGCGTGGCATTGGATCAGTGGCTCGACGGCGGGGCTGTGAATCTCTGGCGCGGCGATCGATGCTTCCGGTAGGGAGTCCGCGTCCGTGTACTGCTTCTTCAAGGATTCTGGTGATCTCCTGCGACAGCGTCCGATGTTCCGCGGCTGCGCGGCGGCGAAGGGACTCTTTCAAATGGTTGGGTACGTATGCACCAATGAACACGCCTTTCCGATTTGCCATTTATCGTCGCCTCACGTTCGTCCACCTGATGGAAAAGCGCCTCGCAAATAATGAACAGGTCTGTAAGCCGAATTCTGTATCCCGATGAATCGGGATGGCGATCATTCATCTAGGCCAGTCGTTGCCGATTGGCTCAAGCGACCTACCCGGAGGTCGTAGCTGCTGATTCCCTTTTCCAAGATCTAAGATCTGAGATTTGAGATTCAACAACATCGGGCGGGCAGCCCTTTTGACGCCTCCCTATTTGGTCTTGCACTGCGAGGAGTTTGCCTGGCCACACGTGTTACCACGCGCGCCGGTGCGCTCTTACATTAAGCCCCGAAGGACCGCACCGTTTCACCCATCACCCTTTGAGATCTCAAATTTGAAATCTCAGATCTCAGAAAAACTTTCCAAGACGAGGGGCTGGTCTGTTTTCTGTTGCACTTGTCGTCGACCCTATTGGATTAAATCTCAAATCTGAGATTTTTTCCGCTGAAGTCGCCCCGCCGTTAGCGGGCTCGCTGCCCTGTAGTGTTCGGACTTTCCTCTCCCGGCGTTTGAGTTCTCTCACATCAAATCAGGAATCTGAAGGTTCAGATCTCAAACTGCCAGCAGCAACCGCCCGACCTGTTCCTGTTGCAAGGCTCGGGGATTATAGCAAACCGATGTTCAACCGGTATAGCACATGGGAAGATCACTTTTAACTACAGCGAACTCCATCCCCGGTCACATCAATTCGTCACCCAAAGTACTTGAATCCAACGCGTAAACCGTTGATTACATTCAACGGCAACGCCATGGCCAAGCTGATCGATGCGACTGTATGAGACGCTGCCAGGGCGAAAAGATTTGCCTCGCGCTGGTAAATCGCCGCCCAAATAAGACCGCCGAAAAGAGTAAGGGCGGCCAGCACGGGGTTTGGCAGATGAAGGATGGCGAACACAGTGGCTACCAGTAGAATGCTCCCGCCGCCTGTTCCCAGCGCCGTTTGGGCTCGACGATTTATGTAACCCTGAAGGGCGTATTGCTGAAATAATGCCCAGGCTGGGAGGAACAAAAGTCGGGGACGAAGCAAACGGGGCACCGACGGTGGCCCAGTCAAATACCATCCAACAAGGAAGATGATGGCGACAGCAATCAATGTGGGCACAACCAGCAGTCGCAGCGCTGAAAGAAAGTTATCGGAACGGAAACCGAGGTCGTGCAGCGACTCTTTATAAGCCTTGTGTGAAAGCACCATGAAACTGACGGCCAACAACAGAGGAACAATCACCAACCAACGATATTGACTAAGGAATGACAGGAACACCCACTCAGCAATCAAACACGATAAGGCGACAGAAATGATCTCAGCTATGGCGAGTGTTCTTGCACCTATTGCGGGATCTGATTGTTGTTGTTTATCGATCATGCGTTAGCGGTGAGGCGTCGGAGTTTTCGAGAGGTCTATATTGTTGCCGGTGGTATCTGTTGTAAAGCGGATTGGATCACCGAGTTGTTGCAAAGTTTGCCGAGTGCCACCGCCACTTTCGTGCAGCGCATAGACTCGCGCTTCGTGTGGACCAACACTGAGTGTCGGCAAGGTAAAGTGGTAACCATGCCATTCGTCTTTAGACCAACCGGCATTGGCTACGTCAGGTCTTGAAAAACTGGCTTGCTGTGTGGCAACGAAACGTCCATCAACAAAGAGCTGAACCGTCACACGTTCCCAGGGCGCATTGTCGTTTACAGCCCATCCCGCGATTGCTGACGACGTGGCTTCACCCCATCCGTGGAAATAGGGAGGAAAGGCAGTGATGTAAAAACCGACGACAATGGTCGCAACTAAGACGGTTTCGAGTATCGACTTCCCGATTAAGAAGTTGATCAGTTTCGCCTTCGTCATGTTTACTGCACCTTCTGCTTACTGCCTACTGCTTACTGCCTACTCGTCTCAGCCGGAAGGGCCGATAGAGGAAAGAGATCCGGCCAGCGCTTTCTAAATTCCACGCGTACGATCTCTTCAACTTCATCAGCAGTTGCGCAATTCAAACAACTCTCGACGATGGCTCGCGCTTCCTTCGTATCGATGTGCGGCAGAGTGTTTCTTATCCGCGGAATTAATGCAGGGGTCATGCTCAGGTCAACTGCCCCGAGCCCCAACAGCAGAACAGCGTATGCGGGAGTAGAGGCCATTTCACCACAGACAATCACTGGCACCTGTTCGGCCGCCGCTGCTTGAAGCGTCTTTTGAATTCCAAACAGAACCGCAGGGTGCAGCGTCCGAAACCAATCTGAGACAGCATTGTTGCCGCGATCGACGGCGAGTGTGTATTGCACAAGATCGTTTGTTCCGAGTTCGAAGAAATCGACTTCACGCGCAATACGGTCAGCCGTCAAAACTGCTGACGGCACTTCGATCATCGCGCCGACCTTCACGGGCGAAAACTCAATCCCATTGGCGGCCAGCTGTTGTTGTTCTTCTTCAATCACTTGCTTCGCCATTCGCACATCAGAAACGTCTGCTACCATCGGAATCACGAGGCTAAGCGAGCCCGTCGCAGCGGCGCGCAGGATCGCACGTACCTGCGCGCGCATGATCTCCTTATGTCGCAAATCAAACCTGATTGCACGTAGACCAAGCGCGGGGTTTCGTTCAGGACGATCGGAAGCATCGCGATCGATTTCACCGCCAATATCAAACAAGCGAACTATCGCGCCTTCCTCACCGGCTGCTGAAATCAATTCGCGATAAACAATGTACTGCTCGTCTTCCGGAAGGATTAATCCAGGCTTTGATAACAAGAATTCTGAGCGAAACAGCCCGACACCGACCGCGCCAAACTTTTGCACCGCGTCAAACTCCGCCGGCAGTTCAACGTTGGCGCGAACATTGATTTTGACTCCATCTTTGGTAGTGATCGGGCCCCTTTCACCGGTAGCAATCGCGTGGCGCCTCGACACTCGCGAGGGATCAAGCCCGTACTTTGAAACTGTTTCCGGAGTTGGATGGAGAATCACTTCGCCACGTTCTGCATCGACTATGATTTCGTCGCCAGTTCGAGTGTTGTGATAAAAGTCACGCAGACCTACCACAGCAGTCAAGCCGAGACCTCTGGCAATAATCGACATGTGCGACGTCCAGCCACCCGCATCGGTAGCCACTGCTTTTACGTGGTTCAGATCGAGTTCGGCGATGGTTGAGGGCAAAAGATCCTGGGCAACGATCACGGCATCTTCGGAGAGCTTTGGATAGGTGCGACCTTCGCCAGTGAGGTTGGCCAATAGCCTTTGAATAACATCTTCGATATCTGAACCGCGCTCCCGAAGATACTCGTCATTGATTTGGGTATAGATCGACAGTAATCGATCACCGACTACTTTAGTGGCCCATTCAGCGTTGGCGTGCTCCTTGACGATGTAGGTCTCTACGTCGCGCGTTAGTTTCGCATCCTCGAGGAATAACAGATGCGCGTCGAAAATGTAGGCGTGTCCTTTGCCAAGCTCCTTCTCCGCGCGATTCTTAATCGCCTGCAATTGGTGCCTCGACATGGTTACGGCGGCGCGGAATCTGAGACGCTCGCGAACAATGTCAGCCTCCTTAATTTCCGCACGATACACATCACGCGTTCCATCCTGAAGTCTCAGCACCCGACCCGTTACTACACCTTCTGAAACTCCGAGACCTTTAAAGTGAACTTCAGTTGTAATCGGAGTACGAACTGCGACTGGCGTCTGGTCAGTTTCATCGAAACCACGCGCAAAGAGATCAGCAACTGATAGAAGCGCCTGCTCCTCATCAGCGCCAATGGCAACCAGACGCAGCTCCGTACCTCTGCTGGCTGCGAGCATGAGGATACTCAGAATCGATTTGGCGTCAGCCTGGACCTCGCCGTCGAGACGTTGCAACGTAACTTTGCTTTGAAATTGAGTGGCAACGCGGACCAGGTTCGCGGCTGCCCGCGCGTGAAGACCGAGACGACTGGTTACACGAACACGCTTTTCAGTCACCTTAATCGGCTCCGCTCTTGGACGGTGGACCAAGCAGAGCGCCAGCGAGATAGATTCCCTGCCGGCCCTGCTCGCATATTCTACGCGCAACGTCTGCCAGCTTGTCTTCACCGGTATCAGTGGCGAGCTTAATGACCATTGGAAGATTCACGCCCGTAATCACTTCAACGGAGCCCTCTTCAAGAAACATTGAGGCAATGTTTGTTGGCGTTCCGCCGAACATGTCCGTTAGTAGAAGCACGCCCGCACCACTCTTTGAAACACGCGTTATCGCTCGCTGCACTTCATCACGCGCCACGTCGACGTCGTCGTGCCAACCAATCGAGACCGCGCCGATATGTGACACTGGCCCAATGATCATCTCCGCTGCGGCAAGTAATTCACCGGCGAGATTTCCGTGAGTGACAATGACGCCAGCCACTTTTCGAGCGTCACCGGTCGGCGGTTGTTGAGGGTTGCTACTCATAATGATCTCCTATCAGCCGCCACTCGTCCGGTTGGCTTTTCGTACGTCTCTGTGCGTTGCGCGCGAGTCGAAGCCGGCTTTACGCAAGGAGCGGGCAAGAGCATTCGCCACCATCACAGAGCGATGACGACCACCGGTGCAACCTATACCGACAGTTACGTACGACTTACCTTCCCTCTTGTACTGCGGCAACAAGTACGTGAGCAGATCCGTAAATCGTTCGAGCGTTTCCTGAACCTCTGGCTGCGATCGTAGAAACTTGACCACGCGACTATCGTGTCCTGAAAGACGCTTCAACTCTTTCACGAAATGAGGATTTGGCAAATGACGAACGTCGAAGAGCAGCTCCAACGCTCCAGGGCTACCGTACTTATGACCAAAGCTGAGGATCTGCACCCGCATCGGAGCGCCCTGTTTATCCGGACTGAATCTTTCGAGCAGATAGTTGCGCAGAGTGTGGACGGAATGTTCAGAGGTATCGACTATCTGGTCGGCAAGAGAACGGATGCGCGACATAGCCGTTCGTTCAGCTCGAATTGCCGCTAGCAGGCCCTGACCATTGTCAGCAGGATGTGGTCTGCGTGTTTCGCTAAAGCGTCGTTGCAAAGCATCGTCTGACGCTTCGAAGAACAACACGTACATTTTCCATCCGCCCTTGCGCAAAGCACGAAGTTGTTTTGCGAAATCCGCAAGGAACCCACGCTCACGAATGTCGATTACGAGTGCGGCCCGGCGAATACTTTTCTCTTCTTCGTCAGACGTTACCAGCCGCGCAAACGTCTTCAGCATTGTTGTTGGAAGATTGTCGATGCAGAAATATCCGAGATCCTGGAAGGCGTTGGTTGCGGAAGACATGCCCGACCCGCTCAGGCCGGTGATGATGACGATATCAGGTGAAGTTGAATCGGCTGACGACTTGGTTGTCTTTTTGCGGGCCATCAATTGTGGCGTATCAGGACGACAGACCGAAGGGTGTTTCGCCCCTGGGGTTCCGTATCTCCATCAGACTCTACGCTCCGACATTTTTGGACTCGCCCTCTTCGACTAACCAGAACATGGGGCAGGAGCTTATGGCTCTATCAGTCCATAATTTCCGTCTTTACGTTTGTACAGCACGCCCAGACGTTCTGTGTCGGCATCGCGAAACACGAGAAACTGATCTGATTCACCCGACAGGCGAAGAGCGGCTTCTTCCGCTGTCATTGGCTTAACCGCGTAACGACGTGCCGCAATAATGCGTGGCGGCCTCGGTGTCGCTTCAAGGTGACCATCAGGCTCAGGTGCCACGCGCGCGGTTGGCCGGGCTCCCTGCTTGCGATCGATGATCTTCTTTTTTAATTTGACCGACTGCTTCTCGATCTTCGCCATCGCGCGCGTCAACGCCATGTACATATCGGCATTGGTATCTTTCGCAGTCAAAGTATGATCTCGCCAGTTAATGACTATCTCGGCGATCTGACGGTTCTTTTCTACATCAATGATTACGTGGGTACTGAGGGTGGAGTCGTTGAAAATGTGGTCTAGTTTTTTGAAATGATCCTCTACGTGACGACGGATTGCGGGCGACACATCCACGTGTCGACCCGTGTACTCAAATTTCATCAGTGACCTTCCTCCTGGGACGACCAGCGATAGCACGACCTTGGCGAGTCTTGGAAAGAACGACTCGCTACGTACTACCGCAAATGATTAGTACAGCTGAAATCCTATTGGCGCGTGGCTGGAGTGACGGCCTTAACAGGTCTCACACTACAGCGCGACGCTCGCGCGATCCTGGAATCTGCATTTGGTCGCGATACTTCGCGACTGTTCGGCGCGATAACTTGATTCCATCTTTCGCCAGGATCTTCACGACCTGATCATCCGTGATCGGATTGCGCGAATCTTCTTCCTCAATTAGCTTCTTGATCTGCAACTTAATAATGCGCGTCGAAATTTCTTCACCTTCTTCGTTCAACATACCTTCAGTGAAGAAGCGACGTAACTCGATAACGCCCTGGGGCGTATGCGCATACTTGCGATTCACGACGCGCGATACCGTCGATAAGTGCATGCCGATGTCCTCGGCAATGTCTTTCAACATCATCGGCTTCAGGTGCTGCACTCCATGATCGAGAAAATCCTTTTGGCGGTGCACGATCGATTCGACAACCTTATAGATCGTTTGCCGGCGGTGTTCGATGTTTCTTAAAAGGTCGACTGCCGAGCGCATCTTCTCGCGAATAAAACTCTTCGTCTCATTGCTGACACCCTGACTCAACATCGACTGGTAATGCTGGCTGACCCGAAGTCGCGGACTCCCATCGTCCGCAAAATATATGACGTAGTCTTCGTCGTTCTCATCAAGCTTCTCGATGTAAATCTCAGGCGAGATCAGTATCGGCTCTTCCGAGGAATAACGACGACCGGGATACGGATCAAGAGTGCGAATAAACTGGACTTCAGCCAATAACGTATCGACGTCGATTCCGATCTGTTTCGACAGGTGCGGCAGTTTATGTTGCTGAAGTTCGTTGAGGTGTTCGCTAATTAACTTCGCAGCAAGACGATCACTTTCGTTACGCACTTCAAGCTGAACCAGCAGGCACTCTTTTACGTCGCGTGCACCACAGCCTACCGGATCCAAACGCATCAACGTTTGCCTGGCGTGTTCAACCTGCTCTTCCGTCCACGGCCCCATGGCAGCGATCTCTTCGTTCGTGGCATTGAGCCTGCCGTCAGCATTCAAGTTTCCAATCACAGCAATGGCCGCATCGCAGACGTCTTCTCCGATCGGGCTCATGTGTAATTGCCATTCGAGATGATCAGCTAAAGAGGGGGGACGTGTTAGGAACTGCTCGAAGGTTGGCCCATCTTCCTTGTATTCAATTTCCTGTGTCTTGTATCCGGGATCTAGATAGTCCTGAAATTCGCGCCCGAAATCGATCTCCTCAAATGCGTCGCGTGTCTCACCGGCACTCGCCTCATCGCTTCCGGCTTCAAGAACACCTTCATCCATGCCTTCGCCATCAAACGACTCCGAATGCTCTCCCTCGGCGGTGGTAGAAATAGTATTAAGAACATCTGGATCGCCAGATCCGTTTGAAGCCGGACTGCCCAGTTCCACATCAGCTGCTGCCGGCCCCGTTGATTCCGTCGATTCAAATGGAGTCTCGGAATCTGAACTCGCGAGGTGATCAAGAATCTTTTCAGCGAGTTCACCAACCTCTTCCTGGGTTGGCACTTCTTCGAGAACAGGGTTCTCCAACAGCTGCTGCTGAATGAGATCCGTCAACTCGAGCGAAGTCATCTGAAGCATCTCAATCCGCTGGCGGAGTTGAGGCGTCAGAACAAGGCGTTGGGAGAGGCTGGTGGTTAGTTTTAAAGACATGCGTCAGAACAGATTTACTTTTGCTTATTGTGCGCTTTGATGCGCAGGGAGATTATAACCGATCAGCGGGGGTTTTGCGGGGGTCTTCACATTCTGAATTTTTCACCCAAATATAGTCGGCGAACCTCCGCATCTTCTGTCAAGTCCATGGGCTTACCTGATCTAAAGATGCGGCCCTCGGCCATTATATATGCTCGGTCGGTGACCCCTAATGTTTCGCGGACATTGTGGTCTGTTATCAAAATTCCAATGCCTCGGTTCCGCAAATAAAGTATGACATTCTGAATGTCGTCTACGGCTTTCGGATCAATGCCGGCGAACGGTTCATCCAGCAGTATGTATTGAGGTTCGGTTGCCAGTGCTCGGGCGATCTCGGTCCGTCGGCGTTCGCCTCCTGACAGCGCGTCGCCGCGCGTGTTGCGTACATGACCAATACCGAATTCTTCCAACAACTCTTCAAGCCGCTTCAACTGTTCACGACGTCGCAGACCCATCGTCTCCAGCACTGCCAGGATATTCTGGGCCGCGGTCATTTTGCGAAACACCGAAGGCTCCTGAGGCAGATACCCGATGCCCAAGCGAGCTCGCAAATACATCGGCAGCTTCGTTAAGTCCGTCGCGCCTAACTCAACCGCACCGGAATCAGGCCGCTCAAGTCCGACGATCATATAGAAGGTCGTCGTTTTTCCTGCCCCGTTTGCCCCAAGCAGACCGACAACTTCTCCGGTGTTGACTTGAAGAGTTACGTCGTCAACAACCCTTCGTTTGCCGTAGTGTTTGACGAGACGTGTGGTGCGTAATGAGTTTGCGGAATTCTGTGGGAGTACGGTGGACGGAGTTGGGTCTGGCTTTGAGTCTGACTTCTTTTCGATCTGCAATTCTTCCGTTCGCACCATAGAAATCGACGACTTAAGGCTTTTTGATCTTGTGTGAAGTTCTCACACGACCGGGCGATAGTGGTCCACGTGTATCGTCGGCGGTCACTCTACCGTCTCGAACATTCACCGTCAATCTAGCACCTTCAGTGTTTCCTTGTTCAGTGTCGTCGACGCGAGCCGGATTACCTTTCAACACTGCTATCTCATCGGCCGTCGTATATTGAATCCAATCGCCTGTGCCTCTCCGATTTGGCTGCGTAAGAACAACATTTCGCTGCGCGATTGTCTTGTCCATCTCGTTTGTGTCGCGCATCAGATAGGCATCCGCGACGCCGGCAGTTATCCGATCAGGTCCCTGCTTGATATCGACATCTCCTTCGTAATGAATCACGCGATCGGTGTCGGAATAGAACATCGACTCTGATGTCGCAAACACCGGAACAACGGTTGGGTTCCCCTCAATCCGTCGCTTCGAGTTGTAGACAGCGGTTTGCACGCGGCCGGCAGCATCCATCTTCTTGTCGTTCACATAAATGTTGAGCTTGTCGCCACGAACAAAGTTGTCGTCTTGCCAGGCGCGAGCATTGCCGGTGTAGGTAGCAAGGCCACTAACGTGTCGAAACTCCGCGCGTTCGGCGACAACATATACCGGACTCTTGATCTTCGTGAACGGAGTCGCGCCATTTGTTTGTTCCTGACTGTAGTAGGTAGTGCTAACACGGCCGCGACCGTACGAAACTTCGTTTGTCAGATCAGAATCGATCTCGACTGCTTTGGTTCGTCCACGCGAATCCCAAACCGTCGGTTCGCCGCCGCGTAAGCGAACAGTTTCGTCAGCAGTTGTAAAGGAAACGTTGGCGGCTATTCCATTTCTATCTCGTTCATTGAACTTACCATCGCCCTGGGCATCGACTCGTTCGACATCTTGTGTGTCCTTCAAGAAAGATGCAGTCATCTTCTGTGATGTCAACGTTCTCGTACCGCGGTCGGCAACCGCTTGAACCGGATCGACCACAGCCTTGGCTCCGCCGCTTGCGATACACTGCCGCGTGAGATTGCCACTCTCAAAGAAGTCGCAGTCGAATCTCGGGGCAACTAATGTTTTTCTATCGGCGCGAATATTTTGTATCACCGGATCAATGAACAACTCGGCATTGCCGTTAGCTTCTGCTTTTTCCAAATCGCGTCCAGAAGTGCGCCAAACAAGTTTCACTACATCAGCTGTCAATCGCTTGTTAGCCGCCCGCGCATCAGTTGTTTTTGACTTCGGCGCCGACAGCGTCACGATCGAGCGTCCCTGCGTGGTCATTTCTTTCAGGACGCTGCGTTGATCCTGCGCTTGAAAAAGAACCTCCAGAGCAGTGGCACCACTCAACTGCATGTCTGATTCACCGTCGAGCGTGCGCGAAGTAATGTTTTGTCTCGCGGCAGCACGCTGCAAACGTTGATCGCCGTCGAGAAAGAAGTCTATGTCGACAGCCTTCAATTCCGCGGCCCGACCTGGCTCCATTGTTCTTAGGTAAGAATTGCCTCGAATCTCCGCACGCTCCACTTGCTGTTGTTTGTTAAAGAATGCGTACAAGGCATCGCCACTCATTATTGCGGTGTCCTGCTCAGCCGTTACGCCGCCGGAAAAGCTGAGCGTCAACGCAAGCTGTTCAAACATTCCGTGCGACGCCTTGATGACTACTGGTCTGGATCTGGGCGATAGACCGCGCGCACCTGCCTTCGGCGCAACTGTAACCTCTACGTCCTTGTGCAACTGGAGCTTCTTAGTCTTCTGTTCGACCATCGCGCCGGTTGATTTGCCGGTAACGTTATCGCGTTCAAACGTAACTGGCGCGTCTGTTTGTGCAACCTCAGTATTCTGATCGAACGAGAGGCTTTCGGTGTTCACCTTCAACTTGTCTTTTGTTTCGATCTTCACGTTGCCGAGAAATGAAATCACTGACGTTGTGGGTTGATAGATGGCCCGGGCCGCGGTGATTTGATCCGGAACATCGCCAGACTCTGGATAGACGGCGACGCTAACATTCTCCAGTTCGTGATGGTTATCTGAAAAAGTGAGATCAACCGAAGCTTTCACGAGCAGATAGAGGCGACCGTTTTTGGTCATACGCTGTTCATAACCCTCGAGGCGACCGGTCACTTCTTTTGAAAGCTCAGGCGTCTTCGACTTCATTACGAACCGTTGATTGTTGCGGAGCTTGTAGTACGACACACCAACGAAGGCGATGCCCGCCGCGAGCAGAACAAACGCCAACAGCCGCGCTATAGCGGGATAATGCGCGCGCAGGCCGATTGTTATGGAACGTCTTTTAGATACTTCTTGCATTCGGTGGTCTTGGGGCTTAGGTCTTTGGTTCTTAGGCGTTGCGAAATGTCGCTCAACTTCTCATTCTCCCCGGGCTTTAGCCTGGGGTCAGGCGTTTCATTTTCCTGAACCGAAACCGTTTTACCGGTTTCTCGCGTTGGGCCATCTCTCGGCCAAACCTGGGAAACCGTTAAAACGGTTCCATTAATTACTACGCCCATAACCCCCGGGCTAAAGCCAGGGGTGAATAAGAAGTCGAATTCAAAGGCCGAAGGCCATCTAAGAACACTTCAAATCCTGCACATTCAACTGCATCCTGATCTCATCATTCCACACATTTGTTTCGATCGTGTAAGCGAGTTCGATGCTGCCTTTAACCTCCGGCGTTTGCCCATCGCTGTCGACACAATTGAACCAAATCGCCTCCAAAGGCCGGTTCTGTTGTCCCGCGAGTCGCAACTTTAGGTGCCGCTCTTTTATCACCTGCGGCTCTGACAAGATTCGCAGCCCGCGCGTGCAAAACACTGGACAAGGGTTGCCGGCGCCGAAAGGCTCGAGCGCTCTCAGCGCCATCGCCAGTTGATAAGTCACTGACTCAGCACGCAACTCCAAATCGACATTGATGCACGGCTCGAGATCTTCCTCAGTCAAACAGCTCGCAGCGTGTGCGTTCAGCCGCCGACGCAACTCGTCGATCCGATCCTCTTTCAAAGTGATACCCGCGGCATGTGAGGGGCCGCCAAACTTATCAAAAAGATCGGAGCACGCCGTCAGTCCGTTCAATAAATGATACGCTTCGATGCTTCGCGCTGAACCGTGTGCAACCCCATCTTCAATCGACAATACCACGCATGGTCGATTGATTCGTTCTGCGATTTTTGAAGCGGCGATCCCAATCACGCCGCGGTGCCAGCTTGGTCCAGCGATTACCGCCACGTACGACTCGAGCTTGTCACGAGAGCCAGCATTGAACTCCGTCATCGCCAAATCAAAGATCTGCTGTTGCGCCAGCTTCCGTTCTTCGTTTCGCGCATCGAGATGCTCCGCGAGTCGTAAAGCCTGGGAGTGATCGCGCGTATCAAATAGTTCTACTACGGCCTTGGCCGCGTCCATTCGGCCAGCGGCGTTGATTCTCGGTCCTATACGAAAACCGACATCGTATGCTGTCATGCCCTTCCCGTCTCCGCAACCGGCGACCTCCATGAGGGCTCGGAGACCCGGGTTCGACGCCTTCGCAAGATCCTTCAGACCGAGCGCAACGATTGCTCGATTTTCGCCAGTTAGTTTGGCAACGTCGGCGACAGTGCCGATAGCGACAACTTTAAGAAATGCGTCGACCTGTGATTCGCGGCCGCGCTCGCGAAACAGTGCATGTACGAGCTTGAATGCGACACCAACGCCAGCCAGGGTCTTATCCGGATAAGGACAGCCTTCCTGATTTGGATTCAGTACAGCAAAGGCAGGAGGGGCACCCAAATCAGTGTCTGGTAAGTGATGATCCGTGATGATGACGTCGAGTCCGTGGTCGCGTGCCCAGTAGAGAGGATCGTGTGCGCGTATCCCGCAATCGACGCTGATCACCAGCCGGTAGCCTTCGCTCAAGGCGCGCTCCAATGCCTGCTGCTGGATTCCGTAGCCTTCCGTAAATCGATGTGGGACGTGAAAACCCGTTTCTGCTCCCAACAACTTCAGCGCGCGCAGTAGAACAGCGGTGCCAGTTGTGCCGTCAACGTCGTAATCGCCGTAGATCAGTATTCGTTCGCCGCTGTCGATCGCTAGTTGCAGGCGTGCGACGGCCTTTTCCATCCCGAGCATGAGATAGGGATCATGAAGTTGGTTGTAAGAAGGCGTAAGAAAGGCTCGAGCGGACCGTTCGTCGTCGTATCCGCGACTCATAAGAAGTGCAGCCAGGATTGGTGAGACACCCAGAACGCGTGCGAGTGAGGCGGCCTGTTCCTTTTCCGGCCTCCGCACGATCCAGCGTTTGGCTTTCATTTAATGGTCATTTGTCTTCAACTATTCGCTTGTCTTCAACTATTCGCCGAACCAACCTTCATCGGAGAGAAGCTTCACGCCGATGCGGCGACGGCTATCGAGTTCGTCGTCCCAGGCACCGTTGACCTCCGCTTCGAGTTTACCGCCGAACGGGGGGACGAGCGTTACTTTTGAGCCCAGAAGTATATCAATCCGACTATCGAGGGCGATGGTCGCCCCTGCGCGACTGATTTTAATGGCTTGTGCCTGCACGGAAAAGGGGTTACCTGCTGCGTCAGTGCCCTCGACGATGAGGTCGAAAGCCACGGGGACCCGAGGACTTCGAGGTCGCTGAGACGCGGCACTATCCACTACGGGATTTTGGTCATTCATGGGAGTTCACCAGTCTTTTAATGGGTAGCGGGCGAGCCGGGCTCGACGCCGGAGAGGAGGGCTTCCTTAGTTTACCGAATCTGCAAGAATAATGGGAGCGATTTCTCGGT
>Ga0157380_10001251_pt1 | contig 16496 bp, 23 predicted proteins | sample S35metaG_FD_119757 | JGI IMG/M metagenome (GOLD analysis project Ga0157380, IMG submission 119757) | Switchgrass rhizosphere microbial communities from Kellogg Biological Station, Michigan, USA - S3-5 metaG | ecosystem: Host-associated > Plants > Roots > Rhizosphere > Soil | place: USA... | reverse complement strand
GCGCCGGGGGCATGCCGGATCATGGCCCGGACGACGGCGGCGGTGGCGTGCCGAACCCTGGCCTGGCGAACCGGATGGGGCGGGGGGCATGAGCCGCCGCGGCCGCCCGCCGGGCCAGATCACCGTGCGCCGCGCGCAGGTGCTCAGCTATTGGCGCAAGCACGGCCCCTGCACGCTCGGCCAGCTCGTCCGCGCCTGCAACTTCCAAGACCGCACCGCCGCCCGCCGCGTCCTCAAGGACCTGCGGAAAATGGGGGAGATTTAAGGGATGGGCCGGCATCTCGGGGAAGCCATCGAAGCGTTCGAAAAGGATTACTCGCAATCCCAGCTTGTTGTTGACGTGGGCAAGCCCGAGCGCGAAGCTTCTCATTTCAACCCTGCGTCCCGCATCGACGGGCGGCTCATTTTTCTTGCGCGATCGTCCGCAATCGAGGATCGTCGCCATATGGCGTTGCACGATCCGGAAAAGCTTGACATTGGGCTGCAAGCTAAGCCATTGAAAATAGTCGATCTCTTCTGTGGAACGGGTGGTTTTTCGCAGGGTGCGCACGCCGCCGGGTTCGAGGTCGTGGCCGCATACGATCGAGATCCGATCCTTACGTCTTCATTCCGAGCCAATTTTCCTTCGACCCCGCTGCACCTTCGAAATCTCGCCTGGACGACCGGGGAGCGTCTGCGACGGGATGCCGGGTGCGAAATAGATGGCATGATCGGCGGCCCGCCGTGCCAGGGATTCAGCGAGATGGGCTTGCGCTCGAAGGACGACCCGCGAAGACAGCTGCTTCGCCACTTCTTTAGGTTGGTTTCGGAAGTCGACCCCAAGTTTTTCGTGATGGAAAACGTCCGCGGTCTCGGCTTCCCGTCTGCCCGCCCGACGCTTGACGCAGCGCTGGACCTCGTACGCGAAAGATACGATCTGCTCGGCCCCTTGGTTTGGGATGCAGCCTCGTTCGGTGCAGCCACGACGCGTCCGCGCCTTTTCGTAATCGGCATCCGCAAGGATTTAGAGAGATCTCTGACTCGCGAACGTGTCGAAGCGAAGATGCGTTGCCCTGCTACGGTACAAGATGCGATCGCCGACTTGGAAGCCGCGCGCGAGTTGGAAGAGGACGCCGACGGGTTTGATCATTGGCGGACGACCCGCCCTTGGCGACCGTCGACTTACGCTATCAAATTGCGGCGCGGCGGATTGTTCACGGGGCATCGGTCCACGATTCATAGCGAAAGCGTCAGGCTTCGATTTTCTACGGTCCGCCAGGGCGGATTCGATAAGATCGGTCGGCATCCGAGGCTTGCTTGGAACGGCCAATGTCCAACCCTGCGAGCGGGGACGGGCTCGGATCGAGGAAGCTTTCAATCGGTTCGTCCCATCCATCCCGAGGAGGACCGGGTCATCACCGTGCGAGAGGCAGCTCGGCTACAGGGTTTTCCGGACGATCACCGTTTTCATCCCACCGTTTGGCACAGCTTCCGGATGATCGGCAACAGCGTGTCGCCTATCGTCGGCGAAGCCGTGCTGACTGCCGTACGCGAGTGCCTAATCCCGCCGCCTATTGATGAGACCGATCTCTTGCAGGAGCTTGTGGTCGCCTCCTTGGATGGTTGATCGACTGACTCCCGAACGCCGCTCCTGGCTCATGTCGCGCGTGCATAGCAAAAACACGTCACCAGAAATGCGGGTGCGTCGCGTAGCGCATGCACTAGGTCTTCGCTTTCGCCTTCACCGAAACGATTTGCCAGGGCGACCCGACCTAACATTTCCAAAGCATCGAGTCGCGCTTTTCGTCCACGGGTGCTTTTGGCATCGCCACACTGGGTGCTCCAAGGCATCCTCACCCAAATCACGAGAGGCCTATTGGCAACAAAAGTTCGAGACCAACGTAGCGCGGGATATTCGAACCAAGTCTGACCTTCAAGCATTGGGTTGGCGCGTGGTTACTTTATGGGAATGCGAGATTAAGCGCTCAAGAAACATAGGCGAAATGATCCGTAAAGCGGTGCTGGGTTAACCTTTGCTTGGATTTCCCGTTGCCTTTTTGTAAGAGCGCAACAAATTGTCAACCGAGATGAGCGGGAGTCGTACAAATGCTGGAAGGCGAACTCGGCGAGAATGAAATCGACGCGGCGCCGACAAAGAGCTTTTTTATCGATATGTTAACCAGAGACATTCCGCTGGATCAGGCCATTTTGGATCTAGTGGATAACTCAGTTGACGGGGCAAAGAGTTTGCGTGCTATCAACGGAACCGAGGACTTTGAAGGTCTTTGGGTTAAGGTTGAATTTGGGCGTGATCGCTTTAGGATTATCGACAATTGCGGTGGATTTGATCGCCAGGCAGCTAAAACCTACGCCTTCAAATTTGGGCGACCTGAAGGCGCAAAGCGCACTCCGCATTCCATAGGGCAGTTCGGAGTGGGAATGAAGCGGGCGCTATTCAAATTTGGCCGTCATTTCGTGGTACGATCAGCCACCATACAGGATGCGTGGCAAGTTACCGTTCCAGTGGACCAGTGGGAAGTAACAGCGGGCTGGCACTTTCCGATCACCGAGCTTGACGAGGATGCTAAGGTATCATCGGAGGCACCGGGCACCGAGATCGAAGTCAATGTGCTCAGGCCAGAAGTTGCTTCGCGGTTTGGATTTTCGACCTTCGAAAATGGAATCTTCGATCTGATCAAGTCTAAACATCGTCAATTTATTTCCGAAGGGCTGTCGATCTCAGTAAACGGCAGACATGTCGACGCGACGAATTTGGCGTTGCTTGTGAACGAGGGCCTTAACCCAGGGACGCAAAACCTGCGTTTTCAGGAGGAATCTAAAGAACCGGTCGACGTGCGTATTATCGTGGCGGTTGGCCCGTCCAATCCTCGGCAGGCGGGCTGGTACGTAGCTTGCAATGGACGCGTTATCCTGGAAGCAGATCGTTCGGTAGTCACAGGCTGGGGGCTCCTTGAAGAACAAGCAAATAGAACAGTAATACCTAGCTATCACAATCAATTTGCTCGATTCCGAGGGCTTGTCTTTTTTGATTCGCAGGATTCTTCTCAAGTTCCATGGAATACAACAAAAACGGGTGTCGATCAGGACAACAAGTTTTGGCAGGCAACTTTCGAACGTATGATCGAGATGATGCGCCCTGTGATAGATTTCCTCAACGAGCTCGATGCAGACATTGAGGAACATTCGCGCGATGAGAGCCCGCTCAATCAGTTCGTGACCAGGTCGAACGTGATTAATCCGGACGGTCTTCGTGTGTCTACGGCGTTCAGGGCTCCTCCGCGCTCTAACTTTGTCAAAGGTCCGAGAATGGTGAAAATCCAATATTCCCGGCCAATTATCGATGTTGATGTGCTACGCGATGCGTTTGATGTCGAGAGCGCTAAAGGAGTAGGCGAGGCAACCTTCGACGACGCCTTGAGACGGTTTAAGCGCTGATGACGGATAGTTTCAGAAGAATTGACTACTCTATTCGGCCAGCCAAATACGCTGAGCGTCGGATGCTATTGGAAGTGTTTCGACGCCTTGCGGCATTCGATGCATTGGAAGAATATAGATACGTTGGCTTCGGTTCCGTATGGTTCTCAGATTTCATTCTATTCCACCGCGCGATTGGCATTCGACATATGCTATCGATAGAAAAGTCGGTGACGTCACGTGATCGCTTCGAAGCGAATAAGCCCTTTAACATTGATGTCGATTATCGGCCTTCCTCAGCTGTCCTGCCGGAAATGAGCTATGATCGGCGTCAGTTCATATGGCTTGACTACGACGACCCTATTACGGTGGATATGTTGCGTGACGTTGCGACTGTAGCAAGCCATGCACGTTCTGGCAGTGTCTTGGCTGTTTCAGTACAGTGTCATGCGGTTCCTGATATTAGCGAAGCGGAGCGCGAGGCCTCGAAGGATCCGTTGGCCGCGTCAGCCGAAGAGCGTTTCAAGGCGCGTATGGGTGACCGCGTCCCATCTGATCTAAGTCGTGCGCAACTAAAGAGCTGGCCGCTGGGGGAGCTCAGCAGAAGGTTATTCACATCCGAGATTGAAATCTCATTAGAGAAGAGACGTTTGGCTAGCCCCTCCAATGCGCTTCACTTCAAGCCTATCTGTGAGTTCGAATACGAGGATGGTGCGAAGATGACTACAATGGTGGGAGTTTTTTTCGATCCTGGCGAGGAGGACAGACTTGATGCTTGTCGCTTCGACCAGCTTGAGTTTTTAGCCAATGCTGGCGGGGCTATCTACATTCCAACCCCTAAGATGACGGTCAAGGAGTTTCGCTACCTCGAAAAGCAATTGCCGCTGCCACCGGGACGTGAGCTCGATCTTGGATTCATTCCTCGTGGTGAAGCCGGCGATTTCGCAAAAATGTATCGATATTTTCCGAACTTCGCAGTTGTGGAGTCTTGACATTGGTGGACGATTATGGGGCGGTTCATTGGGGCTAGTTAAGCAAGGCTTTCTGTTCGAATATCCAAGTTAACGTCCGGATCTTTCGGGTCCGAGTCGGGCGTTGCGTTCCTTCGCCGTTCAGCCCCTCTCCCTTCGCAATTGTAGGCTCCTGCGCGCTCGCGCGGTCTGGCGCGGGTCGGCATGGGGGCTGGTGCGCCTGCCGCGTATCGGCGCGGTGGTTGGGTGAGGGAGGGGGTGCGGCGGCGGGTGCGTTGGCGGGCAGGGTGGCGCTGGTGACGGGGCGTCGCGGGGGATCGGGCGGGCGATCACTCTGCGGCTCGCCGAGGCGGGCGCGGCGGTCGCCGCAAAGCGATAATCACTAACTGATGGATGGGAATATGGCCCGGCGATTTACGACCATATGGCTCCGCGCTGAACGGCGCCCTCATCATTCGTAAATGGGAAATGGCTATGTTCGCGGACGGGCTGGCCTGTCGTGTACCGTCAGCCTACGAGCCGGGAGGTCGCTTCGAGGCCTCCCGCCTCGATCCACTGGCGATCTTCAGCAGTTTCCGGGCTTTCCGTCCGCGCATTCGCCCACGGATTTGATGTCCCTGCCCGCGCCGTGAATCGTGTTGCAAGCCGAAAGGAGCAATCCGCTTGAAAGCGCCGGCGCCAAGACAATCCTTGTCATCATCCCATTTCCTCTCAGCGCCCCGATCCGCTGCGTGTGGAGCTCCGCTGGGATCTACAGCCCTTGCGACTGGCAGTTCCACGGGGCCGCTCCTGTCGGTGAGTCATGCGCGCGGACCGCTTCAATCCCGGATCGTGCATTGCCGCTTGCGGCGCATCCATTGGTCATGCCGCCGCTTCTCTTCGATCACCTGCTCGAACGCCTGGGATATGCGGCAGGCACCCCAAAGCCGCCCGCGAGCTAAAGACGGACGACGATCCGGAGTGGTTCAGGCGGAGGTTGGGATAGCTGGTGAAGCAGAAGCCAGCACATCAGGAGCAAAAGAGGTAGACCGTTGGCGGAGCTCCAGCTTAGCTTCGCAGAGCAGTTCCCTCGCCCGATCCATACTCGCGTGCACTTCTTCCTGAACGTGCTCGATGTCGATAAACGGTTCCTCGTCCATCAGTGCCACTGCTGCCCTTCGCTAACAGCGGCAAAACACTAACTCACATTTAACCGTTCCACGAGCTGGCGCCGATGATGCACGGGCTGTGGTAACTACGCAATCGCCACATAATCTCCCCGACAGTGCGCCCCGGCCGTGGCGCCGTCAGCTCCCGATACTGGCCAATGAACTCCTCCATCGGCCGGGTTGGCCTGAATCGTGTTGCAAGCTGCCGAAGCGATGCGCAAGGCGGTGGACGCCTGAGTTCAGAATCGGAACCATTGCGGCACGACTATATCGTTGTCCTCCCGGAACAATAAAGCTGTAGAAAAACGCATGGCCAAAAAGGTTCAAAATGGACCATTATGGGTCGCGTGTAGCGTTTTATCGTGCAGGGCGCCGAAAAGGGCTGCGGCAATAACAGATTTTTAAATTGGTACGCCTACATGATGGTGAACGGCCATGTCGTCCACACGGCCGGTCCTTGCGGAAACGCGGGAGGAACTAGCGGCGCTTAACGGCGGGATTATCCATGTTTAACCTAATCGAAACCCCGGCACCCGGCTTCATCAAGCCAATTACCACGGAAGGCGATGCGGTCCTTATCCGGGCCGCTTCCATCATCTCCATCCAGAGAGCCGACCGAGCGAACGAGACTGCTATCAAGGTCACGGACGGAACGCATTTCTATGTGCGGGCAACCGTGGCGGAGCTGGAGACGGCGCTAACGGGAGCCCAGCCAGGCTCGAAGCCAGAAAATGGGAGCGCCCACAGGGCGGCGCCAAGGACTAACCTGAGGAGCATCGCGGTCCCCAGCGCATAGGCAAGGATCTTGAATAGATGAAAATAACCAACGGCTGAGAATGCCGCGAAAGCCACGAAAAACCAACCGGTGCTTGGCTGGCTCACTCCGGCTTCTCCGCCTTCCGCTTCATCTCGGCAACATTCTTCACATATTCATCCCAATGCGCGTCGTCTTATTCGATCAATCCTTCCATCAATAGATCCTCGCGGCTCACCCATTCGGGCCAGGGCTCATCCTTGCCGAACTTGCCGGCTGCGCCCGCGCACAGTGAGCGATGCAGACCTCAACGACTATCGAGCGCGTGCAAACCAACTCCGTGAAACGCTCGGCACGTCCCTAACCTTCGCGCGACGACGCATCAGAGTTCCGACCAAGCCGAAACCCATGACCATCATAGCCCAGGAGGCGGGCTCGGGTACCTCGCCATTGAAGGTGAGATTGGCGATGCCAGGGGTCCACCCGCTTATGCCGGAGCTGAACACTATACTGGTGATCCCTGTGCCGGTTAGATGGTTCACCCGATTGCTGAGCGGGAAAGTTTCGTCGTCTCTCACGCTGGCCACCAAATTATTGTTGATGTCGTACGCCCGAGCGAGCGTGCTCGAGAAACTTACGGCTTGGAAGGAAATGTCGGTCTGAGGAACCGTGAAAAAGGCCGAGAACAGGTAGCTGGGGCCAACGGCGGACCAGCCGGACTCCGGGTTGGGCGGCGGGCAGCCACCGCCACACTGGGAGAATATTGCGCCTGAGAAGGTTAGGCCAATTGAAGCATAGGTGTTGCCAATCAATTGATTGTTCGTGTGGCCACTGAAATCTACGAGCACCGCAGCCGGCGACGGCCCACAGGCTAATGCCGCGACAGAAAGCGCAATTGAGCCGGTCCAAAGTCTGAAGCGTTTCATCGCAGGATCTCCACGTTTGCCGCGCGGCGCATCAACTGAGCAGGACAGCGGCAAAATCGATTCGCGCCGGAATGAACTTTGCATATCACAATCATTGTGACAGGTCTGCTCAACGTTTATTGAGAATCCCGCAGCCCTCCGCTCCAACAACTTGGGGCCCCGGCGGTGAAGCAATGTCGCTTTTCATCCAAAATGGAGCGATGCTCTCGACTATTCCGACTGCTGGCGCATGATCATTTTGGTTAGCAAGGGAGAGTGGCATGCGATTCGTAGTAGCTTTGCTTGCGGCGGTGGTGGCATCCTCTGCCAATGCGGCGACCTATTTTGCCGAGATCCACGGAACACTTACAAGCCAGATCGACACGAGCTTCAACGATCCTAAGCTGAAGGTGGGGGACGTGTTGACCTTGACGGCGCGCCTTAGTGACGAATTTCTGAACACAAACTATGATCCGTATACCGGCTTCGCGGATCATTACATCGTTGCACCATGGGGTCTGCCGACAACCGGCCCTACCTTTTTCAGGATCGATGGCCCCAACATGACCTGGGCCTCAGTCGACGACATCTCCAATGGGCCGGCCATTGCCTTCGAGAACGGGAAGATCACAGGCCTGCGTTTTGCCTTTGCGCCCGATGGCGATAGCCGTCCCGCCATGCAGGCGGGCGTGACAACGACGGCGCAGATCGGCCCGGGCGATAAGATCTTCGACGGGCATGGGCTTTATTTGTCAACCTACACGACGCCAGGCTTCAACATCAGCTGGGATTATGCGGGATCGACCTTCAGCGAGATCGGGGGAGCCGTTCCCGAACCGGCCAGCTGGGCGATGATGATCGCCGGTTTTGGCGCTGTCGGGGCAACGATGCGCCGTCGCCGTCACTGGGCCGTTTCGTAGGCATAGCAAAGCCGGATGCCTCAGGCAGCCGTCGGCAGGCCGCCTGTTGCACCGGCAACCGCGATCAGACAAGTTGTCGCACATCCGCCAAGCGGATCAGGCAAATGTCGCTTGCGCAAGCGATGTCGCTTTTGCTCCAAAATGGAGGGACTGACTCGACTCTCCCGCTCATGAGCGCATGATCACTTTTGGTTAACAAGGGAGAGGGGCATGCGAGTCGCAGTGGCTTTTCTTGTCGGGATGTTGGCGGCGGTACCGGCTGGGGCTGTTGAACTACAGTGCTCCGCGAATTTGCCCGGGGGCTTCGCATCCTGTGAACATCCAAATGCCAGCCTTCCGGTTGACATCGTCCACATTGACGCGCCCGGCACCTTCAATGCCCATGTCTCCTTTGCCTCAGCCCTTACGAATGATCTGGAGCTTCTGGGCTCTCAGGACTTCCATTTCGACGTGTACGATCCGAGCGGCCATATGATCGGCGGCGATAACGGCTTTGTTAAATTCTTCGTCGATTTCAATATCCCGGCCGGCCTCACGGGCTTTTCGTTCCAATATACCATCCCGGATTTCTTCGTCTCCACCACCGATTGGCTTGACCGCGGGGAGACGGACAGCCTCTATACCGGCACCGATAGCCGCTTCGAACTGACCAGCAATTCCCCGCTTCCCGCGTTCACCTTCGACGTGTCCAAAGTGAATGCCGTTCCCGAGCCCGCGAGCTGGGCGCTAATGATCGCGGGGTTCGGCGCTGTCGGGGCAACGATGCGCCGTCGCCGTTACTCGGCCGCTTCCTAGGCATAGCCAAGCCGGATTGCGTCAGGCAGCGATCAGCCCGCCCGGCGGGCGTGGCGGCAATGCTGCGCATGTTGATGATTGCAGCGAACGGTGCCGTAACGAGCGAGCCCCGGCAACGCCCCCATAGTCCGCCATACCGACTCGCTGCGGCGGCCAAAATCTTTACCCGCGCGCCAATAAACGCAATATTATAACATGGTTAACGTGAATAAAGGCATGGAAGCGATTTCATTGGAAATAACTTTATTTGAGGGGTGCTTGAACTGATGAGGGGCAGGTAGAGGCATTTTTTCAGTTATATAAATTTTGGCGGCCTGTTTCAGAATAGCGCAACGCTGAGCTTTGCTGGAATTTTCACGCAAATTTCATTCTACTTAGCTTACCTTAAGGCCATGAAGCTCGATCAGGCTCAATTCTATCGTGCGCGTGCTGATGCGGAACGGGCTATGGCGGAGCAGACGCGGCTGCCGCACGAGCGTGTCCGCCATTTGCGATCCGCCGAAGTGTGGGATGCGATGGCGCAGAAGGCCGAGCACGCCCTTAGGCTCAAGGCTCGGAACCAACGTGCCAAGCGCCGACAACTGATGGAAGGTCCGCCCGCGCGGTCGCGCGTGAACAGATTAACTCCGAAGGGCTGAGCGTTTTAACTTCGGTTGGATATGCGAGAAGCATAACGCCTGTTATCTCGCTTACGCCTCGGCGAGTTGACGACGCTGATCCCTTGCTGCGATCGCCAAGGGTCAATGTGATCATTCTGAGACTTCGCTCCACCGCCGACGGCCGGGGTGCGACTACCCCGATCTTGAGGGCAATTTAAGGTTAGTGCGATAGAGTTTCTAGCAAGGAAAACCAGGCCAGGTTATGATGAGCGAAGGCTTTGTTGATTATTACGACACATTGCAGGTTGATCCGAACTGCAGCGCAAAAGCCCTGGAAGCCGCGTATCGTCACCTCGCGAAGCTGTATCATCCCGATCACGCCGACACGGCCAATGTCGCGAAACTGAATGAGGTGATCGAGGCGTATCGGCTTCTCAGAGATGCCGACCAGCGCGCTAGGTACAATCGATTGTACAGCGCCACCACCAACTTCAAGTTCGCGCCAGAGAAGCAGGCGGATGATTTTGAACGAGCAGCGCTCTCAGACGCGGACATGCATGCCAAAATTCTGCTCCACCTCTATAGGAGGAGACGAGAACATCCCAACGATGCCGGGGTGGGGCAATATATGTTCCAAGAGCTGTTGGGCTCCTCCTATGACCATCTCGAATTTCATTTCTGGTATCTGAGAGCCAAGGGCTTCATCGAAACCACCGAGCAGGGCACGTTGGCGATCACCATTGACGGTGTGGACCATGTGATCTCAACGTCCAGAACCGCTCAAAAGGAGAGGTTGTTGCTCGGTCAAGCCGACGACCCCAAGAGCGAAAGCCAGTTCTAGGCTTACCAAATTAGATCCCCGACAACGACCCGGTTGTTCGTCAGGTGGGTGGTGTGTCTTAATGTTACGATCCAAACGTAACTATGCGCGCATCCCAAAAAGGGACATTCTACTGCATGTTCAATTTAGCGGAGCGCCCCGCTGTTATCTTCGGATAAATGGTTCTGGAGGCGAAACAGCATTATGGCTCGTGATCGCATCAGACTGAAATTGGCGCATAGGGGCGGATCGTGGGCGGCATCAAACTACGGTGGCTCTTAGGCAAGGCTGCATTGCCAGCTTGCGTGGCACTTGCGGCGGGCGCGGCGCATGCGCGGGCGGGCGATCCGGTGCCGGACAGCTTCATCTGCACTTTTGTCGCCGGTCCGATCAGCGCGGGATCGGAAGCGCGCACGGCCGTTGGAAATGTGGGGGGCCGGGTGACGCATGTTTATCAGCATGTGCTCCATGGCTTTTCAGCGAAGATGTCCGAAACGGCTGTCCAGAAGATGATGGCCAAGGACAAATGGATCGAATCCTGTACGCAGGACCGGCTTGCATCCGTTCCGCCGACAAGCGTCACCAACGTCATCGCGGCAGGCAAGCCCGTCGGCGGCGGCGGAGGCTCGACCCAGGTTACGCCCTGGGGAGTCCTCGGGTCGGCGGTCCAGGAAGCGGCTCCGGAAAGACGGCGTGGATCGTCGACTCCGGTATTGATCTTACCCATCCCGATCTGAATGTGGACGCCGCGAGCAGCACGAGCCTGTTGTCCGGTGACAGTTCCCCCAACGATGCCTTTGGCCATGGCACTCATGTGGCGGGCATTATCGGCGCCAAGAACAACAGCATCGGCGTCGTCGGCGTGGCGGCGGGCGCTCGCCTGGTCGCGGTTCGTGTGCTCGACGCGTCAGGTAATGGCCCCGACTCCGGTGTCATCGCCGGCATCGAATATGCTGTCGCGCATGGATCGCCGGGCGATGTCATCAACCTGAGCCTCATCACATCGCCGATGCCGGAAATGGATGCCGCCGTCATAAATGCGGGTGCCGCCGGGTTCCTCGTCACGATCGCGGCAGGTAACAACTCGGCGTTCGCTGGCAACTATTCCCCTGCGGAGGCGGACGGGGCCAACGTCTACACAACTTCGGCAATCGACAATAGAGACACGTTCGCGCGCTATTCAAACTATGGCAATCCGCCGATCGATTACGCTGAGCCGGGAAGCTCGATACAATCCACCTACAAGAATGGCGGCTATGCCACCCTGTCGGGTACGTCCATGGCGGCACCTCATTTGGCTGGCGTGCTCTTGTTGAGGGGAGGCGCGGCGCCATCCACCAGCGGCGCTACTGCCATTCGTGATCCTGATGGGCATCCAGATCGTATCGGCGTTCGATAGCGTAAGTGCGATCGAGATCGTGGAGAGCTGGCCGTCGAATGCCCGCTCATCCTGGCGGCATGCTGCTGGGCCTACCTGGGCGCGACGCTGATCGATTCCCACTGACCCGTCGCGCACCGTCAGCCTATGAGCCGGGAGGTCGCTTTGGGCCTCCCGCCTCGTTGCTATTCATCGCGAACGTAGAAAGCGGCTCTGGTCAGCCAGGGCGATGAAGCGCGCAGAGCTTGTTGCCTGCCGGGTCCCGAAGGTAAGCCAGATACATCGAGCCAAAGCCGGCTTCCCTCAGCCCAGGCGGGTCTTCACAGGTGGTGCCACCATTGGCGATGCCTGCTTCGTGCCACGCATTCACCTGTTCGGGCGATGCCGCCGCAAAACCTATCGTTCCGCCATTGGCACAGGATGCGGGCTCTCCGTTGAGCGGCTTCGTTATGGCGAAGTTGCCGGTCGGCGCCAGGTAAAAGGCGCGCCCTTTGTTGTCCATCGTTCCCGGCGGAATCCCCAACGTTCCCAGCACCGCATCGTAAAAGCGCTTGGACGCTTCGACATCATTGGCGCCAAGCATAACGTGACTGAACATGCATCCTCCTCTGCAATCGGCTTGCAGGCATGTTCATGGGCGCCGTTCTCGCTTGAGTCCACTGGATAAGAGGATTGTCCCGCTGTCATGGGGCGGCGGGATGTTTGTGCCGCGTCCCAACTCCGCGATGCTGCAAAAATGCCACAACGAACAGGCGATCCCCGATTAACCCTTAATTGGGTTGATTCAGAAGCATCCGAGGCTATTAGCGCAACCCAACCGCCGCCAGAGCGGAGTATGTCGCATTGTGCACTCTATTGGGGAAATCAAAAAACATGCGTATTTATTACCTTGCGGCTGCTTTTGCCGCGACTGTTGCTGCGCCTGCCTTCGCGGGTACTTTCCATGCCGAAGTGCATGGCGGCTGGGACCGCGTTTCTGTTTCGGGCTTCAAGGACGATGGCATCGCTTATGGCGTCGCTGCGGGCTATGACATTCCGCTCGGCGAGAAGGCTTTTATCGGCGTGGAAGGCAGCGTTGACGACAGCTCCACCAAGAAATGCGCGAGCGACGTAGCCGTGCTCGGCGACCGCCTGTGCGCGAGCGCCGGCCGCGATTTGAGCGCGGTTGCGCGTATCGGCTATAAGCTCAACGAAACCAGCAAGATTTACGCATTGGCGGGCTATGCGAATGGCCGCGTCAAGCTTTCCTACAATGACGGCCTATCGACAACCTCCGACGGGGCCAACGGCGATGGCGTGCGCCTGGGCGCTGGCCTGCAGATGGGCCTGGGGTCGCACCTCTATGCCAAGGGCGAGTATCGCTATACCAACTATGAAAGCGATTTCTCCCGGCATCAGGTCCTGATGGGACTTGGCTTCGAATTCTAAGCTAAAGGCGGCGCCTGCACCTCGCGGGCGCCGCTCCTGCCGATCAGTGATTCCAGGCTGGCGCCTTCGCCAGCAGATCGGGCCCGGGTTCATCCTTCCCCCGCCGGTCTTGGACCTCCAGGCTGCGCCGCGAAATCGATCCCGTGGCAACCATCCCAGCCAGTCCCGCCCGTTCCCCGCTTCGCCGAATTCGTGCCGCTTATCCGGCGCGCCATGCTATATGGGGGGTATCGCTGGCTTCCTTCTCCGTAAGCGCCAGCGGCTGAGAGAGACGCAGTCATGCTCCCGCTTACGAGGCAAGGAGCGGTCCCCATGGACCTTAATTACATCCTCAAGCGCCATCAGGTGTCGCTGATGCGCGCCGAGGCCGCCGCCGGCGGTGAATCGCGGATCGCGCATCAGGCGTTCGCGCGGCGCTATGCCGATCTGATCGAGGCCTTTCGCGCCGCGCGCAAGCTGCCGCGCTGGCGGGGCGCGCTCCAGGCCGTGGCGCGCATGACCCGGCCCAGGCGATGAGCTTCCTCCACGCCATGTTCGGCCAGCATGTGCCGAAGGTGGCCTTCAATCATTGGGAAGGCGGGCATTTCGTCAGCCGCTGCGAAATCTGCGATTGCGTGATCGTGCGGCTGCCCGGCCTGCCCTGGCGGCTGGCTGACGATCAGGAGGAAGCGGATGATGCGCCGGGGCCGCTTCAGCGAAAGCGCGAGCCGGGCGGGGCGGCGAAGCCCGATCGCCCGCAATGAACGAGGCACCGCCGGGCGAACCCCGCGTCGATCTCTACCGCGCCTGGTCGTCGCGCGCCGCCGCGCAGGCCGAGAGCACCGAACATCCGGGCACCCGTACGCGCTGCACGCAGAGCGCCGAATTGTGGACGCTGATCGCCGACGCGATCGAGGCCGGGCAGGGTAGCACGGTCGATCATCTCACCGGCAATCTGCTGTTGATGATGGAGGGCGGGCGCTTCATCGCCGCCGGGCGGCCCTGCACGGAATGAGAGCGCGGCGAATACCCCTCCGTCGGCGCGGTGCGCCGCCACCTCCCCGTCCGGGGGAGGATCTATGTTCGCTCCACCGCTATATCCCTCGTTCCCGCATCGCTTGGCGCGGAAAACCGGGACCCACTTTTCCGCGCGATGCTCTATTGTGCGGTGGGCAGCGAGCGCGGCGTGCGCTGGACCGGGCCGGCGATGATCTTCGTGCGCAACTTGTTCCACAGCGCCAGCGATCCTTCCGCATTCTGGCAGACGACGCGCGTCCCGCTCGGGATCAGCGCCTCGATCGCGGTGATCGCGATGCTCATGTCCGCACAGACGCGGCGGACCTCGCTTTCGGTGAGATTGACGTTCATCGCGCGTGACATGGTGGTTGGTCCTTCGTTGGGCGCTGTGGCCGGGGGCATTCCCGCCGTAGGGCGGAATGGTGGATCATGATGGCGCGGGCAGTGCCGCGGCGACGTGATTACTCGCGCGTGGGATGATGGGCGCGCATCGTCTCGATGCGGTCGAGCCGGTCGGCCATCGCAAGCCATGCCGCCTCCGCACGAAGGCAGCGCGCGCGCACATTTTCGAGCGCGGTGCGCTCGGCATCGGCGGCGCATTCGGCGGCGCGTGCGACATAGAAAGCCTTGTTGACTGACATTGCTGTTCTCCTCGTCAGAGCGCCTTGGGCCAAAGCGTGCTCGTTATAGCACCCGGCGCCCGTAATTTCGCATGCTCAATCGACCATGTCGGCGACCGCACGACGAAGCTCGTGCCGGCTGAGCTGCGGATCGGCGTTGCGCCGCGGATCTGCGAGCCTGAAGCCGGCGCGCGGTGCGCCCGACATTTTCGTCCATAAACTTGAAATGAAATTCGATACCAACTTATGTTCCTTCGGCGCCTCTCGCGCCATTCTTTTGTAAAAAATATGGGTGGGGCCGTTGCCGGATTTCTCGACTTCGGTTCCTGACATGCTTGCGGCGAATACCCCTCCGTCAGCGCTGCGCGCCGCCACCTCCCCCTCCGGGGGAGGATCTGCGGTAACGCGGTCGGGCTGCCCAAATCCTCCCCCGGAGGGGGACTACCGTAGGCGATGGAGGGTATAGCCGCGATGCTTCAGCGCCGCCTTGCGCCCGCCTGCGGGCCCGGCCCGCCGGGGGTGCGCTCGCGATAGATCAGCCGGCCCTTGGTGAGATCATAGGGCGTCATTTCGACGATCACCCTGTCCCCCACCACCGAACGGATCCGGAAGCGGCGCATCTTGCCCGCCGTATAGGCGATCATGCGGTGATCATTGTCCAGGCGGACGGCGAAGCGCCCGTCGGGCAAGATTTCCTCGATGCGGCCTTCGAAGCTGAGCAGCTCTTCCTTGGCCAGGATCAGGCTGCCTGAAGATTGACCGCGGCCATCTTGCCGCGCCGATCCTGCTCCAGATCATAGCTGACGCGCTGGTCCTGCCGCAGCGTGCCCATGCCCGAACGCTCGACCGCGGTGATGTGGACGAAGCTGTCGCCCGATCCGTCCTCGGCGGCGATGAAGCCATAGCCCTTGTCAGCGTTGAAGAATTTTACGGTGCCGATCATAGATGTTTCCTTTCGACGAAACATGGAATGTGCCCGGGCGACATGCCCGGAAAGCCAGAAGCGTGAAGGGAAACCTCGGCCCCGCGCGGGGGCTTCAAATTCCGTCGCATGCGACGTTAGCCCCACCCGTATAGGCGATCCGCCGCGAAATGGCAAATCGCGGCCCCCGGCGTCCCCTTATTGCGGGCCCTTATTGCGCGCGCGATGGCGCCGCGATGTTCGCTTTGAAGCGCAAGCGTGTGACGGAATTCGGCGAGCGGTCGCTCGGCGATACCGGTCGGCTGGTTGCGCAGGCGCAGGCCCGCCAGCAGCGCCTGCTGGCGCGCGATATGCACCTCGCCCTCGGCCACATGGCGGTTGGCAAGATCGCTGGGGCGACGATAGGTGCGAAATTTGGAGTCGGGATAGGAGCGCCGGGTTTTGATTCCATCAACAGCGAACGCGCTCTAAGAGCCGGCGCATGCCCGCCGCCCGCACTTCTTCCTCCGGCCAGAACGATCCAGCCGCATCCGCTGGGGGCGATGCGCCCGCATCCGGCCTGCGCCAGGTGATCGCGAACCTGCTGCATCTGCTGGGCGGCAAGGCGGTGGCCGGGATCGTGAGTGTCGCCTATCTGGTGATCGCGACGCATACGCTCGGTGCGCGCGATTATGGCGTGCTGATCCTCGTCAACGCCTATGCCGTGTTCATCGGCAGCGCGGTGGCCTTTTCGGGCTATCATGGCGTGGTGCGCTACGGCGCGCTCGCGCTGGAGGCGGGCGACGTTGCGGGCATGGCGCGGATCGTGCGCTTCATGGCGCTGGTC
>Ga0157380_10001250_pt1 | contig 16511 bp, 15 predicted proteins | sample S35metaG_FD_119757 | JGI IMG/M metagenome (GOLD analysis project Ga0157380, IMG submission 119757) | Switchgrass rhizosphere microbial communities from Kellogg Biological Station, Michigan, USA - S3-5 metaG | ecosystem: Host-associated > Plants > Roots > Rhizosphere > Soil | place: USA... | reverse complement strand
CTGCTTCGCGCCCGACGATGCCGACAATTCCGCACATGTTACCGCTTTTCCTTCTTTGCCTGCTGCCGCGCCCGGAAGCGTGCCGCCCAGCCGGCAAATCCTTTCTGCTCACCGCGGGCGATGGCGAGTTCGTCGGCAGCGACATTCTTGGTCACCACCGATCCCGCGCCAATGATTGCACCCGCACCGACGCTGACGGGCGCGACCAACGCGGTATTGGAGCCGATGAAAGCCCCCGCGCCGATCTCGGTCCGATACTTGCCGAACCCGTCGTAGTTGCAGGTGATGGTGCCCGCCCCGATGTTGGCCTTCTCACCAACCGATGCGTCGCCGATGTAGGACAGGTGGTTGGCCTTGGCGCCCTTGCCAATCTCGGCCTTCTTCACTTCCACGAAATTGCCGACCTTGGCGCCTTCGCCTAGCACCGTGCCCGGCCGCAGCCGGGCAAACGGCCCCACCTCGCAGCCGGTCGAGATGATCGCGCCTTCGATGTGCGAGAAAGCTCGGATGGTCGCCCCGTCGGCGATCTTCACGCCGGGACCGAACACGACGTGCGGCTCGATCGTACAGTCGCGGCCAAGCTCGGTGTCGGCCGAGAACCAGACGCTTTCGGGGTCGATCAAGGTCGCGCCCTGTTCCAGCGCCTGCCAGCGCCGCCTGCTTTGCCAATCCTCCTCCAATGCGGCCAGTTCGGCGCGGCTGTTGACGCCGGCGGTCTCGAACGGTTCGCCCTCAATCGCCACCGGATTCCGGCCCTCGTCCTTGGCAATCATGACGATGTCGGGAAGATAATATTCCTTCGCCGCATTGGCGTTGCCAACCTGCGCCAGCCAGCCGAACAAATCCTTCGACTGCACCGCCATCATGCCGCTGTTGCACAGCTTGACCGCGCGCTCGGCTTCGTTGGCGTCCTTAAACTCGACCATCTTTGAGATCCGGTCGTCTTCGCCGAGGATCACCCGGCCGTAGGTCTTGCCGTCGTCCGGCGAGCTGGCCAGCACCACAACGCCGGGATCGTCCTTCGCGGACAGCCGGTCGAGCATGGCTTCGAGCGTATCGCGAGTCACGAACGGCGTGTCGCCGTAGAGGATCAGGACCGGCCCATCGAAGCCCTTGAGTGCTTCCTCTGCCATCTGCACAGCATGGCCCGTGCCCTTCTGCTCAGCTTGCAGCGCAGTCGCCGCGCCATGACCGTCGAGCGCTGCCTGCAGCTGTTCGCGGCCCTTGCCGACAACCACCACACGCCGCTCGGCACCCATTGCTTCGACGGTCGAAAGCAGATGCAGCAGCATCGGCTTGCCGGCAATCGGGTGAAGCACCTTGTGCGTGTCGGAACGCATCCGCGTGCCCTGCCCCGCCGCCAGGATGACCACCGAAAATTTCGCCTGATTCATGGGCCCCGCAATCGCACGCTCTTCGCACCTTTTCCATAGAGGAAGGGCTCCGGATGGTGCCGGAGCCCTTCAAAAATTATGCGAGGCCTTAACCGGCGGGCGGCGCCTTGGGCTTGGCCGGAGTGCGCCTGCGTGCAGCTGCACTGGACCGGCGTTTTGGAGCAGCTCCTTTTTTGGCCGCTGGGCGCTTCGTCTTGGAAGCGGTCTTCGCCTTGGTAGTGGGGGCCTTGCGGGTCGCGCCCGTCTTGCGCGGTGCGGATCGCGTCGCAACCGGCTTCGACGAAGAGGTCGCGGTGGACATTTCATCGGCCCATTTGCCCGACAGCACGCGCTGCGCGGCATCGGCGACCGCCTCGGCGATTAACGAGCCGAGCTTGGAAGCATTGGTCATCATCTGCGTCGCCGCTTGGCTGGCGCTGTCAGCCGCGTCGAGGCCCGCATCGCGGATTGCCTTGCGCGCTTTAGGGCTGGCTGCGATCGCGGCCGCCGCCGCGGTCAATCCCGCTGCCAGCATCTCGCGGCTCATGGCCGCCTTAGCGATCTTGTCGATAGTTGCCTTGGAACTACTGCCGCTCTTGCTTGAAGATTTGGCCATCTTTGCCTCCTTTTCCGATCTTGCCGCCAACAGCGGTTCAGGCTCGAAACGGTTCCGAAATAGGGCAGAATTCGGCCAAGTAAAAGGGAGCTGCCGCACCACACGACAGCTCCCTTCAACATGGTCAGCGACCGGACGCTCAAGCCCGGAAGGACAAAAATGGCTGGTTAGGCCATCACCTTCCAAGCGAACTGGACCGACCTCCCTGCTGAACCATGAGACATCGGATCACCTCCTTTCGCTGCTGGACTGCAACCACAGAATGTTGTGGTCCGAGGCGATAAACAAGACTTGTAATTGTGGTCAGTTTCGACAATCTTCGATGCTTCGCGCCGCTTCGGGCCAGCTTGGCACCGCCACCATCGGCCCGGTCCCTCCCGCAACAACGAACCGCCCCCGGCTGAATGCCATCGCATCGAGCAATGGGTCATAGGCTGCCAATCGGCCGTTCGGCGGAAGCGTTCGGCTGATCGAATCGGTAGCGATGGTCAAAGCCGCCGGAGGGTCATTGGGCCGGCTGATGGTGATGGTGCGGCTGGCGCGGTCGCAGCGCAACTGGATGTGATTGCCATACATGGCGATCGAGCCTCCGGCGGTTGCAAAATAGGTCCATTGACCGCTCGCCAACGGCAATTCCTTTCCCGCTTCGAACGAAATTTGCGCGACCTGAGCTGCCGCCGGAGCCGCACCGGCCAGAAGCAATGCAGCGACGACCCTCATTTGCCGAGCTTGTCGACCTTCGCCTGAAGCGCGGCCAACTCGGCCTTGAGCTTGGCAATCTCATCGGCCGATTGATCGCCGCCGGCCGGCGCCGGATTGGTTTTCTTGCCAGTCATCGCCTGGGCCGCTTCCTCGAACATCGCCATGTTTCGCTTGGCAAGATCGGCAAACATATTCGGCCCAAATGCGCCAGCCATGGCCTGCTGGTTCTTCTCGAACGCTTCCATCGCCGCATCGAGATAGGGCGGTACAGCGCCCTGCATCTGGCCGCCATACAGGCCAATGAGCTGGCGCAGGAAGTTGACCGGAAGCATGGTCGAGCCCCGCGATTCCTCGTCGACAATGATCTGGGTCAGCACCTGGTGGGTGATGTCCTCGCCGGTCTTGGCGTCGACCACTTCAAAGTCGCGACCCTCGCGGATCATCGCCGCCAGCCGGTCGAGGGTGATGTAGCTGCTACTCTCCGTATCGTAGAGGCGCCGGTTGGCGTATTTCTTGATCGTCACGCGCTTTGTCGAACTTGGGTCGGCGGACTTGGCCATGCAATCTCCCCTACGTTTTCCTGGAACCTAGTCCCGCCTTTCCCGCGCCGCAACATTCTCTCGCGGTTGCGGAATCGCCGATAGGTCGGCGCTTGCGGCCAATGCCGCGCCAAGCTAAGCGGGCGGCACGCACCCATAGCTCAGCTGGATAGAGCGTTGCCCTCCGAAGGCAAAGGCCAGAGGTTCGAATCCTCTTGGGTGCGCCATTTTCTGTTGTGTGCCGCGTTCGACCGTTCCTTGCCTGGGAGGGTGCTCGAAATGGCCAAGATCCTCTGCGTTCTTTACGCCGACCCAATGGACGGGATGCCGCAATCCTATGCGCGCGACGGCATTCCCAAGCTCGATCGCTATCCCGACGGCCAAACCCTGCCGACGCCCCAGGGCATCGACTTTACGCCCGGCGAGTTGCTCGGCTGCGTGTCGGGCGAGCTTGGCCTCCGTCCCTATCTGGAACGCAACGGCCACACTCTGGTGGTTACCGAGGACAAGGACGGGCCGGACAGCGAATTCGAGCGCGAGCTGGTCGATGCCGACGTAGTCATTTCTCAACCTTTCTGGCCGGCCTATCTAACCGCCGAGCGCATCGCCAAAGCGAAGAATCTAAAGCTGGCGCTGACCGCCGGGATCGGCTCCGACCATGTCGACTTGCAAGCCGCTATCGAACGCGGGATTACCGTTGCCGAAGTCACCTATTGCAACTCGATCAGCGTCGCCGAGCATGTCGTGATGATGATTCTGGGCCTGGTACGCAACTACCTTCAATCATGGGACCTGGTGAAGGCCGGCGGCTGGAACATCGCCGATTGCGCGGCACGCTCCTACGACATCGAAGGAATGCATGTCGGGACGGTGGCAGCCGGGCGCATCGGCAGCGCGGTGCTGCGCAGGCTGAAGCCATTCGACGTCCAACTTCATTACACCGACCGGCACCGGCTGCCCGCCGAGGTCGAGCGCGAGCTTGGCGTGACCTGGCACGAATCCGCTGCCGACATGGTGCCCTATTGCGACGTGGTGACGATCAACGCGCCGCTGCATCCTGAAACCGAGAATCTGTTCGACGAGGCGATGATCGCGCGGATGAAGCGGGGCGCCTATCTGGTGAACACCGCGCGCGGCAAGATCGCCAACCGCGACGCCGTCGCCGCGGCGCTGGAGAGCGGGCAGCTGGCGGGATATGCCGGCGATGTATGGTTCCCGCAGCCTGCGCCACGTAATCATCCGTGGCGGACGATGCCCAACCATGGGATGACTCCGCATATCTCCGGCACCAGCCTGTCGGCTCAAGCCCGCTATGCCGCGGGCACGCGAGAAATCCTCGAATGCTTCCTCGAAGGGCGGCCGATCCGCGAGGAATATCTGATCGTCGAGGGCGGGCAGCTGGCTGGCGCGGGCGCGCACAGTTACAGTCCTGGCAACGCCACCGCGGGATCGGAAGAGGCGGCGAAGTTCAAGGCCGACGCCTAGTTAGTCGGCCAGTCCTCGATCACTTCGACGAACCGGGTTAGCCAGGCATTGGTTTGGTGACCGTCGACCACGCGATGGTCGATGGTCAGCGTGACATAGGCCATCGGCCGGATGAGGATCGCATCCTGACCGTCCACTTCGCGAACCACGACGCGCTTTTCCACCTTGCCGACGCCGAGGATCGCCGCTTGACCGGCATGGAGGATGATTGGCGCGGCAAGCAGGCTGCCCGAAACGCCATGATTGGAGATGGTGAAGCTACCGCCCGAGACGTCCGCCGCAGTAAGCGTTCCGGACCGCGCACGGCTGGTCAGATCGTCAAGCTTGCGGCCGATTTCCTCGAGGTTGAGCGACCCGGCGTCCTTGACCACCGGTACCACCAGCCCCTTCTCGCCAAGCGCGGTGCCCACGCCGATATTGATCGTCGGTGACACCGCGATGCGATCCTCTTCCCAACGGCCGTTGATCGCCGGCGCAGCCGCCATCGCCTCCGCGGCGGCCTTGATCAGATAGGCGGTGTAGCTGAGCTTGACGCCTGTGGCGGACATCGCCGCCTTGTGTGCGGCGATCGCCGAGAAGTCCGCCTCGAACAAGGCGGTGACATGCGGCGCATCGCTGACCGCTCGTACCATATTCTCGGCAATCTTGAGCCGCATGCGGTCATGCGGGACATCCTCAGCGGAATATTGCCGCGGCTGGGCTGTCGATGTCGCACCGATGCCAGCGGTGGTCGCCGACGCGACGGCGCGATCGACATCGTCACGCGTAATTCGTCCGTCGCGGCCGGTGCCGTCAATCCGCGAAGGATCGATGTTGTGTTGAAGGAGTGCACGGCGGACAGACGGAGACAGGCGAGTCTCGATGTCTCCGCTCCCGGGCGCTGGCCGGGGTCCAGGAGCGCCGGCCGCCGCTGCTGGTGCAGCGCCCTGATCCACGGGGGAATTAGCAGCCTCCGTTGCCGCCGGATCAATCTTTGCCAGCAGCGCCCCCGGCTCTGCCTCGTCATCCGTGTCGAGCAATATCTCGGTCAGCACGCCCCCTGCCGGCGACGGCACTTCCTGGGTTACCTTGTCGGTCTCGAGCTCAACCAGCGGCTCATTCTCGAAGACGAGGTCACCGACCCGGCGCAGCCAGGCGCGGACCACCGCCTTGGTGCCCTCCTGCTCGTCAGGAACTCGGACTTCGATCATTTAGAAGCCCACCAGCCGGTCGATCTCGGCGCGGATCTTGTCGACGCTCGGTAGCGCCCATTCCATCAGCTTGGGATGATGCGGGCTGGGCACGTCGGGCATGGTAACGCGGGCAATGGGCGCATCGAGATCGAGGAAAGCTTCATCCGCGACCACGGCCGCGATTTCCGCTCCAAAGCCGCCGGTGCGCAGGTCCTCATGGACGATCAGGCAGCGGCGCGTGCGGCGGACGCTGTCGAGCACCATATCGCGATCCCACGGCATCAGCGTGCGAAGGTCGATGACATCGGCGTCAATCCCATCAGCGGCCAACTCGCAGCGCGGCACCATCGCGCCCCAGGTGACGATGGTAATCCGTTTGCCCTCGCGGGTCTTCTTGGCCTTGCCGAATGGCAGCACAAACCTGTCGCCTGGCCAAGGCCGGCGCGCCCAGCTGTCGTCGAGCATCGCTCGATGTTCGAAAAAGATCACCGGATCATGCCCACGCAGCGACGCCCGCAACAGTCCAACCGCGTCCTCGGCATTGCTCGGCACCGCAACCTTCCAGCCCGGACTATGGACGAACTGAACCTCGTTGGTCTGGCTGTGCCACGGGTCGCCGCATTTGAAGAAGCCGCCGGGGATGCGCAGCACCATCGGCGCGGAGAAGCGGTTGGCGGTGCGCCAGCGCATTGTTCCGCAATCGTTGATCTGCTCTGTCGCGGGCTCGGCATATTTGCGGAATTGAATCTCGGGCACCGGCATCAGGCCCGCCAGTGCCATGCCGACGGCACGGCCGATAATGCCTTCTTCGTTCAATGAGGTGTCGAACACCCGTTCGACGCCATATTTGTCCTGAAGGCCTAGCGTCACCGCGTGAACGCCGCCCTTCGGACCGATATCCTCGCCGAACAGCAGGACGCGCGGATTGGCTTCGAGCTCCTGGTCGAGCACCCTGCGGATGGCGGTCACCATGTTGATTCGCTGGCCCTCCGGCTTCGGCTGCTCGGTCGTGCCATCGAGGCTCAATCCCGCGCCGCCGCCGACCCGGCTCGCTTCGCCGTCGAAGAAGACATGATCGGTGACCCGGTCCGGCGACGACACACCGCGGGCCTCGGCCTCGGCCCTAGCCGCCTCGACCTCTTGCGCGACCGAAGCCTCGATCAGGTCCCAGTTGAGGCTGGACGCGAATGCCTTCAGCTTGGGCAGCGGGTCGCGCGCCCATTCCGCCTCCACCGTCGCTTCGGACTTGTAGGTCTGCGTATCCTGGTAGCTGTGCCCTTCGAGCCGAGGAACAGTCAGCCGAATGAGTGCCGGGCCCTTGCGCGAACGGACATGGCCGATGGCCTCGCCAATCAGGCGTTCGGCTTCCTCGGGTTCGGTCCCGTCGCCGTTCCAGATCGCCAGATTCTTGAAGCTGGCAAGGTTGGCGGCGATATCGCGGCCCGGCGTCTGATAGTCGGACGTCACTGAGATGCCGTAGCCATTGTCCTCGACGTAAAATAGCAACGGCAAAGATTGCGTGGTTGCAATTGTTAGTGCGGACCAAAATCCGCCGGTAGCGCAGCTGGCATCGCCTCCCAGGACCACTGCGATCGAGCCATCGTCTTTCTCACCCAGAACCTTGGCTTTGTAAGCGATCGCCTGCGCCCAGCCGGCAGCGGGCGTATATTGCGCGCCCACGCCGCCGCACATCGGCAGCGCGTGCGCGCCGCCCGGATTGGGATAGTTGAACACAACGCCAATGTCGCGGCCATCGGAATAGCCGCCTGCCAGGCCCATGCCGGAGCCGAGCGCATCGGCCAGCGGCACGCCCAGTGCCAGCAGCATGGGCCTCGAGCGATAATAGCCGCAGGCCGCGTCGCCATCGCGAAGGTGCATACCGAGAATGACCTGCGCCAAGTCATGGCCGCGGGCGGAAAATTGGTAGAGCACCTTCTTTTCGGGAACCAGCCTGGTCTCTTCGAGGTCATCCAGCGCCCGGCTGGTCAGCACCAGTCGAACCACCTCGGCCCAGTCAACGCCGGTTTGCGCCCTAAAGTCGGACTCCGGTTCGACCGTCATAACGTCAGCCATTCATCGCCTCGACGACGGCCCCGATGAAGCGGTCGACCGCGCCGTCAGCCATGCCGATGACGTTGAAGCGGCCGCTGTCGGCCATATAGATTGCATGATCTTCGCGTAGCTGCCGCACCTGCTCCGGCGTGAGCGGCAGCATCGAAAACATGCCGAACTGCCCGCCGATGTAAGCGAGACGCGGATCCGCGGCGGCGATCTGCGAGCGGATGCGATTGATCCGGTCGCGCATTTCGCCGACCTCCGCGTCCCAATCGGTTCTCAGCGCCTCATCTTCCAGCACGATCCTGACACAAGCCGCGCCATGATCGGGCGGCATCGACCACATTTCGCGCGCGATCTGCACGACATGATCCATCGCCCGCTTGGTGCCAGCAGCGTTGCCCGTTTTCAGAAATAGCGATCCAACCCGATCGCGGTAGACGCCGAAATTCTTGTCGCAGCTTTGCGAGGCGACTACCTCGTCGCAGGCGTCGAACAAGGCATGCAACCCCGCCGCGTCCTCGGCAAAGCCCCGGCCGAGGCCCTGATAGGCGATGTCGACGAACGGGATTAGGCCGCGCCGCGACACAATCTCAACCACCTCGCGCCACTGGTTCCCGTCCAGGTCGGCACCGGTCGGGTTGTGGCAGCAGCCGTGCAGCAGCACCACGTCGCCCGCGTTCGCGCCGTTCAACGCATCCGTCATCGCGTCGAAGCGGATGCGGGCCTCCAGGCGGTCGTAATAAGGATATTGGACGATGTTGAGGCCCGCGGCCTCGATCACTGGCACATGGTTGGGCCAGGTCGGGGTCCCGACCAGCACCTTGGCACCGGGATGCGCCGCGGCAATCAGCTTGAAGCCGAGGCTGAGCGCCCCGCAGCCGCCTGGGGTATGGAGGCCAGCAATACGTTCGTCCTCGGCATGGCGGCCGAGCACGATCGGCCGCAGCAACTCGGTGTAGCGCTTGTCCCCGAACCCGCCGATGTAGCTCTTAGTCTGCTGCGTTTCCCACAGCCGCTTCTCGGCGGCCTTAACCGCCCGAAGGATCGGGGTGTTGCCGGCCCCGTCGCGATAGACTCCGACCCCGACATCGATCTTGTCGGGCCGGGAATCGGCATTGGCCATGGCGATCAGCGCGAGCAGGGAATCGCTTTGCACATCGCCGAGAGCGTCGAAGAATTGGGCGCCGCCGTTGGTGCCCGTCATGGTCGGCTCGTCCAGCATGAGCGGGAACTAGCCGAAAGTGCTGCGCCAGTCACGCGTCATAGTCGACCGCGACGCCCTCCCCGACCGGGACCGATTGGCAGGTGAGAACATAGCCGGCGGCGATCTCCTCGTCGGTGAGACCATAGCGCGCGGCCATTTCGACCTTACCCTTGGTCACCTTCGCCCGGCAGGTGGCGCAGACCCCCGCCTTGCATGCGAACGGGGCCGGCAGTCCCGCCTCACGGGCGCTATCAAGGATGTTCGCCTCCGTGAACTCGACCTTGCGCGTGCGGCCGTCGAGCGTGACGCTGAGCGTTAGGCCGGCTGCCTTTTCCTGCAGCTGCGCCATTTGCGCGGCCAGCGCGGCCGATGGCCGGCCGGCGAGGAAGCGCTCGATGTGGATTCGGTCCCTGGCGATGCCCTGGTCGGTCAACGCTGTTTCCGCCGCGTCCATCATCGGCCCGGGGCCGCAAATGAACCAGGCGTCGACCTCTTTCGGCTCGCCGATGAGATGCTCAATCGAAGCATCGATATGCTCGCGGTCGAGCATACCGTTGAACAGCTCGACATCGCCCTCCTCGTCGCTGAGGAAGTGATAAAGTTCGAACCTGCCGAGGTAGCGGTCCTTCAGCGCCGCCAATTGTTCGAGGAAAATGACCGAATTGGAATCGCGATTGCCGTAAAACAGGGTGAACCGGCTCTCCGGCTCGGCCTTCAGCGCGGTCTTGATCAGCGAAATCACCGGTGTGATCCCCGACCCGCCGGCAAAGGCGACATACCGCCGCCCGGCCGACGGATCGAAGTCGACCGTGAACGAGCCGTGCGGGCTCATCACGTCAAGCGTGTCCCCGACCTTCAAATTGTCGCCGACCCAATTGGAGAAAACACCACCGGCAATCCGCTTGACCGTAACTTTGAGCTGCCCCTCGTCAGGCGCAACGCACAGCGAATAGTTGCGGCGCACTTCCTCGCCGCCGATCTCGGCGCGCACCGAAAGATGCTGGCCCGCCTTGAAGCGGAAGGCCTCCTTCAGCTCGTCGGGCAGGCTAAAACGGATGGAATTGGCTTCGTCGGTCTCGGGCACGATCTCCGCGACCCGCAATTTGTAGAAGTGTTCAGCCATCACCAGATCGCGTCGGGGTAGGTGCGCGGCAGATGCTGCATAACGGCCAGCAAATGGCCGAGATGCTCGCTGTGGTGTCCACGGCGCCCGCCCAGGATTGGACGTTGGTCGGCGGGGGCCTCGAGCTTCGCTTCGGCCAGGACGGCCGCAATCGCAGACCGATACTCATCCTCGAACTGCCGCGGATCGGCGGCGATGCCGCGCTCGATCAGCTCGGCCGTTACCTCGTCGACCTCGAACAGCTCGGGAACGAACCGCCAGCACCAGTCGAGGCCTTCCGCCATCCGCCGTGCGCTTTCTTCAGTCCCGTCCCCCAGCCGGACCGTCCAATCGGCCGCCAGCTCGCGATGATAGGCGACTTCCTTGACGCCCTTGGCGGCAATTGCGGCAATACCTTCATGCGAGGAAGCGACCAGCCGCTGGTAGAGCATGTGCTGCCAGGTCGAGAACAGCAGCTGGCGAGCAATAGTTTGGCCGAAGTCTCCGTTGGGCTGCTCAACCAGCCAGCAATTCTTCCAGTCGAGCACATCGCGGTGGAAGGCTAGCTGGTCGGCATCGCCGGCGAGCCCCAGGAAGTTCGTCCCCTGCCCGATCAGGTCGAGCGCGATATTGGCGAGGCTTAGATCGACTTCCAGCGCCGGCGCATGGCCGCACCATTCGCCGAGGCGCTGGCCGAGGACCAGCCCATCGTCGCCGAGCCGCTGGCAATAGTCGGCGATCGCGGGGTCATGTTCGCCCGCCGCCGGTGCGTCGAACGCACCATGATCAGCGGCTCGCTTCGCCGTCTTTTCCACGTCTTTCTCGATGGTCGGAAGGCTCGGCATCAGATGTGCTTCACCTCGTCCGGGATGTCGTAAAATGTCGGATGGCGGTAGATTTTATCCTCCGCCGGTTCAAACAGCTCGCCGGCCTGATCCGGGTCCGAAGCGATGATGTCAGTGGAACGCACGACCCACAGGCTCACCCCTTCGAGCCGCCTCGTGTAGGTGTCTCGGGCGTGGCGGAGCGCGAGCTCCGAGTCAGGAGCATGCACGCTACCAACGTGACGATGGCTAAGACCGCCTTTCGCACGAACAAACACCTCCCACAGCGGCCAGTCGTGACCGGGCATGCGCCTCTCCCTTATCAGTTCGAGTCAGGCCGCGGCACTTGTCCGCCGCTTCGCCTCATAAGCTGCCGCGGCGTCGCGTACCCAGGCGCCATTTTCCCAGGCATCGATGCGGGCCTTCAGCCGCTCCTTGGCGACTGGGCCCTCGCCGCGCACCACCGCGTAAAATTCCTCCCAGTCGACCTCCCCGAAGTCGTAGCCGCCCTTTGCCTCGTTCCATTTCAATTCCGGATCGGGAACGGAGAGGCCAAGAAAGTCGGCCTGCGGAACGCTGATGTCGACGAATTTCTGACGAAGCTCGTCATTGGTCTCGCGCTTGATCCGCCAGCGCATTGACCGCTCGGTATTGGGCGAATTTTCATCAGGCGGACCGAACATCATCAGCGACGGCCACCACCAGCGGTTGAGGGCGTCCTGAGCCATCCGCTTCTGATCGGCCGTGCCGTTGGCAAGCGCGATCATGATTTCATAGCCCTGGCGCTGGTGGAAACTCTCCTCCTTGCACACCCGGACCATGGCTCGGGCATAAGGGCCGTAGCTGGTCCGCTGAAGCGGCACCTGGTTCATGATCGCCGCGCCGTCGACCAGCCAGCCGATCGCGCCGATGTCGGCCCAGGTCAGCGTGGGATAATTGAAGATGGTGCTATACTTGGCCTTGCCGGAGTGAAGGGCGTCGACCATCTGCTCGCGGCTGGTGCCCAGAGTCTCGGCAGCGCAGTAGAGGTAGAGGCCGTGGCCGCCCTCATCCTGCACCTTGGCCAGCAAGATCGCCTTGCGGCGCAGTGACGGAGCCCGGGTGATCCAATTGCCCTCGGGCAGCATGCCAACGATCTCACTGTGCGCATGCTGGCTGATCTGCCGGACCAGCGTCTTGCGGTAAGCGTCGGGCATCCAGTCCTTGGGCTCGATGAATTCGTCCGCTGCAACTCGCGCCTCGAACGCCGCGACCAGCTCCGGGTCCTCGGCGGTCTCGATCGGCTTGACGTTCTTGTTGAGCTCGGTGGTGTACATGCGGCCGATGTAGCGCTTCCGGCCCCGCGCTTCAAACTGCGCTATTCATATTCGGCCGTAATTTCGATGTTGCCACTGTAGGTGCCATCGGCGGTCGATGGGATGGCAATCGATCCGCCGACATTGAAATCGAACCCTGGAGCCCCGGAATTGGTCAATGTGATCGAGGCCGGGGCGACCGGCGTGAAGGGAATCCTGCTGCCATTCGTGGCATTCACAAGATCGGACGCCGCAATGAAGATCCGCACCACTTGCCGATTGACGCCCTGAACGTTGAAGATCGCGGGCTGAGACACTCCCGTACAAGTGGCCGTGGCAGGGCATGAGATGGCCCCCGCCATGCTCATCGAAACGGTCGTGGTGCCAGTTGCGGCCGGCATGACCACACCGAAGTCCAGGTCTTGCTTGGAAGTGAACGACAGGGCTTTGATGACGTTGGCGTTGGCCTGGATGGTGATTTGCGCCGCCTGCGCCGAGGCAAACGGCATCGCGCCGAGCAGGGCGCCCGCAGCAATCCCGGAAATGATGCGCGATATGGAGACCACGGGCAGCCCAGAGTTGGATCCAGCCTGCACCGGTAACCGGTTGTGGTGAAAAAGCCGTTAACCAGCTGCAACGACCTCCCCCATCGCGGAGAGGAGTGCTAGGCAGCGGCGATGACCTACGAATCCCTTATTTTCGACCGTTCCGACGGGATCGCCCGGATTACGCTTAACCGGCCCGATCGGCTGAACAGCTTCACGCGGGCCATGCACGCCGAGCTGAGGGATGCGCTCACCAGTCTCGGTGATGCGCGGGTGGTCATCCTGACGGGCGCGGGGCGCGGGTTTTGCGCGGGACAGGATCTCAATGATCGTGCGGTTGCGCCCGGAGAAGCGGTCGACTTGGGGGAGACGGTCGAGGAAAGCTGGAACCCGCTGATCCGGACCCTTTCCAAATTGCCGCAACCGGTCATCGCCAGGATCAACGGAGTGGCGGCCGGAGCGGGCGCCAATATCGCGCTTGCCTGCGACCTGGTGATCGCTGCGAAGTCGGCTAAGTTTATCCAGAGCTTCTCAGCGCTTGGCCTGATCCCCGATAGCGGCGGCAGCTGGCACCTTCCTCGCCTGGTCGGCCAGGCACGGGCGTTGGGCCTGGCACTGACGGGCGATCCATTGACAGCCGACAAGGCCGCTGAATGGGGCCTAATCTGGAAAGCGGTCGATGATGATCAACTCGATACCGAAGTCGATGCCGTTGCGGCCAAGCTTGCCGCGTTGCCGCCGCTCGGCCTCGCCGCGATCAAGCAGATTATCCGCACCAGTTCGAGTCGCACGCTCGACGAGGAACTCGACCTGCAACGCGATGAGATGCGCCGCCTCGGTTTCACCCACGATTATCGTGAGGGCGTCGCTGCCTTTCTCGAAAAACGGCCAGCCAAATTCGAGGGTCGTTGATCAGGCGACCAGCTCGGAAAACCTGGGCAAGTCGATATTGCCGCCTGACACGACACAGACGATCGGCCCATCGGTTGCTTGCCCGTTCAGCGCGGCCGCCAACGCCAAGGCACCTGCTCCTTCGGAAATGGTCCGGGTCTTCTCGGCGATCAGGCGCATCGCATCCTTCGTCTGGTCGAGCGATACGGTGACCGCACCATCGACGATTGGCTCCATCCGTTGCCACATCCGTTCGGTGACGCTCTGCCCGCCCGCGCCATCGACGAACGAGGCTTGCCAGTCGGGGAATTTGCTCGGGCCGCCCTGCGTCAGCGAATAGGCATAGGGTGACGCGGTCTCCGGTTCGGCGCCTAGCAGTTTCACATTGGGCCGCAACGCCTTCACCGCGCTGCCAACCCCAGTGATTAGCCCGCCGCCGCCGATCGCGGTGATCACCGTTTGCACCCCCGGCAGCTGCTCGACGATCTCCAGTCCCATGGTGCCGTGGCCGGCAATGAAATCATGATTGTCGAACGGATGGATGATGGTGCCGTCCAGCCCATTGAAAGCATGCGCTTCTGCGGCCTTCCAGGCTTGCTCATAGGACACGGGGAGGATGGTCGCTCCCAGCGCCCTCATCCGCTCGAGCTTGGTTTGCGGTGCGGTTTCGATCGCCACAACGGAACAGGCAATGCCTGCTTTGCGGGCAGCGTAGGCTACGCCCTGGCCCGCATTGCCGGCGCTGATCGTCCAGACGCCGCGGGCGCGTTCCTCGTCGGCTAGCTTGGCGACCGCATTAGCCGCGCCGCGGATCTTGTAGGCGTTGGTTGGCTGGAGGTTTTCCAGTTTGAGGTAGATTTCCGGCCCACCGCTTCCAAGCTCGAGCCGCACCAGCGGAGTCCGCAGGACAGTCTCCTCGACATTTCGTCGTGCCGTTTCAATGTCATTCAGCGATATTGGCCTTACCGGGTCAACCATGCGCGCCTCTTTTGGATCACGGGTGCTCAACCGTGCGACTTCTTCTAAGGTAGGGCAATGAAGACTCTCAACCTGCTCAATTACAGCTCCGACCAATGGGTGTCAGGCGACAGCGCCTCGCTCAGCGACATTGCGAGCGCGATCGATGGAAGCCTGGTTGCCCGCACCGGCTCCGGCGGGCTCGATTTCGGCGGGATGCTGCGTCATGCCCGCGAGGTCGGCGGGCCAGCGCTCAGGAAGCTGACCTTTCATGAGCGGGCGCGGATCATCAAAGGCCTCGGCACGGCCATCATGGCCCGCAAGGAGGAGTTGTACGAGCTCAACTATCAGACCGGCGCTACCCGCAAGGACGGCTGGATCGATATCGAAGGTGGCGCCGGAACGCTGTTCAGCTTCTCGTCCAAGGGCCGCCGCGAACTGCCCGACGCCCACGTCCTGCTCGACGGCCAAGTCGAGCCGCTGTCGAAGACCGGCAGCTTTATCGGCCAGCATATTTACACGCCGTTGCAGGGCGCGGCGGTGCATATCAACGCTTTCAACTTCCCGGTGTGGGGGATGCTGGAGAAGCTGGCGCCGGCGCTGCTCGCCGGCATGCCGGCCATCGTCAAACCGGCCAGCGCCACCGCCTATCTGTGCGAAGCGGCCTTTCGGGTGATGATCGACAGCGGCTTGCTGCCGAAAGGGGCAGTGCAGCTGATCGTCGGCGGAGTCGGCGACTTGTTCGATCATCTGACCGGCCAGGACGTGGTCAGCTTCACCGGTTCGGCATCGACCGCCCTGAAGCTCCGCTCCCACCCGGTCGTCCAGCGCGAGAGCGTCAAATTCGTTGCCGAGCAAGACAGTTTGAACGCCTCGCTGCTTGGGCCCGACGCGGCGCCCGGGACGGCCGAATTCGACCTGTTCGTCAAGGAAGTCGTCAACGAAATGACGGTCAAGGCGGGCCAGAAGTGCACCGCGATCCGCCGCGCCATGGCGCCTGCTGAGCATCTCGACGCGGTCGAGGCGGCGATCCGCGACCGGCTGGCGGCGACCAAGGTCGGCGACCCTCGCGACAAGGAAAGCCGTATGGGCGCGCTGGTCTCGACCGGCCAGCGCGACGATGTCCGCGCTAAGATCGGCAAGCTGACCGCCGCCGGTGCCCGCATCGTCGCCGGCGATCCCGGTGCCGCGCCAGGTGCCGCCGGCGGTGCCTTCATGGAGCCCATCCTGCTCCGGAGCGACGATCCCTGGTCGAATGCAGCGGTCCATGACGTCGAAGCATTTGGACCGGTGTCGACCGTCATGCCCTACCAGGATTTGGCCGACGCCATTGCGTTGGCCAACCGCGGGATGGGCAGCCTGGCTCTGTCGCTATTCACTCATTCGCCTGAAGCGGCGCGCGAGTTTATCCAGGGCGCTGCCGCCTATCACGGCCGGATGCTGGTGCTGAACCGCGACAATGCGGCCGAGAGCACCGGCCATGGCTCGCCCTTGCCAGTGCTGGTCCACGGTGGTCCCGGCCGCGCCGGCGGAAGCGAGGAGATGGGCGGTATCCGCGGCGTGAAGCATTACATGCAGCGCACCGCGATCCAGTCTACTCCGGCGATGATCGCCGCAATCAGCGAACAATATATCCCGGGCGGGCCCAAGCATGAGATTGGCACCCACCCGTTCCGCCGCCGCATGTCGGAGCTGTCAATCGGCGACACGTTAAAGACCAAGTCGCGGACGGTGACGATCGCGGACAT
>Ga0157380_10001248_pt1 | contig 16519 bp, 16 predicted proteins | sample S35metaG_FD_119757 | JGI IMG/M metagenome (GOLD analysis project Ga0157380, IMG submission 119757) | Switchgrass rhizosphere microbial communities from Kellogg Biological Station, Michigan, USA - S3-5 metaG | ecosystem: Host-associated > Plants > Roots > Rhizosphere > Soil | place: USA... | reverse complement strand
TGGATAACTCAAAAAAAATTCTAAAAAATATCCAAATTTATCACTGGAGTTATCCACATTACAACATCGTGGTAATAGCTAAAAACCGTAAACCAATTTTAGGACGAGACACTTTTGTTAACCGTTGTGTTTTGGTGTCTTTGTGGCATTTTTAAAGTAGGTTCGCATCGTACATCTCCACCCGCCAATCAAGGTACCTAATCTTCTGTCCTTGCTCGCTGGGCTACAACCTACCCAATCTACAATCGTCAATCTAAAATCTACAATCAAATCCAGTAGTTTTTCCGAAAAAAAATCCTTCCGCTTGGGTGATAACAATTACGATGTCGGCACTCGTTCTTAGACATACACCAGCCTATGCTCTTATGATTCGTAATTTCCTCATCATCGCACTGCGAAATTTTCAACGTCAAAAACTTTTCTCATTGCTTAATATGTTTGGGCTGGCATTAGGGCTGGCCAGCGCAATACTCATTTTCTTGTATGTCAGCGACGAGCTGCAGTACGACGTCATGCATCCTCACTATGACAATACTTACCGTGTCGGATGTTCTTTTACGAATCCAAACGGCCAGGTATTTGACAATACAACATCACCTGGATTCTGGATAAAGCATTTGAAAGAAACGCGTAGCGAAGTCGTTGATGCCACGCGGGTAGATTACATTGGTTATCCAACGTCATTACACCATAAGCCAACAGATAAAATTATTCTGACTGAAGAGATTAAATGGGCCGAGCCAGGATTTGATGAGATCATAGATTTCCACCTAAGCAAAGGCAATCAGGCAAAGATGTTTGATGATTACAATACAATAGTGCTGAGCGAAACGGGCGCTGAAAGATTATTTGGCGACGAAGATCCCCTCGGCGAGGTCATCAGCATTAAACATCCATTCGCGACCGATGGAAAGGAGATCGACGTAATGGTGACAGGAGTCTATAAAGATTTACCTTCTAATTCTCATTTCAAACCCAAGTATCTTGTCAATGTCAATGCCTTCCGGAGTGTGGTTCCAAATTTCACCAACTATATGGAGGGAACCCGATTTCGTGACCGAATCGAATTTTTTGAGAACTACCTGGTGTTAAAACCCGGGGCCGATACGAAGGCGATTGAAGCCGACTTACAGGAACAGGCCAATCATTTGGTTCAGTCCGATTCTGGCACGGCAGCTGCGGGGTTCAAGATGTCTGCCTTCTTAACCAAGATGTCGGACTTACACTTCGACGAAAAAAATCTTTGGGAAAATGATAGCACAAGAGGCGATCGAAAATACCTGGTAATTTTTAGTGCAGTTGCCGTGTTGATACTGCTCATTGCCTGCATCAACTACATGAATCTTGCAACGGCGCGGTCATCCAGAAGAGCTAAAGAAGTTGGCCTCCGAAAATCCTTGGGGAGCAAACGTTCTGAACTGGCTAAACAGTTTTTTTATGAATCGATGCTCATGACGTTGGGATCTCTTGTGATCGCACTAATCCTTGTTGTCATTCTACTGCAGCCCTTCAATCAACTTGCGCACAAAACGTTTACGTTAACCTCACTCTTGAATCCATACATGATTGTAATCGTCCTGCTGATCGTTTTATTCATGGCTTTCCTTTCAGGAAGTTATCCAGCCATTTACCTTTCTGCGTTCAGGCCAGCCGATGTATTGAAGGGACAGATCATAAAGGGAAAGGGAGCAGAGCTATTTCGCAAAAGCCTGGTTACGATTCAATACACCGTCTCACTGATTCTGATCATTTCAACATTCATAGTAATTCGGCAAATGGATCACATGCAAAATACCAAACTAAATCAGCAAGGAAGCCAACTCCTGTCTATTCGCTATGGTGGAATTGCGCCCCAGGAGAAATTTGAAGCTTTTAAACAAGCCGTCTTACAGGATAAAGATATCGAACACGTGACCATGGCGAATCACTTACCCCGCCTCAACTACTTTGGCTACATAGGTGCGAACGTGAGGTTTCCGGAATTGTCGGATAAAAATCTGCAATGGAATCAATTGAATGTGGAATTCGATTTCGCCAAAACTTATTCACTGGAATTTATAGCCGGACGCGACTTGGATGTCAACAATGCCGCGGATTCGTCCAGCGTCATTTTAAATGAGGCCGCTGTAAAAGCACTCAACCAGCCACTCGAAAAAATTATGGGTGCAACAGTTCAAGAAGCCAATAATAACAATGGGAATAACAATCGCACCTATAAAGTAATTGGAGTCGTGAAGGATTTTCCATTCAGGTCGATGCATCAGGCCATTGAACCTCTGCTGCTAAATCCACGCGTTCATTTTATTGACCGTATCGCTTACGTGAAGTTACCGCCGGGAAAATTCCAGGAGAAAATTGCCTCCATTGAAAAAAAATGGAAGGAGATCTTTCCGGCCGTTGGATTCGATTATTGGTTTCTCAGCGATGAATTTACCCGGATGTATGAAACAGAGGCCAGAGTTTCATCGATGGCTAAAAGCTTTGCCATCCTTGCTATCTTGATAACAGCGCTGGGCGTTTTTGGGCTGGCCTCGTACACTGCCGAACAAAAGACTAAAGAAGTTGGAATTCGAAAAGTGTTGGGTGCGGAAGTCCTTCAGGTCATTGGAATGTTCTTGTGGCTATTTGTTAAAATTTTTCTTGTAGCCTGCGTGCTGGCAGTACCGGTTGCTTATTTTATGGCCGACAAATGGCTAGCGGGTTTTGCTTACCGGTCGCCCATAAGTGCGACAATTTTTGGCGCCAGTCTTTTGGGACTATTGCTGATAACGCTGATGACGGTAAGCTACGAAACCTGGAAGGCTGCAAAGACGAATCCTGTAAATTCATTGCGAAGTGAGTAGGTTCGAAGTTTGATGTTTGAGGCCTGCCTGCCGGCAGGCAGGTTCGAGGTTGCCGGTAGCCAAATGTGTAGGGCTTAATTTAAAGCCCAACTATTCTTGTAGCTCTTTTAACTCGATATTTCTAAAGTCTATGGGCTGGCCCTCACTTTGCAGGGCGATATAACCGGATGTCAACGGCTTACCTACCTGCCAAATCGTGCTATCATAGCCTTGAACGACGCCACCACCCATTGAGGGTTTGCTGTATTGCAATACCGTGTCGCCATTGATAATGTGCGTGATGAGAGAATCTCCCAACACAATAAGTTCAGCACGTACCCATTCATCTTTATCATAGGTTTTGGACGTGGAGTTCAGACAATGACTTTCATACATCTTTCCCTGGTAAACAATTTCGGTGCCGGGGGAACACATGTTTCCGGTGGGCCGGGGATTTCCATCGCCCAATCCGGCAAGAAATTGCATCTCCACTGAAATAGGCCAATTTTGTTCCTTCAGCATGCCGCGAGGATCCTGTGAATGAAACATTACTCCGCTGTTCAGCATCGTATAATCCGGAGCACCTTTTTGAAGTTCGCCGGTAAAATGGTACTCTAACTTTAGATGGAAATGAGAGAGCGGCTTTTTGTAATAGAGATGTGAAAACTGGTCGTTGAAGTCGCCGTACTGATCGTATCTCACTTTGATCATGCCGTCTTCCACCCGGAAAGTATTTCCGAAGTTATCGCCGACATCATGATGATGAACTTTTACGATCCAGTCATTCAGATCTTTGCCGTTGAAGATTTTTATAAATTCATTTTCCGTTTTGGTTTCTTTCGGAACGCCACATCCCAGAGCAAAGGCCATCATAAAAAGAGACAGTGATTTCCACATGTTATTTCTGTTTGTTTTATAATCAAGAAATGGTAAGAAGATTGCGAATTTAAATTTGAGTTAATTTAAAAAATTGACAAGCATCAAATCTAATTAAAAGAAAACGACTATTACTCATCAAGCTTCAACCGGTAAACTTTACCACTGCTATACGCCAATACATACAGATTTTTCTTCTCGTCTTCCCCAAAGGAAGATAACCCATCAGAAAGCGTGGCAACAAGTTCATTTTTTACTGCCTTCTTCCCAGAATAGCTTAATGCCCAAATATTGCCAGAAACAAAATCGCCATAAACATATTTACCTGCTAGCCCAGTCAAATTTTTATCATGACAGACATAACCGCCGGTGACCGACCGGCCCGTGCTGCTGCCTTGACGATAACTCCAGATGGGCAAAATCAAATTTTCTTTGTTGCAATTTTGCGGTTTGAAACATTTTTCTGCCTCCATAATTCTCCATCCATAGTTTCCGCCCTTTTCGACTATATCAATTTCTTCAATTTCATTTTGACCTACGTCGCCGGCCCATAGCCAACCTGTTTCATCATCGAAATTAAACCGCCATGCATTGCGTAATCCGTAAGCAAAGATCTCTTCCCGATAACCTTCGCCATTTCCGCGAAATGGATTGTCCTGGGGTATGCTATATTTTCTACTACCAGACGGTTTGTTCACATCAATTCTTAAAATTTTTCCCAGAAGAGATTTTAGGTCTTGTGCATTGTTGTGAGGATCCCCTCCGCTACCACCATCGCCGGCTGAAATGTAGAGATAGCCATCTTTTCCAAAAGCAATCTTTCCACCATTGTGATTTGAAAAGGGCTGCCTATATCGAAGTAGAATTTCTTCCGACGATGGATCTGCAGTTTCCGCATTGGAGCGGCTAATCTTAAACCGGGAGACAATAGTTTCCAACGGACTACTCCGGGTATAATTCACGTAAAAGAATCCGTTGCTCTTATAATCTGGATGAAAAGCCAACCCTAACAAGCCTTTCTCACCTCCACTATCAACTTTTTTCACGATATCAAGAAACACCGATGCGTTTTTCACATCTGCTTGGTTCGGAAAGGACATGATCCTTCCTTTCTGCTCGACAACAAATACGCGGTTGGAGTTGTCGAGCGGGCTTGTTAACTCGACAGGCATGTCGAACTCCAAGGCGGGAAAAGCCGGAGAAAGGTCATAAGGGGCAATGCTCTTCCTGTGCGTTTCGGGTTTAAGGTCACTGCCGGCGAAAAGGAACGGTAAGATCAAAACTGAAGGTAAAATTGCTTTTTTCATAAAATGAAATTTCATTTTTGGGCAAAGATCATTGACGAGGCTACCACTTGTTATACCGTAGATTCATGACGAATCGAACCTCAAACACAATAATTATTCAATAAAACTTACTTATCTGATTTTCGTGCCTCGACATAGAACGTTGCGCTTTAGGATTGCGTACCTTGCGGCCTCAAACATCCGCCATTAATGATCCGTCTGATTATTTTTTCCCTTAAGCGCTTTGCGTGGTTTAAACGTCTAAATGCAAAAGTAACTTACGAACTTTTAGCAAAGCGGGTTCCAGCAGCTGAATGGCAGTTCATGAATTATGGTTATGTGCCTAATACGAACGAAAAGCCGATTGTATTGCCCGATGACCCCAAAATTCAAAGGTATCCTTTGCAGATGTATCATTATCTGGCCTTAAAAACCCAGGTAGAAGGTAAGGCGGTCCTGGAAGTTGGCAGTGGTCGTGGTGGTGGTGCCAAGCACATTGCGAGTGCATTAAAGCCGGCATCTTATATTGGAATGGACCTTGCTCAGAATGCTGTTGACCTTGCGAACAATCTCCATAAAGTTCCAAATTTGAAATTTATCCAGGGTAGCGCTGAAGAAATCCCCCTGCCCGACAACAGTATTGATGTGGTGCTTAATGTCGAGTCCTGTCACGCCTATGGAGATGTGGAAAAATTTATAAGCGAAGTAAAACGGGTCTTAAAACCAGAAGGTGTACTCGCATTGGTCGATTTCCGTGACGCTGAAAAAATGAACATTCTTCGCGACCAACTTAAGGGATCCGGTCTGCAATGGATCGAAGAAGAAAATATATGCAGTAACGTTATTCAAGCCATCGAGGCCGAAGACGACGTGAAGAAGGCCCGTATAGAAAAATTATTCCCCGCGAAATGGCAAAAGCTTTTTGGTGAGTTTGCCGGCGTGGTTGGCTCGAAGTTCTATACAAAACTAAAATGCGGTACGAAAGTCTATCACCGGTTCGTCCTTAAAAAGGCGTTTTAGCCACAATTCAAGTTTCGTTTTTCATTTATTTATTTTTTGAGCCCGTTTGCCAGTAAATCGGCCCTTCGATTTCCGCTTTTATTTTATAGAATAAAAAAATAACAAAAACAGGTGGTTTCATTACATGTCCATTCAGGATATACCACTTGACGTATGGATACTCCTCCACCAGAAAACGCATAAAAGGTTAAGCAGCTTGTAAGGCAGCGCAAAAAAGCCCTTTTCACGTCACCAAATTATCACCATTATGTTTCGAATAGCCTTTCTCATTGCATCCCTGTGCATATTCGCCCTTATGGCCAATGCCTTGATTATTCAATTGGACAACTACTTCAATAAGAAAAAGCAAAGCAAAAAATGATACCTAACCAAATCATTTTTTCAATTACGAATTTTAAAAGAACGATCATTTGTTGAAGTTCAACAGGTGTGGGGCGATGCAATCAGTTAGTATACCGGTGCCGTTGTGCCGCAATTCCAAGCCGGCGGTGGCCTTTATCAACAGGGGCATTAAGTTTCATGGACATAATGAACGGCAAAACCGCTAAGGATTTTGCGCTGGATCTTAAACAAAAATCTAACTAAATCTTTCCGAGACGAAGGTTTAGTTGAAGCGAAAGAGCGGAAGAAATTCCGCTCTTTTTTTTGCTTCTGATCTCGCTTGTTGCTCCATTGGGTCACGTGGTTTTGTTTGGCTTATTAATTCGAGAATTATTCATCCATTTTTGGGAAGTCGATTTTTCTGATTCCTCTATTTCAACACCTGGTTCAATGTTTACACCATGGCACAATATTGTTGATGGGTGTTGAAACATTAAACTTATGAAACCTGCTCTTGTACTGTATTTTGCTCTTATTCTCGTTATGAGTTTGATCTTTGCTGTTGTGTACAGCGCATTTAAAAATGTAGTTGAGTCCTATCCCGTTACATTTTCCCTGATCCTCATAACGACTTTGTTAGTGGGCATGTACGGCATCACGGACAACATTATTTGCCAAGAAGCACCCACCAAATACACGAAGAAATAATTTTTTAAACCTTATTTGAAGCCAATTTTTTCAAGGGACCGCTGTGACACACAGTGGTCTTTTTGTTTTTCACGAATAGCCATTCTGTTTTTCCGAGCATCCGGGTAAATTTTAATTGACTGCCGCCATGCACGCATAGTTCGATTCTCTTAAAGGTTGGGCATGAGTTATTTCTTGATATTCGTTAGTTTACTACCTTCAAGAACCAATTCAACCATCTATGAGAAACCTTCTTTTACTAATAGTTACGGTCTTCATACTATCATCGTTAGAGGTAGTCGGCCAATCAAAAAGTCTCTTTAATGGCAAAGACTTGACGGGGTGGCATGTTGACGTGCCTGACATGGATAAAGACAAGTCATTGAAAAATCCTTTCATCATTCGCAACGGAATGCTCGTCAGCTTAGGGACACCCGGGGGGCATTTGATTACAGATGCCATATATCAAAATTACAGACTGGAGGTTCAATATCGTTTTGCGGGAACGCCTGGTAACTGTGGGGTACTGGTGCATGCATCGACGCCACGGGCACTCTATGGGATGTTTCCAAAATCCATTGAGGTTCAGCTGATGCATGAAAATGCGGGCGATTTCTGGTGTATCGTGGAAGACATCCGGGTACAGGACATGGAGAAAAGAAGAGGGCCAAAAGATAACTGGGGAACAACTGAAGATAAACTGAGGCGGATTACCAACCTAACTGACGGGTCCGAGAAACCATTAGGTGAATGGAATGACATTAAAATAGAATGCCTGAATACCTCCGTGAAGGTCTGGGTAAACGGAATACTCGTTAATCAAGGATTTGATTGCACTGCTCAAAAAGGTCAGATAGCCTTGCAGGCGGAAGGTTCCGAGGTGGAATTCAAAAAAATATTGCTGACCCCTATCACTAAACTAACGGATTAAGTTTTGACGTTTTATGCTTCAAAAGAGGCTATTTAAAATACTTGCGAGGATCAACAGGCTGATTCTTCCGCGGGTGAGTAAACGAGATCTAACCAAATTGTCTAAAATGGACAAAGCGCTGGTAGCCTACCGATATTGGGTAACTACGCACGCGCTTGACTAGGTGATGTATGGCTTACTTGCTGGATGCGATTAAGTCGTAGGCATTCGTACGCGATGCGTGAATTACGACTTCATCTTCTTCGCGAGCAACGCTTTCGGTTGCCTGCTTCTTACTCACGCGGCTGCTGAGTTTCTCATTTTTGGATTCGGGCAAATAGGCAGCGTCCATTGTGTTGACAGCATTCCCCAACACCTCTAACTGGACAAGAAAAGTTGAGATTTTATCGGCCTCTACAGACTGCGGCACACCGGTAACTGTAAAACCCATGAGCGACCCATCGTTATTGTAGACATGGGTATAGGTCAATTTCGGGTATTTCTGGTGCGCATAGTACAATTTAACAGCAAGTTCATTGATAGATTCCACCGTAATCGCATATTCCTCCTGAGAGTTGATGACATATTGGCTTCCAGCAACAGGTTGGGATGATGTATTTTGTGCAAATAAGTTAAAGCTCGCTAATAAACCCGCAAATATTCCAACTGCGATTAAAAGCCTTTGTCTGAGAGATGTGGTCATTTGGTTTGTCTTTAATTTTGTTGAGTCAAATCTAATAGGTGTTTGAGGCCTAGTTCAATGACGAATCACCCGACTCAAAATGATGTTCATCATCATGTTTAGTAGGTAAAATTTATGCCAGGTCTTAAAACCTTCGATTTTTCGACGAGATGCGGGTTTTGGGGGTTAAGACTGTGGAATCCTCTCTACACGGCAAAAAAGACGACGATTTTGGGATACCCTTTTCCCTTTCTGGCACTTTTTGATGGAAAACTCGAGGCCTGCTTCTAAACGGAGGTTCAGCGACTTTCACCGTCACCGCTAATAATATTTCAATGTTCTATTGGCCAACTTATATCTATCTTTTCTCCTTCAAAGAAACTTTAAAACATGAAAGCTGCATTTCAATTCCTGATCGTTGTTATGACGATGATTTCATTTCAAACTGCAAACGCCCAGTCACCTGCGAATGCTGATGCGCCAGCGTTGTCCTTAAACCACATCGCGATCTATGTCTTTGATTTAAAAAAGAGCACCACTTTTTACGAAAATATATTGGGCTTAAAACAGATACCGGAACCTTTTCATGACGGAAAGCATACTTGGTTCACGATTGGAGCAGCTGGGAGTCTTCACCTTATTCAGGGAGCACCCGCTAATATTTCACGAGATAAAAATGATCACCTGTGTTTTAGCGTAAAATCAATTGACGAGTTCATCGCAAATCTCGACAAGCATAAAATTGAATACACGAACTGGCCTGGTACCGCGAAGGCACCAACGGTACGGGTGGATGGCGTAAAGCAGGTTTATTTTGTTGACCCTGATGGGCATTGGATCGAGATCAACGATGCTCTTCCAAAATAGGTGCAAGCAGAGCTTACTTTTTTACCACCAGTCCTTCGTTCGGGGTCCATTTATCGTATTCCATGTAAAAGGCTGTGCTCTTTGCGACTTCCTCACCTTTTAGTTTTGAAACCAAATGTAGTGCACCATCAATTCCAGCGGAAATACCGGCTGTTGTAATTACGTTACCATTGTCAACGTAGCGAACGTCTGATAGAACTTTTGCTTTTGGAACATCCTTTTTCAATGCGTCAATACTAGCATGAAAAGTTGTGGCTGTTAAATTATCGAGCACGCCGGCCCTTCCTAAGATAAAGGCACCTGTGCATACAGAAAAATAGTAGTCTGGCTTTTGACTCTTCACCCACGCAATGACCTGCTCATCGTCCGTAGCACTATTTGCATTGCCGCCAAAGAACGCAAGTATGTCAGCCTTCGGGGCATCATGGATATCATATTCCGGTATTACTTTTAAGATACCCTGTGAAAGAATCGGTTTTTTTGTTTTCGAAACGGTGAAAACTTCAAATCCTGAATACGAAAATACTTCCATAGGTCCAGCAAAATCCAACACCTCAACGCCATCTTGCAGGTAAAAACAAATACTCGTCTTTTTTCCCGTCATACTTTTTTTTCGCTGTTCAGCAGTTTGCTTTACCAGTACCATTCCGCAGTGCTGACAAGTGCCAGGTTTCTCAAATGAGAGCTGATCACACCGATTATTACAGGGAGGGCAGTAGTAGGCTTCTAAATTCGAACCTGATACTTGTTGACCTTGCAGGGAAATAAAACTCAAGGCCGCAACAATGCCCATTAGTAAACCTTTCATAATTCTCTATTTAATTTATTTCGTCTTTTTTAACGTTTCTTCGAGCGCCAATTTTCTTGATTGTCAAATCTTGCTGTTTTCTTTTGATTTAATATGAATATAACGAATTCATTGTATCATCTTATAATTTTACAGGCAAGTCATTTGCAATTTTAACCTCAAGATTATGAAAAGAATTTCTGTCCTCATCCTCTTTTTCGCTTCGACGTTTCAACTTTCCGGTCAATCATTAAAGTCAGTATTGCTTACGCAGCTAAAGGCTACCCACGACAAAGAAGAATGGTTCGTGCCCGTAAATGTGGCGTTGAAGGGAGTAACCGCCGAACAAGCCGTGTGGAAAGATGGAAGCGAAAACCATTCTATTGGTCAACTGGCAAATCATCTGCTGTTCTGGAATGAGCGGCAGGTTAAGACTTTCAAAGGCGAAAAATTAGAACCGTTCAATGGGAACAACGACGAAACTTTTAATGCTTTCACAAAAGAGCAATGGACACAAACCTTAAAAAAACTGGATGACGTTTTAGTGGAACTGGAAAAAATAATCCAAAATGCCGACGAAGCTTCGCTTAAATCCTGGGCCGAAACCATCGGTAACATCAGTACCCATAATGCATATCATACTGGGCAAATTATTTTTGTGCGGAAGCTGCAAGGTTCCTGGAAGCCGGAAAAGGGCGCCAAATAATTCGCATCACTTGCTTTTATTCCGATATTTCGTTCCATGAAGGAACTGTTTTTGATTAGCGGCTTGGGCGCCGATAAAAGGGTTTTCGATTTCCTGGATTTAAGCTCTTATAGCATTCATCATGTCAATTGGATAACACCCCTGCCAAGCGAAGCCATGGCAGCATATGCGACCAGATTGTTGCCTCAGATAACTTCGCACAAACCTATACTCATTGGGGTTTCTTTCGGCGGAATGATCGCCTTGGAAATAGGAAAGCTTATCCCCGTAGAGAAAGTCATTCTGATCTCGTCTGCGAAATCGTCGAATGCTATTCCATCGTACCTTAAAATTATACCCAAACTTAGATTGGAAAAGTTGCTACGCCCAGCTTCACTAAAAAAACCAAATGAAATATTTTTTTGGCTCTTTGGCGTCACTTCAAAAGAGCACAAAGCCTTGCTTGCGTCCATCATGAACGATACGGACGAAGTATTTCTCGCCTGGGCAATCGAGACGATACCACGATGGCATATTAATACTTCGCCAAATCAGACAATTCAGATCCATGGAACTAAAGACAGAATATTAAATGTCCGGAATGCCGATTATCTCGTAAACGGCGGTGGGCATTTAATGGTCGTGACGCAGGCCAAAGAAGTAAGTCAGATCCTCAAAACGATTTTGGTCGCGTGAATCAGACCGTATCTTATTTTTGACTCCAGTAGTCAACAACGGTGACTTTGTCCAGATGAGGACCTAAAATTTTTCCGAATGCCTTATGGTCCGGATGGATGAGGTAGGCATCCCGATCTTTCTCGTTGGAGAATGTTAATAAGAAACAATGGGTCAACCCTTGATTAAGTTTTTCAGGACTATTGTTCGTGCCCCATTCATATCCTTTGATCAGAGAAAGCTTGCCCGCTAAATCAGCAAAAGCTGCCTCAACTTTTTTTACATCTTCGGGCGTGGAGGCATCTTTAAATTTAAAAAGAACTACGTGCCTGAGCACCTTTGATTCCGTGGACTGGGCCGTTGCGGTCAGTGCCCCTATCATAACAAACGAAACTGCCAGACAAAGTGTCAAAATTATTTTCATGCTTATGAGATTAGATAGTATAAATCTTGTGGAAAAAATAAAATGAGTTGTGCCTCACTTGCGTAGGCACAACAAAGAGACCTCGACTATTTATATCCCCATTTCTTCATGATTTCCAAATCCTCTTTCATGCATGCGATAGGTGTTTTCCCTTGATACGATTCTTGTTCTATAATGAAATGTATTGTGCCGCCGGCTTTTCGGCCCAGGTCGATTACTTCCTTGGGGTTTACAATGCCTTTACCCAGTACAGTGCTTTCATATTTTTCATTCCCTTCAGTCGCGGTTATTTCATCTTTTACGTGCATCGACTGAAATCTTCCGGGATACTGTTTGACTATATCAATCGCTTTAGCCCCGCCGTTATACAGGTTACCGATATCCAACTGCTGTATCACGAGTGTGGGATCGGTGTTCTGAAGCATAATATCATAAACGACCTTTCCATCCAGTTTTTCGCTGAATTCAAATGCATGGTTATGATAGCCGAACTTCATTCCCGACTTTTTACACAGCTCACCTGACTTATTGAATACATCCATAAACCTTTTCAAATCATCCCCGGTTTTCCAATATTCCTTCTCGAGCGAAGGACTAATAACAAATTGCTGGCCCACAATGGCTGCATCTTCGACCGTATATTTCCACAGATCTGTAAAATCTTTTTTGGTGGTGTCCCAATGCTTTCCACCAAGTACGGTATGTCCACTGGGCATTTGCATTCCGAGGTCGGCTAATATCTTTTTGAATTCCTTGGCACCATGTCCATAAAATTTTCGGTTGTTGTAGTTGGCGTGCTCTACATGTTTATATCCCATTGCAGAAAGTTGTTTTAATGTTCCCAAAGGATCATTTTTCATGTCATCGCGAACGGAATATAATTGTAGTCCAACCAATTCTTGTGCGCCCTTAGCGGCAAAAAGGGAACGGGTTGAAAGACTAGATGCTGCAACCAGGAGTGCTCCTTGTTTAATAAAATTTCTACGAGATGTGTACATAAGGTTTGTAGTTATATTAGAATCTAAATTTATACTATTTTTTTTACGTGCTTTTAAGTGCTAATTGATAAGCCTGCTCATAATGTTTGATCAAGTTTGACCAATCAAAACGGAAAGAGTTGTTTTCGACGTTCGTCCGTTGGAGTATTCGCTCACGCCGCGATTGTTTCAGGAAATTATACATCAGTTCCGTGAGTTGGGTAGCAGACCAATCGAATGTCCGTTTTCCCCGTTCAATTACGTGCAGGCCATATTCTTCATGTTGTGGGATATGATGCAATATATAATCCCCGAACCCTGCAAGGTCACTGGTGATACTGGGCACTGCGCTCGCCATACATTCCAGAGGCGTATATCCCCATGGCTCATAATAACTTGGAAATATCCCGAGATGGCATCCGCGTACAAATTGAACATAGTCCATGCCAAACAGCGGATTGCTGGTGCTGATAAAATCAGGATGATAAACAATCTTGATATTATCTTCCGGGCTGTTTAAAAGTTTTTTTACCTGAATCATGTTCAAGATCTCATCATTTTCTTCATTCACCAGGCGATGCGTAATGACTAACGGATTTTTCTTCGTCTTCCATGACTGGATAGTTCTTCGATATCGCAGGTTCCAATATTCGTCAACAAAGTCATTCAGATCTGGCATTTGAGTTTCATTGCGAACGGTGCTTTCATAAAACAACCTTCGGCCTACCTGCTGCTGTATCGCATTGCAGGTTTCAGATATTTCCTGCATCATGGCCTTTGACTGGAGCACCTCGGGCCTTATGTTGTGAAAATCCCTTTTCGTTACAAAAAACATCACGACGGTGATATCTGAATTTTCTTTTTTAAGACGTTGATTTAACCTTGATAACGCTTCTAACGTCAGGTCGAAACCCTTATTTTTAAATTCATATCGGCCCGAAGTAAAAAAATACAAGGTCTTGTCGAAGTCGAAGGAATAGGATTGAAAAAAATGAGCCATCACAAAACGATGAATTTCTTCCTTGAACAAAACATGCTGATTTTGAAACTCATGTAGTATTTCAAACCGCTCTATGTTAAGTCCATTGGGGAGAATTGCCTCCGGCTTTCGTTTCAACAAATGTTTACACTCTCTCGCGGTTACTTCGCTTACAGTACTTAATACATCCGCCGTATTGGCGCACAAAAATTCAATCCGGGCCTCTGGCTCAATACCAAATTTCCTGGCTTCATCTTCCCATTTAAAAAAGGGAAGGTGAGCATAAAACAAAGGTGAATTGATAGCTAGATGTCGGCCGAGCTGTGTGGCATGCGTTGTAAACACGGTTTTGATGGGCATCCCCTCGCGTTTCATATCCAAAATCGGCAGTGCCGCCATCCATTCGTGGAAGTGCGCGATCACGTTTTGTTCTTTATCGACAAGCTTGATCAATTCATCAAAAAACAGCTTTGTTAAATAGCCAAATGAGATGACCTGATTGAGGAGGGTACTATCCTTCTGGATATCGATACCATGATTTTTCCAAAGAAGATATTTAACAACATTGAGTGACTTATCCTGAACCACATTAGGATTTAATAGGACCACGCGTGGCTTACCGGTAATCAACCATTGTGCGTAGTGTACATCGTATCCCTTTTTCCGAAGAACTGCAGCTGCCTGCCCGAAAATATCCTGAGAGTCGTCCAGGGGCTCTAGCTCGGCCTGAATGTTTCGGCTTAGATAAGGCCCAATCATACAATAAGGTCCACTCACGTTTTCAACCATGCATGGGGCTTTTGACCGAATAACGGTATAAATACCCCCTACCTGGTTACATACTTCCCAGGCAACTTCCACGATACAGGAAGCAGGAAAGTGCGATGAGACAGCTGGACGTTTCGACATTTCCTAAGTTTAAACCAAATAAATAGAACGATGTTTAGCTCTCATGAAACTGTTATTTCGGCACATAAAGGGCCATTGTGGCGCACAACATATCACTCCGTTGTAACTTTAAATGTCAAAATTTCTGAAATGATAACATCGTTTTTAATGGATTATGTTTTGAGGTCACTCTAAAAAACTCACTGACCTATGAACTTTGAAAAATTTACTATAAAATCTCAAGAAGCTTTACAAAAGTCGGCAGAGATAGCAATGGGTTTACAAAATCAAGCAATCGAGCCCGGCCACTTGCTCAAAGCTATTCTCGAAACAGATGAAAATGTTTCGAATTATGTTTTTAAGAAACTGAATGTAAATGCGACAATCCTAAACAATAAGCTCGACGAAATTTTACATGGATATCCACGGATATCCGGGCAGCAACCTTATCTGTCTTCTGCCAGCAACTCGATACTACAACTCGCTGAAAAAGAACTTCGGGAATTTAAAGATGAATACATCGCCATTGAGCATTTGTTGCTTGCCTTACTTGCGAGTAAGGATAAAGTAAGTGCTATAATGAAAGATGCGGGCGTTGAACGTCTGCCGTTGATAAAAGCAATTAAGGAATTGCGGGGCGGCACCAAGGTGACAGATCAAAATGCGGAAGCAAAATATAAATCCCTCGAACGGTACTCTAAAAATCTTAACGATTTGGCGAGTCAGGGAAAAATTGACCCTGTCATTGGACGCGATGAAGAAATACGACGTGTTCTACAAATTCTTTCGCGACGCACAAAAAACAATCCGATCCTTTTGGGCGAGCCAGGAGTGGGAAAAACCGCCATCGTTGAGGGCATGGCCCAGCGTATCGTTGACGGAGACGTACCGGAAAACCTGAAAGATAAAATCCTGGTGTCACTCGATATGGGCTTGCTGGTGGCGGGTGCGAAATATAAGGGAGAGTTTGAGGAGCGTCTGAAAGCCGTTATTAAAGAAGTAACGGATTCGAACGGGCAGATCATTCTTTTTATTGACGAAATACACACGTTGATTGGTGCTGGTGGAGGGGGCGAGGGCGCCATGGATGCGGCAAACTTGTTAAAACCTGCGCTGGCACGAGGAGAGCTGCACGCTATTGGTGCCACTACATTAAAGGAGTATCAAAAATATATTGAAAAGGACAAAGCCCTTGAGCGTCGTTTTCAGTCCGTCATGGTAAATGAGCCTAGTATTGAAGATTCGATTTCTATACTTCGCGGGATCAAAGACAAATATGAATTGCACCACGGCGTCCGCATAAAGGATGACGCGGTAATTGCCTCGGTGGAGCTTTCCAGCAGATATATCAGCGACCGCTTCTTGCCCGATAAGGCAATTGATTTGATGGACGAGGCGGCAGCCAAGTTGCGACTTGAAATGGATTCCCTCCCAGAAGAGCTTGATGAGCTTAATCGCAAAATCATGCAACTGGAAATCGAGCGCGAAGCTATACGCCGGGAAAAGGATAAAGAAAAGGAAAGTATTCTATCGAAGGAAATTGCTGAACTCGCAGAAATACGAAACTCATTGAAAGCGAAATGGGAGGGCGAAAAAGAAGTTGTACATGGAATTCAAAAAGAAAAAGAACATA
>Ga0157380_10001246_pt1 | contig 16525 bp, 13 predicted proteins | sample S35metaG_FD_119757 | JGI IMG/M metagenome (GOLD analysis project Ga0157380, IMG submission 119757) | Switchgrass rhizosphere microbial communities from Kellogg Biological Station, Michigan, USA - S3-5 metaG | ecosystem: Host-associated > Plants > Roots > Rhizosphere > Soil | place: USA... | reverse complement strand
GTGGCGGCGGTGGTGGTGGCGGCGGCCGTCCCAACCGCAGTGGCAATCACGACGGCAACCGGGGCGATGGCAACCGGGGCCGGCAGCCGCAGCACGACGATCTCCCGCAGGACGATCCGTTCGACAGCGATGACGTAGGGATCATTTCCCCTTCCGAGCTGGCGGCCTCGCGCCAGTCGATGAACCTGACTCAGCTCAAGCTGAAGCCGGTTCCGGAACTGGTGGAAGTCGCGCAGAAGATGGGGCTGGAGAATCTCGCCCGCTCGCGCAAACAAGACATCATCTTTTCCATCCTCAAGGCGCATGCGCGCAGCGGCGAGGATATCTACGGCGACGGAGTGCTGGAAATCCTGCAGGACGGCTTCGGTTTCCTGCGTTCCGCCGATAGTTCCTACATGGCCGGCCCCGACGATATCTACGTCAGCCCGAGCCAGATCCGCCGCTTCAACCTGCGCACCGGCGATTCCATCTCCGGCCTGATTCGTCCGCCGAAAGACGGCGAACGCTACTTCGCGCTGCTCAAGGTCGGCGAGATCAATTTCGATTCGCCCGAAGGCGCCAAGCACAAGGTGCTGTTCGAAAACCTCACGCCGCTGCATCCGACCAAGCGTTTCAAGCTGGAACGCGGCAACGGTTCGAGCGAAGACATGACGGCGCGCATCATCGATCTCGTGGCGCCGATCGGCAAAGGCCAGCGCGGCCTCATCATCTCGCCGCCGAAAGCCGGTAAGACGATGCTGCTGCAGAACATCGCGAGTTCGATCACCTCGAATCATCCCGACGTCTATCTCATCGTGCTGCTCATCGACGAGCGTCCCGAGGAAGTGACCGAGATGACGCGCACCGTGCGTGGCGAAGTCGTGTCGTCGACGTTCGACGAACCGGCGACGCGCCATGTGCAGGTCGCGGAAATGGTCATCGAGAAGGCCAAGCGGCTGGTCGAGCACAAGCGCGACGTGGTCATCCTGCTCGATTCGATCACCCGTCTCGCGCGTGCCTACAACACCGTCGTGCCGAGTTCCGGCAAGGTGCTGACTGGCGGCGTGGACGCGAACGCGCTGCAACGTCCGAAGCGATTCTTCGGTGCGGCTCGCAATATCGAGGAAGGTGGATCTCTCACCATTCTCGCCACGGCGCTGATCGATACCGGTTCGCGCATGGACGACGTGATCTACGAAGAGTTCAAGGGCACCGGCAACTCGGAAATCCATCTCGACCGCCGCGTTTCCGAAAAGCGCGTCTTCCCCGCAGTGAACATCAACCGTTCAGGCACCCGCCGCGAAGAGTTGATCACCTCGCAGGAAGAACTGCAGAAGATCTGGATCCTGCGCAAGCTGCTGCATCCGATGGACGAACTGGCCGCCATCGAATTCCTCATCGACAAGATGAAGGACACCAAGACCAACGGCGACTTCTTCGACGCGATGAAGCGCTGACGCGCTCGGGGACAGTCCCCTTGCGAGACTGTCCGTTTCTCGCACGGTGCAGAATGAACAGGGCCGGAGTCCATGATTCCGGCCCTGTTTCTTTTCTGCCCGTGTTCTCCGTGCGAATCCCTGTAGGAACCTGGGTTGATTCCTCAACGCAGGCGATCTCGTCCCCGACATCGATGTCAGCTAACACGGCACTGCGTCACAACGCGCAGGCACTGTTGGGAGGTGCCTGCGGGCTTGCGAAGCGGTTCTCAGTATCCGGGCCGCCCGCCTAGTTAACGTCGTTCCTAATTGCCGCCGATGAATTGGCCACGAATCCGGTCCATGAACGAACCCCGTTCCGACTCGCCCACGCTGCGGCTGCGCCGGCTGGATGCGTCCGCTCACGAAATCCAGGAGCTGATTCGTGAGGGGCGGATCAATACGCTGTTCCAGCCGATCGTCGATCCCCGCGCACGAGGAGTGTGTGGGTTCGAAGCGCTCGCCCGTGGCCCGTCGGATAGCTGGCTGCATTCGCCGCAGAACCTCTTCGAGGCTGCGCGCCGCGCGGGTCTGAAGCTGGAACTGGATTTCCTTTGCATCCAGAACACGTTCAAGCGATTCGTCTCATCCCGGGTCGCGGGGCAGCTGTTCGTCAACGTCTCGCCCGACAGCATCTACGAGGCTTCGAACTTCGCCGCGCGCTTTCTCGATCTCGCCGCCGCGGCAGGCATGGCTCCCAGCCGCTGCGTCGTCGAACTGACCGAGGAGAGCCTGCTGGAAGACTACGAGCGGTTGCGAACCACGCTGCAAGGTTTGCGCGAGGCGGGCTGTGAAATCGCCATCGACGACCTGGGCGCTGGCTCGTCGGGACTGCGCACCTGGTCGGAGCTGAAGCCCGATTTCGTCAAGATCGACCGCTACTTCATCAGCGGCATCGACGCCGACCAGACCAAGCTCGAATTCGTCCGCTCCATTCTCGACATGGGCCGCGCGATGGGATGCCGCGTCATAGCAGAAGGCGTGGAAACCGATCGCGAGTGCCGCGAACTCGTGGACCTGGGCATCGACCGCCTGCAGGGCCATTTGCTGGGACGTCCCAACGCGGTACCCGTGCCGGTGCTGCAACACGTGGAAGCACTGGATCGATCCATCGTTACGCATGGCGCCTTGTGTGCCGAGCACATCGCCGTCTATGTGCCGCCGGTATCCCCGGACATGCGCGTGATGGAGCTGGTCGAACTGTTTCGCGACTCGCCGTCGTGCCTGACGATCGCGGTGGTTCGCGATGGCCGGCCCGTCGGTGTCGTGCATCGCGAGGAATTGTTCGCGCTGCTGGCCAAGCCGCTGCATCCCGAAATTTTCAATCGCAAGCCGGTGACTGCGGTGATGGAGTCGCCGACCCTGATGATCGACGGGCAGCTGCGGCTGGAACAGGTCAGCCGCCTGGTCACGCAGAAGGGCCGCCCGCGGCTCACCGAAGAGTTCGTGATCACTAAGGACGGGCGCTATCACGGCATGGGCCAGACCATCGACCTGCTGCGGCTGATCACCGAACAGCAGCTGCAGACGGCCAAGCATTCCAATCCGCTGACCTTGCTGCCCGGCAACGGCGCCATCCGCAGTTGCATCGACCGCTTGATCGCCACGGACCGCCGCTTCATCGTGGCCTTTTTCGACCTGGACGCGTTCAAGCCGTTCAACGACGTATACGGCACCGCGCAGGGCGACCAGGTGATCCTGCATCTCGCCGGCTTGCTGAAGAGCACGTTGTCGCCGCGGCTGGATTTCATCGGCCACGTGGGCGGCGACGATTTCATGGTCGTCATGCGTTCATCGGACTGGCGCGAGCGCATTGCCAGGCTGCTGGAGCAGTTCAGCCAGAGCATCTCCGGCTTCTATTCACCCGAGCATGCGCTGCTGGGACATATCGTCTCCACCGGTCGCGACGGCATAGTGAAGGAATTTCCGCTGCTGACGCTGTCGGTGGCGGCGCTGTATTCGGAAACGCTCGGCGCGACCAGCGCCGACGCCATCGCTCACCAACTCGCGCACGTCAAGAAGATCGCCAAGCAACGGCCCGGCAACAGCTTCGTGCTGCGGACGGGCGAACGCATGATCGACTTGCTGCCGGCCGCCACGGCGGTGGCCAAGCCCGAGGAAACCGCTGACCTGCTTCCCATCGAAGAGATGGTGGCAGCCCGCGCCTGAGCTACTTGCCCGTGTTCTGCCCCAGGCGGTAGAGCAATACCGCCAGCCGCTGCGACTGGATCTGGAAATTGCGCAGGTCGGCGAACTCTTTTGCCGTATGCGCGCCACCGCCGAGCAGTCCCAGGCCGTCTATTGCCATCTCAACGTGATCTGCAGCGAACGAGACGTCGGCTGCGCCGGCACGTCTTGGGTTGACCGCAGTGACTGGCCCGAATCCGAGGTCGCGGCTCACACCGTCGTAGATTCCCAGCAGGCGTGCGTTGCCTTCCGTCGGCGACATCGGTGGATAGCCGTCGTCGAATACGATCTCCGCCGAGGTTTTCGGCAAATGCGCCGCGACGATCCGGCGCATGGTCTCTTTCACCTTGTCGCGTTGCGCGATGGTCAGGCAGCGCAGGTCCCCGGACGCGATGGCTTTCGGCACGACGATATTGTTCTTGCCTGAAGCCGTTCCCTGCAGCGGTTCGGGCTTGAAGTCGATCTGAGCTCCCCCGACGACGAGGCCTGGATTGAAGGTGAGGAATTCTTCGCCGCTCAACTCGGTGTAGAACGCAGACAGGATGCGCGACAACTCGTAGACCGCACCGGCGCCAACCTCGTCCGTAAAAATCTGTGACGAGTGCGCAGTCACGCCGGTGGTGATGACCTGCCAGTGTCCGGAACTGCGGCGGGCGGTCACTGCAGTTGCTGGATTGTCCGCAGCGTTCTCGAGGCCGATCGCAATGTCGGCGGCCTTCGCTGCATCGATCAGCGTCTTGCGTGCCAGCTCCATCGGCGCACCCGAGTCTTCCTCATCGCCATGCAGTACCACGGTGAGTTCGAGATCGTCCAGGGCGTGCACTTTGTCCAGGGCAGCGAGCGCTGTGAGCGCAACGACGATGCCGCCTTTCATGTCCGCGGTTCCGGGTCCGCTGGCGATGTTGGCATCGACGCGCTGGTATTCTTGGAACGGACTGGTGGGTTCGAACACCGTGTCGAGATGGCCGATCAGCAGGATGTGTTTCCCCTTGCCGCTGTTCCGGCCGTCGCGATGTGCGACGAGGTGACCGGCTCGGCCGAAGGGTGCGCCATCGACCCATTGCGTCTTGAATCCCAGTGCCGCGAACCGCGGTTCGAACACGTCGCCGGTCTTGCGGACGCCCGCGAAGTTCATGGTGCCGCTGTTGATGTCGACCACGGTTTCGAGCAGCTGGATGGCCTGTTCCTGCTGGCCGGCGATGTAGGCAACGATGGCTTTCTCGTTCTTGTCGCGCGGCGCGGCCCATGCCCGTCCGCCCAATGAAGCTACGCACAGCGCAGCTAACACCAAAGAAACGACGCAAACCCGCTGGCGCATGAACCCTTCCCTCAAAAAAACAGCGACAACCGACTCTGTGTCATCATGGAACCCATGACAGAGCCGCTCAAACCCGACACGGCCGTGACCGCGGAAGGCGAAGCCTATCCTTCCAAGCGGCTGCAGTACACCGATGTTGCCGCTCCCGAATTCGGCGCCGCCGTGGCGCTCGCGCCGCGCATCTATTGGTGCCGAATTCCACTGCCTGTCGATCTCAATCACATCAACGTGTGGCTGCTCGACTGCGGCGATGGCTATGTGCTCGTCGACACCGGCATGGGTGCGCAGGTCTGCATGGAGGCATGGGACAGGCTCGGCGCAACCATGTTCGAGCGGAAGCCGCTGCGAGCGATTTTCACTACGCACATCCATCCCGACCATCTCGGTCTCGCGGCCTGGCTGCAGGAGCGCTATCGAGTACCGGTGCTGATGTCGAAGCGCACCTTCGAGCAGGCGGAAATATGGTTGCGCGGCACTGACGCCATCGGCGCCGAAGCCGTCGAGGAATTCTTTCGTTCGCACGGCCTGCCCGACGGCAACAGCATGCGCTCGGTGTTCACGCCGCAGCGATTCGCGAAAATGGCGAGCGGCATGCCCGAAGTCTTGCGGCACATCGAAGACAACGAAGTGCTGGAGTGGGGCGATCGCTGGACGGCGCTGGAGACCAACGGCCACGCCGAAGGCCATCTGTGCCTGTCCAACGGCGAGCAGCGCCTGCTCATCAGCGGCGACCAGGTGCTGCCGACGATTTCGTCGAACATAGGGTTTGCCGCGAGTAACCAGGATCCGAATCCGCTCGATTCATTCCTGTCGTCGTTGCAGCGGCTGCGGGCACTGGACCCGGCGACGCTGGTGTTGCCTGCGCACGGCCTGCCGTTCCAGGGATTGCAGCAACGGATCGACGACCTGGTGAGTCATCATCACGGGAAGCTCGATGCAGTCGTCGACGCTTGCGCCGAGCCGAAGACTGGCTATGACATCCTTCCCGTCATGTTCCGGCGTGTGCTCATCGGCGTGCATCTGTTCCTGGCGATGGCGGAGGCCCTCGCGCACCTGGAATATCTGGTTTACGCGGGCCGGCTGCACCGGCGGACAGGCAGCGACGGAGTGATCCGCTACGCTCGCGATTGACGGGGACAATGTGAGCCACGAAACACTTGTCTATCGCCAGGAACTGACGCCGATTCATTTCATCGAGCGGGCGGGCGAGGCGTACGCCGAACGGATTGCCGCCGTCGATGGCGACACGGCGTACGACTGGCGGCAGTTCCGTTCGCGAGCGCGTCAGTTCGCTTCGGGCCTGCGGAAACAGGGGCTGGCTCGCGACGATCGCGTTGCCTTTCTCGCATTCAACACCGAGCCGCTGCTGCTGGCGCATTTCGGTGTTCCCATGGCGCGTGGCGTGCTGGTCGCGATCAATACTCGCTGGTCGGCGCAGGAGATTGCCTATGTGATCGGGCATTGCGGCGCACGCAGCATCTGCATTTCCAGGATAGATCTGCTACCGGCCTGGAGATCGTTCGATAGCGGCGTGACGCATTTCTGCGCGGCGCCCACTGTGCTCATCATGCTTGCCAACGATGCAGCGGCGCATCGACTGAGTAGACCCGTGCGCATCTTCACTGCCGGTGCGCCGCCTTCGCCTACATTGATAGCGAGAATGGCCGAGCTGAATTTCGAACTCGATCATGTCTACGGGCTGACGGAAACTTACGGCCCGTACACGATCAATATTCCGTCGCCACGCGCCGAGGCTTCGGCGGAATCACAGGCAAAGCTGCGCGCCCGGCAGGGGTTCTCGAATCTGCTGGCCGGCGAGACGCGCGTCGTCGACGATCGAATGCAGGAGGTGCCTCGCGACGGCGCGACCCTGGGCGAAGTCGTCATGCGGGGCAACGTCGTCATGAAAGGCTATTTCGACGATCCGGAAGCGACGGCGCGAGCGTTCGAAGGAGGCTGGTTTCATAGCGGCGATCTGGCCGTCGTCCACGCGGACGGTGCAATCGAATTGCGCGATCGCAAGAAGGACATCATCATTTCCGGCGGCGAGAACATCAGTACGATCGAAGTCGAACAGGCGGTGGCGAGTCATCCGGCCGTGATGGAATGCGCGGTCATCGCCGTACCGCATGCGAAGTGGGGTGAAGTGCCCAAGGCATTCGTCGTGCTCAAGCCCGGAATCGTCGCTACTGCGATGGAGATCGTCGACCATTGCCGTGCACGCGTCGCTCGATTCAAGGTGCCGCACAGCGTCGAGTTCGGTGAACTGCCCAAGACATCGACGGGGAAGATCCAGAAGTTCGTATTGCGCGAACGCGAATGGCGCAACCATGACAAACGCATCAACTGACTCGTTGCAGCTGCGGGAGTACCTGCATCGCGTCGGATTCAGCGGCGAGCCTCGCCCCGATCTGGATACGCTCAAGCGCCTGCACCGCGGCCATCTCGCCGCGATTTCCTATGAGAATCTCGATGTGCAGCTGGGACGCCGTGTCGGGTTCGACCCAGCGGCGGTCTTCGACAAGCTGGTCAGGTCGAAGCGCGGCGGCTGGTGTTTCGAAATGAATGGTCTGCTCGCATGGGCGCTGGAGCAGATCGGCTTTCGCGTGATGCGAGTTGCCGGAGCGGTGGGGCGTGACGTGCGGGGCGATGGATCCATAGGCAATCACCTGGCGCTGATCGTCGACCTGGATCGGCCCTACCTGGCCGATGTAGGTTTCGGCGACGGACTGATCGAGCCCACGCCGCTGGTGGAGGCCAGCCTGCGGCAGGAGTTCTTCGAATTTCGCCTGCAGCGCCTGGATGAGGAGGGACCGGATGGCTGGTGGCGCTTTCACAATCATCGATACGGCGGCGCACCCTCCTTCGATTTCCAGCTCTCACCCGCCCGTAGTGAAGTGTTCGAGCGACAGAGCGACTGGCTGCAGACAGCGCCGGAATCGGGGTTCGTGCAGAACTCCGTGTGCCAGAGGTTTCATGGCGGCGAACTTTCCATCCTGCGTGGGAAGGTGCTGAAGGTGATCGGTGAACACGGCGTGTCGCAGCGGACGATCGAAGACTTCGCCGACTATCGGGAAGTGCTCGGGCGCCGGTTCGGCCTGGAGCTGCCCGATCTCGGATTCCTGTGGCACAAGGTCAGCGAACGTCACGAGGCATGGTTGCGGCAACAGGGAACTTGAGCCTGTTGCCGGCTGGACGGCCGAGTCTTGAACTACTTCTCCACCGCCATGTCGGTAGCGCTCGGCTCCTCTCCGGTGAACAGGATGGCCTTCGCGCCCGTGACTGTTCCGATCGTGGCGCGGTTGCTGACGTAAAGATCGATTTCCTGTTCGGCGCGTATCGCGCCGGTCACCGTGGCATTCGGTCCGATCACGACCCTTGGTTTCTGGTGGCGGCCCCAGTTGTGCCCGGGCACGCTGGGCTTCTCGATCAGGATGCCACCGGCAACCGAGGAATCGGCGCCGACCAGGATGTCGCCGTTGGTGGTCTTGATGCCGCCCTGGATGCGGGCTGCGGATAGCGCCACCCTACCGTTGACGTTCGAGAATCCGCCGCCGATCTCAGCGTTCCGCGCCAGCGTCGCCGATCCATTCGTGGCACTGACGCTGCCTTTGACGCGTGCGCCTTCGTCCAGCGTCATGCGTCCGTTGACCGTGTCTATCTTGCTTGCCGTCGCGCCCTGGCCGAGGCTGATGGAGCCGTTGACCGTGTGCAGCGCGTCGATGCTGGCCCGGTCGCCGACGTCGATCGAGCCGTTGACGGTCTCGACATCCTTGGCGACCACGCCGCCATCGATGCGGATGGAGCCATTGACGGTCTGCACATCCCCGACCGGGGACTGCGCAGTGACGTGCACCGAGCCGTTCACCTTCGAAATATCGTCGTCCGCCGTGGCCAGCAACGGCAGGCAGGCCAAGGCAGCAAGAGCGGCGCGATAGCAATGTTTCACGATGAATCTCCGCGACGAGTGTGCTGGCTTGGATGCGGCCCAGGGCTCGAGGGTTGCATCCGATCGCACGCGGGGATGGCAATCGAGCGTCGAACTCCACGGGACGTCGCCAGCTGCGCGGTAACATCGTGTATCGTCGCGGTCCATGGAATCTACTCTGCATGTCGCCTCCATCGCACAGGTCATTCAACTTTCCGTGGCGCCGGTGTTCCTGTTGGCCGGTGTCGGCACCACGCTGAACGTGCTCGCTACCCGCATCGCCCGCATCATCGATCGGGCGCGCGGCATGGAGGAAACACTGCTGCAGGCCAACCCCGCCGATACCGCCGAACTGCACGAGCGCCTGAAGGTCCTGTCGCATCGGGCGACGCTCATCAATCGCGCCATCGGCCTGAGCGTGCTGTGCGGTTTCCTGGTGTCGCTGGTGGTTGCTGCTTTGTTCGTGAGTGCATCGTTGCGTATCGATCTCTCCATGCCGATCGCAGTCGCATTTGTCATCGCGCTGTTGAGTCTCGCAGCGGCGCTGCTATGTTTCCTGCGTGAAGTGTTCGTCGCCACCGCGTCGCTGACTTTCGGCGGCGTCCGCAAACATCGCCTGCCCCCAGAATGAGCCCGGATCGAATGCGTCGAACATGGGAGTCGACACCGGCATGGAATCTAGGGAAGACGTCACGCATCGTCGCAGCCGCGCGACCTCTGAGCCCCTCCAGGTCGCTGCGAGTCGCCGTGGAATGACACCTCTGGTCCAAACGTGTCAGGCATGACCCGAATGGGTGGTGAGGGGGGCATTACGGCATTCGATTCCGTGATCCAGTGCACACCTTGCTGCGCCCGTGATTCCGCATGATGCCGCCCAGGATGTCGCCCGCCCTGCCACAAATGATCGTCGAACCGGATGCCTTTCGCGTGTCGCGCGAGAGCGGTTTGCTCGTCAGCGAACTACATGGCGCCGTTGCGGTATGTGTCTACGACGATACCCAGGGCGTTGGCGGCCTCCTGCATCTGCGTTACGTGGCCACCAGCAGCACCAACCAGGCGCTCGACCTGACCGACAACACCCTGAGCTCCGACCTGCTGCTGATGGACCGCTTCTGCAAGGAAATGCGCAAGCTCGGTGCACGCAAACAGAGCTGGCGTGTCGATCTCATCGGCCATACGCCGGAAGTCGGCGGCATGGACGAGCCCGCAGCCACGGTGCTCGACCTGGTCAAAGCGTACTTTGCTGATTCGCGCCGCGCGGTGGAGTGCAAGGAAGTGCGTCGCCGACTGGGCCTGACAGTGCGACTGGAGTCGCGTGAAGGCCGCATCTGGATCAACGGCAGCAGCGACGAACTGCGAACCTTCGGCATGGCGGTCGCGACCGCCTGACACCTCTGCGCGTTGCCACGGCAACGGCTTGTCCCATTTCGGCTGCCGCGTCAGGTACCATGCGCCGATGCTCAGGTGCTGACTCCAAGAATCATGGCAGAACCCTCCCAGTCCCCTCCTGCTGCTCCCAAGCCTTTCTATCGCACGCTGTATTTCCAGGTTCTGCTCGCCATTGCACTGGGCGTGATGCTCGGGCACTTCTTCCCCGACACCGCCGCGAAGATGAAGCCGTTGGGCGATGGCTTCATCAAGCTCATCAAGATGCTGATCGCGCCGATCATTTTCTGCACCGTGGTGTCGGGCATCGCCGGCATGGAGAGCATGAAGTCGGTGGGCAAGACCGGCGTGCTCGCATTGCTATATTTCGAAGTGGTCAGCAGCATCGCGCTCGTCATCGGCCTGGTCGTCGTCAATGTCGTCAAGCCGGGGGCCGGCATGAACGTCGACGTGGCGACGCTCGACGCCAGCGGCGTGCAGAGTTATGCGCAGGCGGCGCAGTCCCAGACCATCGTCGATTTCCTGCTCAATATCATTCCGAGCACGGCCATCGATGCGTTCGCCAAGGGCGAGATCCTGCAGGTGCTGCTGTTCGCCTTGCTGTTTGGATTCGCGCTGCATCGCCTGGGTGAGCGCGGCCGCGGACTCCAAGATTGGATCGAGCAGGTCTCGCGCGTGCTGTTCGGCATCATCGAGATCGTCATGCGTCTCGCACCGCTCGGTGCCTTCGGCGCCATGGCGTTCACCATAGGCAAGTACGGCGTGTCGTCGCTCGCATCGCTCGGCCAGCTGATGGCATGTTTCTATCTCACCTGCGTACTCTTTGTATTCATCGTCCTGGGCGCCATTGCGGCCGCCCATGGATTCAGCATCGGCAAGTTCGTGCGCTATATTCGCGAGGAGCTGTTCATCGTCCTCGGCACTTCTTCGTCCGAGTCGGTACTGCCGCGCATGATGTCCAAGATGGAGCAGGCAGGCGTGAGCCGCTCGGTGGTCGGCCTGGTCATTCCCACCGGCTATTCGTTCAACCTGGATGGAACCTCCATCTATCTCACCATGGCAGCCGTCTTCATCGCACAGGCGACCAATACACCGATGTCGTTGCTCGATCAGCTCACGCTGCTTACCGTGCTGTTACTGACATCGAAAGGAGCTGCGGGCGTCACCGGCAGCGGCTTTATCGTGCTGGCGGCTACCCTCTCGGCCGTTGGTACCTTGCCCGTCGCCGCGCTGGCCTTGATCCTTGGCATCGACCGCTTCATGTCCGAAGCGCGTGCGCTCACCAACCTGGTCGGCAACGGCGTGGCCACCATCGTGGTCGGCAAGTGGTGCGGGGCCCTCGACCCGCAGCGTCTAAAAGCGAGCCTCGACTCGAAATCATGAATAAGAATACCGGCCCGGCAATATATGACGTAGCGATGCACATCGAGCCGGTTACCACTACGGAACAGTTCGAGCGAATTGCCGAACTCGCACGCGAGATCTGGTACGAGTATTACGTCCCGCTCATCGGCAAAGCGCAGGTCGACTACATGGTCGCGAAGTTCCAGACCGCGACGGCCATGCAGCAACAGGCCGACGGCGAGGGCTACCTATATTTCACGATAGCGGACGGTGGAAAGCTGTTAGGGTACTTCGCCATCCAGCCACGTACCGACGAACGATCCATGTTCATCAGCAAGCTGTACCTGCATTCGCGCAGCCGTGGCCGAGGAACCGGGCGGATGGCCCTGGAGTTCATCGAGCGGGAGAGCCGCGCCCGAGGGCTGAATCTGCTCTGGCTCACCGTGAACAAGGGCAATCCCACGGTATCCACTTATCAGCGCTGGGGATTTCGCATCGCCACCGCCCTCGTCATGGACATCGGGAACGGCTTCGTCATGGACGACTATCGGATGGAAAAGCCGGTCGAAATGCTGATTTAGCGTCACTCCAAAGTCGGAGGCGTGCGACAGTGCAATTGCGAGAGGGCGGCGGCTAAACTGCGGAAAATGAGTGTGTCGATCGATAAGGACTCCGGCGAGAGCGGCGAAAGCCCGCGCGTGGTGCTATCAGGCTGGCTGAACGACTACAGCGCCGGACGCTGCGACCGTGCGGATATGCAAACGTCCTTCCTGGAAATCTGCAGGGGCAATCCGGAGGCTCCGTGGGACGCGCTGGCGCTGCTGGATCAATACCAACGCCGTGGCCGAATCGACGCCGCATTGGCCCGCACGCTCAAGGCGGACATCGCCCAGCTGGTGTTCGGAGCCTCCAACCAGACCGAAGGGCCACGCGAACCTGCCAAGGATGCCGATCCGTCGATGACGACGGGATCGGGATGGCGCAAACAGGTACCCGTCGCGGAACGTCCGCCACCGGTGCGCCCGGCCAAGAATGACGCAGGGCCAGATGAAGCGATCCGTCCGGAAGCAGCCGCGGCGGCCGCTGTGTTGCGGTCGGAAGCGATCGTCTCCGAGCCGACGCTTTTCCGACGTCCCGACTTCGATCCACCGACACGGCCACCCCCACGGATGGCGGAGCCGATGGCGGAAACGCCATCGACGCAATCCACGCCTCCGGTCGCTTCCGTTACGACTCCGGCCGCTCCTGGGATGGTCCTGCGGGAGCGTTACGAACTATTGGAAATCATCGGCAAGGGCAAAGTAGGCACCGTCTACAAAGCCTTTGATCGTCATCGCAGCCACCTGCCGGGTCCCGCCCGCTACGTCGCGGTCAAGGTGCTGAAATCGAAGTACCGGGACCGGCCCGAGGCCATTACCGAGCTGGAGCGCGAATCGTACGAAGCGCAGTCGCTGTCTCACCCGAACATCGTCAGCGTCTTCGACCTGGACCGCCATGGCGATACCTATTTCATCGTCATGGAATTGCTCGAAGGCGAGCTGCTGTCGAACGTGCTGCGCTGGCTGGATGGCCGTTCTCTCTCTCGCGACCGTGCCTTCGCGATCATCGGGACCATCGGCAATGCATTGATCCATGCGCACCAGCGCAACATAGTGCATGCCGACCTCAAGCCGGCGAACGTGATGATCACCAGCGCAGGCGAACTCAAGCTGCTGGATTTCGGCTTCGCGCGCCGCCATGCGCTCGATCCCTGGATCAGCGAGGCGTCTTCCGACGACATTGCCCAGTCGAGTACGCCGGCTTATGCAAGCAGCGAGCGGGTGAACGGAGAGGAACCGCACCTGAGCGACGATGTCTACAGCCTGGCGTGCATCGCTTACGAACTGTTGACCGGGCAGCATCCGTTCGGCGGGCGTTCTGCGTCCTTGGCGCGTGCTCACGGAAGGGATCCGGCCAGGATTGCCGGGCTCGCCAACAAGCAGTGGTATGCATTGCAGAATGCGTTGTCCTGGACTCGCTCCGAACGCCGCATCGATGTGGTCGAACTGATCGCGGCGTTGGGTTGCGGCCAGCCGGCTCAACGAATCGGTTTGCCGCAGGAATTGATTGCCGGTGCAGGCAAGTCGGGTGGTGGATCGAAGGGTTGGGTCGTGCTCGTGGGTGCGCTCCTGACGCTCACCGTATTGGCCGCCATTGCCTGGTGGCAGTTCAAGGACCTGATCGGACCGAAGCTCGGCTTGACGCTGCACACACTGGCTCCCGCGCCGCCGCCAGCTCCCGTGACGCGATCGGCTCCGGCTGAGACAGGCATCCGCGAAAGCGAACCTGCATCGCAAAGCATAGCTACGCCACCGCCAGCGGCCCCGATTCAAGCGCCGGTTACGAAGCCTGCACCAGCGCAGAGCGCGACACGAGAAGCAAGTGCACCGGCCGCTGCGGCTGCTACGACCGAAGAAGCGACCGCGAACGACGCTTCTGCCGTCGGCGCCGTCACGGTGGAGTTCGATAAAGATACCTACGTCTGCACCGAAAGCGACGGCACGGTGCGACTCACCGTCAAACGCACGGGCAGCACCAAGCGCGCCGCAAAATTCCGCTGGACACTACATAGCAACTCCGCCGAGGTTGGTGCCGACTTCGCGGATATCGGGCCGGATGTCATGGAGATTCCGGCCGGTGTGCGCACCGCCACGCTGACCATTCCCCTGGTTTCCGACAGCCTGGTCGAGAACACCGAACTATTCCTGGTCGAACTCAGCCAGGTGGACGGCGGGCCGGCCATCGGCGAGCAGGCGCGTGCAGCGGTAATCATTGTTGACGATGACTAGTAGAGCGGGATTGTCGACCACGATCGAGCCGACCGGCTGACGCCGCTGCGTCTGCGGCGTAGACTCCCCCGCACCCCGCCGGGGAGTACAAAATGAATATCCGCTTTTCCGATGCCGCACTCAGGTGCCGCGTCTCCCAGGAAGAACTGCAACGCCTGCTGGCGGGACGCTCCATCGTCCTCGAAGTCGCGCTGCCCAGGAATCATGCGTTTCGAATCAGCGTGAAACCTTCGCTGCTGGGAGGGTGGCAGCTCGACTCCGATCCCACCGGCATCTGGGTGAGCATTCCCCGGCTCGACCTGGAAGCATTGTCGCAATCGCTGCCGAGCCGGGAAGGCATCGAGCAGAAATTCCCGACCAAGGATGGGAAGGAAACGACGGTGGTGTTCGAAGTGGACGTGAGAGGAATGAATCGCGGAGCGGCGTGACTAGGCGTTGCGATTCACGCTTGCCGTTCCCTCGCGATCGCCCGGTGCCCGATATCCCGCCGATACTGGATTCCTTTCCAGCGGATCGTGTCGGCAAGCGCGTAGGCGGCTCGCTGCGCTTCGCTCACTGAATTGCCCAGCGCCGTTGCACACAGCACGCGGCCACCGTTCGTAGTCACCTCGCGATCGATCAGCTTGGTGCCCGCATGAAACACCTTTCCCGGCAACTGCGCGGCTTCTGCTAATCCTTCGATCACATCGCCCTTGTCATAGGCGTCTGGATAACCGCCCGCGGCAAGCACGACTCCGACAGCGGCTCGCGGATCCCACTTGGCCGTGACTTCATGGAGCCGGCGGTCCAGTGCAGCGTCGCACAGTTCGGTGAGATCGCTCTCGAGCCGCAACAGGATGGGCTGCGTTTCCGGATCGCCGAAGCGGCAATTGAATTCGAGCACATTGGGTGTGCCGTCCGGCGCGATCATGATGCCTGCATAGAGAAACCCGGTGTACGGCGTGCCGTCCGAACTCAGGCCGCGAACAGTGGGTTCGATGACCTCACGCATGATGCGATCGTGCATCGCCGGCGTGACCACGGGTGCCGGCGAGTAGGCGCCCATGCCGCCGGTATTTGGACCGCGATCGCCATCGTCGCGTCGCTTGTGGTCCTGCGAGGTGGCGAGCGGCAGGATGTGTTCGCCATCCACCATCACGATGAAGCTGGCTTCCTCGCCTTCGAGGAATTCCTCGATGACGACCGTGTTGCCGGCGCTGCCGAACTGGCCCGAGAACATGGCTTCGGCGCTCTCGATCGCTTCCTGCGTCGTCGCGCAGATGATGACGCCTTTGCCTGCCGCGAGACCGTCCGCTTTCACGACCAGCGGCGCCTGTTGACCTGTCACCCAGGCCCTATCGAACGTCGCCTTGGTGAAGGTCGCGTACGCAGCGGTGGGAATGCCATGTCGCTTGAGAAATTCCTTGGTGAAGGCCTTCGAGCCTTCGAGGCGTGCCGCCAGCTTCCGCGGCCCGAAGCAGCGTAGTCCCGCTGCCGCGATGGCATCGGTCACTCTTGCGACGAGAGGAGCTTCCGGGCCGACGATGGTGAGGTCGATGCATTCGCGTTTCGCAAATTCGAGCAGCGCGGGGACATCGTCCGCGGCAATGTCTACGTTTTCGACGCCCGCCTCGAGGGCAGTGCCGGCATTGCCCGGCGCGACGAATACGGCATCGACGCGATTCGATTGCGCGACTTTCCAGGCGAAAGCGTGCTCACGACCGCCGGAACCCAGGATCAGAACCTTCACTGTGTGCTCCGCTCAGTGCCGGAAGTGCCGCATTCCCGTCAGCGCCATCGCCATGCCGTGTTCGTCGGCTGCCGCGATGACTTCGTTGTCGCGCATGGAGCCGCCGGGTTGAATGACGGCCTTGATGCCGAACTCGGCGGCGACATCGAGTCCATCGCGAAACGGGAAGAAGGCGTCCGAGGCCATGACGGCGCCGGCCACGACGAGTCCTTCGTCCTTGGCTTTCATCGCGGCGATCTTACTCGATACGACGCGGCTCATCTGGCCTGCGCCGACGCCAATGGTCGCCTGGTCGCGAGCGTAGATGATCGCATTCGATTTCACGTACTTGCAGACCTTCCATGCGAACAG
>Ga0157380_10001244_pt1 | contig 16531 bp, 11 predicted proteins | sample S35metaG_FD_119757 | JGI IMG/M metagenome (GOLD analysis project Ga0157380, IMG submission 119757) | Switchgrass rhizosphere microbial communities from Kellogg Biological Station, Michigan, USA - S3-5 metaG | ecosystem: Host-associated > Plants > Roots > Rhizosphere > Soil | place: USA... | reverse complement strand
CTGTTCAGCGAGTTGTAGTCAATCGATTTCGAGAACGTGTAAGACGCGTTGAACTGAAACCCGCGTGACAAACGTTTCTCTGCAGTCAACCAGAGTGCGTTGTAACTCGAATTTCCAGTTCCTTCGATCTGCACGATGTTGTTTAGCGTAGCGCCTGGACGGATCGGACTCGACGCCGAAACAGTTGGAAAGGGTCGAGCGCCGCCATTGATCGGTTGATTGATGTTGCGCGAAACGCGAAGGTGGGTTCCCTTGCTGCCGAAGTAACCGACTGTGACAGCAAAGTCCTTAAGCATCTCGCGTTGAATGTTCAGGTTCCATGACTGGACGTATGCGTTGTCGAAATTCGCATCGACGTTGTTAGGAGCAAGACCGGCAGCGCCTGCTATATCCTCCGCGGAGCCCAACGGTATCGCGCCACTAAAGGACAGTGGTCGTGCCAGAGGGGGATTCGCACTAAGCGGGGTGACGACGTTGGTTACCGGTTGATCAGTCAATATCGCGTACGCCGCTCGGACTGAAGTCTTGCCATCCTTGAATGGATCCCACGCGACGCCCAACCGGGGTTGGAAGTTTTTGTTGTTTTCCTTGTAGACCTTGTCGATGCCCGATCCCACTTGAAGAAGCGACCGCGTGTCTGGATCAAACACAACGAAACGGTTGTAGCGTTCGGTTGGCGTCATATTCCAGTCATAACGTAACCCGAGTTCGAGCGTGACATTCGGACGAACTTTGTAATTGTCCTGGACGTAACCGCCAAACGAATTCTGGATAATCGCGCTGGACCGATCACCGATAATGATTTGAAATGAGTTGCCCACACCCGCCATGAAACTCGCGAGGTTTGGGAACGTGAAAGCGCCGGTGTCGAGCGTGAAGTTGTTATTGTAGAACCGTCGAACCTCACCTCCGAATCTTAGCGAGTGATTTCCTCGCAAATAATTGAGCGTGTCCGAGAGAACAACTGTCGTGTCAGCGCGTCCTTGCGGGAAGTTTTGGGGACCGCCGATGTTGAAGTTGAATCCAGTAATGCTCATCTGCGGCAATCCAATTGGCTGATTGACTCCAGTGTCGATGCCGAAGTCGGTCGGATTCAGTTGGGCGTTTGGAGTGAATGTAATGTTGATGCGGTTGAACCCGAGTCGCGCTTCGTTGGTCACGCTCGGACCAAAGATATGCGTTTCATTTAAAGTGAATATTTGTCGGCGCGATTGGCGAGTGTCGCCGAAACCAGGCACCGTGTTTAGCTGAAGGTTGGGCTCACCACGCTTGTCGCGTTGGAATGCGTAGTAACCGTGCAACCGATCGTTGTTGCCGATGTTATGACTCACGTCACCCGTATATTGATCGATGTCGACAGGTGCTGTTCCTGATCCCGCGAATCTTCCCACCAGAGTGGTACCAACGAGTTCAACGCTCGTCGCCCTAGGAATCAGCGGTAACAGACTCTGAACGATCGGGTTGGTAACGTCGGCACGTTGTTGATCCGTCAAGACGTTACTAGTTAGCGTTAGCCCCTGCCGCTGTCGGGTGCCTTCGTAACTGAAGAAGAAGAATGTCCTGTTCTTCCCTTTGTAACCAAAAACTGGACCGCCTTCACCGAAGTGCGGCAGATTCACTGGCCCACCGATGTTGAAGCCAAACTGGTTACGCTTGAACGGAGGCTTAACTCCATCGAAGAAGTTACGAGCGTCGAACACGTTGTTGCGAAGAAACTCGAAAACTTCACCGTGATAGTCATTCGTTCCTGAGCGTGTCGCGATGTTTACGATCGCGCCGGAGTTGCGTCCGTATTCGGCGCTAAAGGTTGAGTTGTCAGCCTTAAACTCCTGCACAGTATTTATTGAAGGTTGGAAAGTAATCTGGTTCTGGACCATGTCGTTGAGATTGACACCATTGATCATGAAGTTAACGGTGTCCTCTCGATTACCCGCCGTGTTGAACGCAAACGATCCCTGTCCTCGCAGCGGCGCGGTTAGAAAACCGTTTTGAGGCGGCGTTACTGATCCGGGTAACAGCAATCCGAGGTCAACAAAGTGCCGGCCGTTCAGTGGGATTTCCTGTACGGTTCGTTGGTTGATAACCGTTCCGACGGAAGTCGTCGCTGTTTCAACAATCGGTACAGCTGATGAAACAAGCACTTGCTCCGAGATTGCGCCGACATCCATCTGAAAATTCTGCACGACGATTTTGGCGACCTCGACAGTCACATTGTCTGCCACCTGAGTCTTAAAACCCTGAGCCCGTGCTTCAACGCTATACATGCCGACCGGTAACGCAGCGATCTGATAATTGCCGCTGTCGTCCGTCTGCGTGGTTCGTTCAACGGACGTGCCTCGGTTTCTGACGGTCACGGTCGCGTTCGGAACCACGTCTCCTTTCGCGTCTACGATTGTTCCCTGAACAGTCGCCGTGGACTGCGCCTGAACCGCAGAGCTACTAACTAGACCAGCCAGCAAGAATAGGGAGAAAACAAAGACGATCTTTCTGATTAGCATGAGTACCTCCAGGTAGGAAAAAACTCTTTAGGAGGGGAGCCTATGTAGTTCTGCTCAAAGCAATGAGAATGCCGCAGAAGCAGTTTGCGGAGACAGAGTTTTCCTCAGCAAAACTTTAAAACCGACGAGTCTCTGAGCCGCATTTATCCAAAAACGACAAGCCCCATCCGAAAGCGCGGGAAAGAGAACCGTCTGCTGGATCAGTTGACGATTATTCGTTGGTAGGGCACTCGAGACGCCCGTCGATCACAGTTACCAACGTGCGAGGAAATCTCTTAACAATTGATCCATTTCGTCGAACGAGTCAGCGCAAAAAAGCATCGCCTGATAATGCGTCGGATCGTAGACGTGGTTCGCCGCGGCTTCGAGATCGAGCGGACGCAACTCGGCTTTGTGCATCTCTTCTAATTCACCCGCCGAAGATAGAAGACCGGTACCGTAAGCTTTGACATCTCCGTTCTCTCGAAGCACTCCGAACTCAATAGTGAACCAGTAAACACGCGCCAAACGATCCAACTCATCCGCATTGGTAGTGCGCCTGACTGACTCCCCAAACAATCGATTGATTTCGGCGAAACGTGGACTTGCGAGGGTAACCGCGTGACCGATGATCTCGTGCGCGACGTCCGGCTCCGGAGTATAGAGCGGCGTCGAGTGGTGACGAATGTACTGCGTACACAGGAATACTCCACTCGCCAGCGATTCCAGGAAGACGCGCGGCTCTACTAGGCCGGCTACTGGCTCGAGCCGGAACCCGCTAATCGCCTCCACCTTTCGACTAATTTCACGAAGTTGCGGAATGCGGTTCGTGTCGAAGTCGAGCCGGTCGAGGCAGTCGAGATATTCGCTGCACGCATGCTTGCGGTGAGCTGGTCCAAGTGCCCGCCAGATGGTTTGCCAAACGCCGTGCTCTTCAACCGTGTAAGGTGCGTCGGGAATGGGAGCGCCGGCGCGGTAGCTCAGACCGATCTGCGCGATTTGGTTTCGTCGCGCCCGGTATTCTGCATCTCTAAACCCGGGATGATCGGGATCGAGCTGAACTATCGAATATCGATCGGCCGTAGGCACTTGATCTGATTCGGCAGTGACCATGCGCATATCGACATGGTCAAGAAGCAAGGGCTTAGTATCTGTTTCTGTAGGCGTCATGATTAACCTCTCAAGTGGACATAAAGAAACCGGCCACCGATCCTTCCGCCTGGAAGGACCGATGGCCGGTTTTGGAATCCTGTTTTAGGTGCTAACTAATCAGCGCACGCAAGAGTCCATCGCGACCGTCCCTCCAAGCGGAGAGCGGACCGTAATAGTAGTAATAGCGATAGACGTTCTGCTGCATCATTGCCCGGACAGAATAAGCAGGCCCGGTTGAATCCGTCAAGAGGGACCGGACTTTAGACAAGATTTCAGGATGACAGGATTTTAAAGCTAAGAGGTAAGAGCAAAAGCGGTATCTCGTTTGCGCTTACCTCTTACCGCTTACCTCCTTGCTCTTACCTCTTTGCTCTTTAAGTCTTGTAATTCTGAAATCCTGTCGAACCACTAGTTGAACTTTAAAGCTTGTCGTTCTTTGAAGAAGCTGGCCCACGGGTCACCTTTTTTGTTTAAGAGATCCGGGACGTTCGTGATTGTGAAGTCAGTTATTTTTACGCCTTGTTTTACCTGCTGCCACGTTAAAGGCATCGATACCGGTGCTTTGTCTTTTGCACGAGCAGTAAAGATTGCGGCCAAGCTCTTTCCGCGGGCGTTCTGCATCCAATCGACGTAAACCTGATTTGTCTTTCGTTTGGCAATTGTGCGCTCGATCGTGGCGATCTTCGGCGCACGGCGAGCGACCTCACCGGCTAGTAAACGCGAAAATTCCGCGACTGGCTCGTAGTCGTTCAAGGGCTTCAACGGCACGTAGATATGCAAGCCCGAAGAACCTGAAGTTTTTGGAAAAGCCTGCAGACCGATCTCGTCGGCCACCTCCTTCAACACCAAAGCAGTATCTAAAACGTTCTGCCACGGCGCCTTCTTTGGATCGAGATCAATCGCAATCCAGTCAGGCTTGGCCAAATGCTTGACGGTCGAATGCCATGGGTGCTGTTCAATCGACCCGAGATTTACGAAATGTAGCAGGGACCCGACGGTGCTGTAGACGGCATAGTCCAGTTGTCGGCCTTCCTGGTTTGTTAGTCTCGCCGTCTTGATGAAAGCCGGTGCGCTCTCGAGATCCTGCTGGAAGAACATCGGCGCTTTGATACCGCGCGGCCAACGCTGAAGAATCGCCGGCCGGTCTTTCAAAAACGGCATTATGTAATCGCCGACACGGAGGTAGTAGCAAAGGAGATCAAACTTCGTCAGCTTTTGGTCTGGCCAATAAACGCGTTCCAGGCTGGTAAGAGAGACTTGTTCCTTTCCGATCTTGAGATTTACGTCGCCCCTGGGTCGCTTCAAAGACAAAAACTCTTCAATCGATATCACGTGTCCAGCCTTCTGCCGCGTGATCTTCACTCCGGGTTTTTCAATTGGGGCGGTTGTTTTCATCAGGCTTTCAGTATCTGTTGCTGCAAATGATCGCGCAAGTGTAACTGGCCGGTCGTTAAAGTATTTGCAGAACTTTACAACTCTAACGTCACAAGCACACAACCTGACTGTCTTATCATCGAACAACTCTGAGAAGCATGGACCATGTCTGGTCTTCGCGTTGCACCTTGTCGCGACGAAGCTTTTGCGAGTGCTGCGAGAGTTAATCAGGTGGATATTCTAAAAGGACTCTCGGTAAGACAGTCTTTGGTTGCGATGAGCGTTACATGGGGCTAAAGTTCTCGCGTCCTCAAGGTTGAGCAAATGAGCAAGGCCAATACCGCAGTCAACAATAATCATGTGCAATCGTCGGATGGCACACGCTGGTCGCCTGAAGAGCGTCCCTGTCCGGGATGTGGATCCAATGCAATTCGAAACTTTGGCTCGAGGGGAGGAGAGGCTCATCGACATGGAAAGGGAATAAAAACAACCATCGTTCAGTGTTTACATTGCGAAGTCATTTACACGAAACCTACATTAATTCCCCTGGACAATCCTTACGATACGCACTCAGCGGAAGAATATTTCCAGATGCATGACTCACAAATAAAGACGAGTGCAGGGGAAGATCTTGCGGCGTTTGCGGAAGAGGTTCTGGGGACCAAAGGTAAGATGCTGGAGATCGGCTGCGGTAGAGGCGAACTATTATTAGGCGCGCTGAATCGCGGGTGGTCAGTTTATGGAATTGAAATGACGGAAGAGTTCGCCGAAGTTGCTCGCAGCAAAGGAATAGATATTGAGCAATCTTCAGTTGAACAGAGCAAGTCGCTTCACCACCAAACTTACGATGTTATTTTGCTTGCGGCCATCCTCGAACATTTGTATGACCCGATTTCCATACTGAATAAAGTACATGCTGCATTACGTCCCGGCGGGCTGGTCTTTATCGATGTTCCCAACGAGCGGTCGCTGACGATGCGGATGGGCAACTGTTATATGCGTCTCCGCGGAACAGACTGGACGGTAAATTTGAGTCCAACCTTCTCGCCATTCCACGTAGTGGGTTTTTCGCCCCAGAGCCTGGCTGCGGTACTCAACTCCACAGGCTTCCGCGTTCTTCATATTGGCACTGAACGGTGGAACAATTCGCTTCCCGAAGGAAAAGGCTTGATCAATAGAGTTGAGAGACTAGGGTTGTACGCAATACAGAAAGTTGGTTCGATTCTTAACATGGCTGACGGAATTAGGTGTTGGGCGGTACGCGAATAGATCCAGGTTCCCGCGTTACTGCTTGCGCAGCAATTCCACTATTAGTAACCGGCTACAAGTTTTATTTTGGCTCACACTCACGACCCCCAAAGCCCTCAAGTTCGACTAACTCCTATTGCTGCCTGACCATTTATGGAGGTTCGCATGCAATCGAGAAAGATTAGTACTCGCCGGATGCAAGTGCTGGTTTTGGTCGCAATCATTATCTCAATCGTAACCTTTGGGCCGATCCGACGGAGTGCGACATCACCAGCAACAGTCAGATACGTCATCGATACGCCGCGAAGTAAATTTATGGCCAGAGCCTTCGCCGGCGGCCTGCTCTGGTTCAAAGGACACGATCATCACCTTGTTGCGCGCGAGTTTTCGGGCGAAGTGGAGTTAACTCCTGATTCAATCACGCCGGCGTCGTTGCACCTCGTCGTAAAGGCCGGTTCGCTGGTTGAAACGGGCGCGGCGTTCACAGAGCCACAGAAGGAAATCATCAATAAGGAACTGCGTGAAATTGTGCTCCATCCAGATAAGTATCCTGACATCATCTTTCAAAGCACCAGTGTGAAGTCGAAACCAGCCGAAGGCGGTGGCTATGATGTGGAGATTAGAGGAAAGTTGACTCTACACGGCGCCACCAGGAATGAGGAGATACACACTCACGTGACGCTCCAGGGCAATGAACTTCGCGCAATTGGCGATTTTACGATCGACCGCGGCGGCTACGGTGTAAAGGCGACGTCGGCATTTCATGGACTAGTTCGCGTGCGCGATACAGTGAAGTTTACGTTTGATATTGTCGCGCGGCGATGAACAGTCAGTGCTGCATCCAGCGCCACGCAGATTCAATGATGACTCGCAGATCCTGATGCGTTGGATTCCAACCAAGTTCGCGCTTGATCTTCTCGGAACTCGCAATTAACACCGCGGGATCACCGGCTCTTCGTGCCGTGATCTTCGCCGGGATGTCTTTGCCGGTAACCTCTCGGGCAGTATCAATGACCTGGCGAACGCTGTAACCCGCTCCTCCGCATCCTAAGTTATAAACCCGACTCCCTTCGCTGAGAACGTTCAGCGCCATGATGTGCGCTCGCGCCAGGTCAATAACGTGAATGTAATCGCGCACGCAGGTCCCATCCGGCGTTGGATAGTCGTCGCCAAATATCTCGACCTGAGCGCGCTTGCCGGCCGCTGTTTGAAGAGCAATTGGAATCAGATGAGTTTCGGGGTCGTGAAGCTCGCCGCACTTTTCGGTTGCGCCAGCGGCATTGAAATATCGCAAACTCGCATAGCGGAAACCGTGAGCGCGATCGTACCAGTGCATCGCGCGCTCGAAAGAGAGTTTGGTTTCGCCATATGGATTGGTTGGATTTGTTGGATCAGTCTCTTCAATCGGCTGCTTCTCAGGTTCGCCATAAACCGCAGCCGTCGAAGAAAAAACCATTTGCCGCACGCCGGCGTCGCGCATCGCGTTCAGCAACACAAGTCCGGTCGTGACGTTATTGTCGTAGTACTTCGCGGGATTGGTGTACGACTCACCGACGAGCGAATCCGCTGCCATGTGAATAACGGCTTCGCACCTCATCTCGCGCAGTGTTCGAGTCAGAGTTTCGTGATCGCGCAGGTCTGCTTGAACAAAACGCGCGCCGGCGACAACGGCTTCTCGATGACCTTTATAAAGGCTGTCGTAGACGACAACTTCGTGACCGTCTTTTACCAATTGTTCTGTGACGACGCTACCGATATAGCCAGCGCCGCCAGTGACGAGAACACGCATAAGCTATCCGCTCCCCCTTGAGGTTAAGAATCTTTTTGCATCAAACATCGTAGCATTATGCATGTGACAGACTCATCACTGTACAGTCTGGAAAAGCGTGACAGTGATCCTGTGAGAGTTACGTCCTGTAGGTTGTTACTAACGTTTCAAGTCTGCGGCCCAGTTCAGCACCACGGTGATTGGTGAAGACGTGGCTTCTTGCACAGCCATTCCGATGAGGAATCGTTGACCGTCTGAAGTAGCATCAAACGCTGACCCACCAAGGGCGCCGGGTAAGGGTGCGCCGCGGATGTCAAACAATATTTGCGGTGTACCCATCTCAAAGGTATCTCCGTCTGTTTTGACTTCGACAGCCATCAGGTTGCCCCCACTCACATAGAAGATCTCTTTGCCATCGGCGCGCCACTTCGATGGCCCTGCTCCGCCCCTGGAGATCTGCCACTTGCCTCGGCCAACTGGAAAGCTCTGAACGAATAGTTCGCGTGGTCCAGTTTCGTCCGACGTGTAAGCTATCCACCGACCGTTGGGCGAGAATCTCGCCTCACGTTCACCGAATTGCGTCTCAAGATAGGGATACGGTTTACGATCTCCTGAGAGCGGCAGGATCCAGATATCAGCGCGTGTCTTGCCTGACAGCTTGTGGAACACAATAAACTGTCCATCCGAGGACCAGTCGTTGCAGAACTTTGGTTCGTTTGAAACGAGGATCGCTTCCTCGGGGCCACTGCCGTTCGAAAGCTTCTGGTACATGTTTACCTGGCCATCGCGGTTTGAGGAGAATGCTATGCGGCTGCCGTCCGGCGACCAAATCGGAAAGATTTCATTAGCCGGGTCGAAGGTGAAACGCGTTTGCCCGTGGTTCGCTAAGTCGAAAACCCAAAGATCCCACCTCGTGGAGGGATCACGCAAAGATGTAGCAAGCCGTTTGTTGTCGCGCGAGAGGCGGAGATATCCGTAGTCAGCTGCGCTAGCGGCGGTGCCAATCTGCTTCCCTTGTCGGTCAAGCCAGATCAGCTCTGCCTTATTGAATTCGCTGCCACCGTAATACACGAGTACTCCATTTTCAGAGACAGAGAAGCGCGCGAGATTACTAGTGAGATCGAAACCGATAAGAGCATCCGCGACCGCGATCGGCTCGTCTTTCAGTTCAAGCCGTTCAAGATCGAATGCGTGGGCCATCAGCGTGCCGTCGCGCACGTAAAGTAGATAGCCGGGTGGAGAGTACACCGCACCTGAATCGGCGTTGACAATATGCTTGAACTCTTTTGAGTCCAACGATCCGACACAGACACTGTTGCCCTCGTAGGTGGCACCGCGAGCGAAAAACAGAAAATGTCGACCGTCAGGCAAAAACCACGGGTACCGATGTGAGACCTCATTACGCGATAGGTCAAGCGCCGTGACTTCCGTTACCGGACCTCCCGTCGACGACACTCGTGAAAGCGGTCCTTCGGCGGCCGGCGCGAAGACAATCACGCCGTCGCGATTCCAAGTTCCGCCGCGACCGTTAGGCGCATTCGCTAACGTTTGTGGTGCTCCACCGTTTAGGTCAATTCTTTTGAGCTTGTTATCCGTGCTACTGACGAATGCGATAAACCGACTGTCAGGCGACCAGAATGTTGTGAAGAAAGGATTATCTGTTCCCGGCAAAGGTTGAGCACTCGTGGAGTCCAGCGACCTCATCCACAAAACTGGCTTGCCGTCCGCGTTTGGCGCGCCGTAGACAACACGTTGGCCGTCAGGTGACACACTCAGTGTTGAGACCCCACCTTTTGCAGGTGCTGGAATAGTCAAACGAATTGCATGCACTTGTTCTTTCTGCGACGGTTTCAGGTACGGAAGCAGAAACGCAAATGCCGCAAGTAGTGCGAATAGCCCAGCGACAATCCAGGGGAAACGGTCGCGCCATTTCGCGGCGGAAGACGGTAGGGGAACATCTTTTACAGTTAGCGTGCTCGGACCAGTTCCTGACAATGCTTCCAGTGCAAACGTGAGATCTCGTGCTGAATGAAAACGTGCTTGAGGATTCTTCTCCAGACAATGATTCACCAGTCTTTCTAATGCAGGCGAAATTGTTTTGTTAGTGTCCGACAGCTCAGGCGGATCCTCTCGTAAGATCGCGCTCATCGTTTCCGCAGGTGATTCACCTTGAAAGGCACGTCGACCAGCGAGCATCTCGTAGAGAATTGCGCCGAACGAGAAAATATCTGAGCGCTGATCGACTACATGTCCTTTCAAATGCTCGGGCGCGATATAGCCGACAGTTCCCAGGACAACACCAGAAACCGTATCGACACGACGAGTGGGAATATCGGTTTGCTCTCTATCGCTATTCGGCTGTGTTAATTTCGCCAGGCCAAAGTCGAGGATTTTCACACGCCCGTCGTTGGTGATGAAGATATTGTCAGGTTTTAGATCCCGATGGATGATTCCCTTCTCGTGCGCGGCTGCCAATCCATTTGCAATCTGCAAGGCGTAGTCTATCGCGCGGCGTTGGCTCAAAGCAGTTCCGGCAATTCGCTTTTGCAGCGTCTCGCCTTCCAGTAATTCTGAAACCACATAAGGAGTGCCATCATGGGCGGCGATGTCGTGCACGACTAAAATGTTGGGATGGTTCAACGCGCTCGCTGCGCAGGCTTCCTGCTCAAAACGGCGCAATTGATCCTGGTCGAAAGAATAGTTTGGGGGAAGGATCTTAAGGGCTACATCTCGTCCGAGTTGTGTGTCGCGCGCCCGATAAACTTCGCCCATTCCGCCGGCGCCGATTTGTGACCGGATTTCGTAACGTCCGAGTTTTGTGCCTGGGGCAAGACTCACTGCATGAACTTAGGGAATGCCAATGCGCGCGTGCTCTTAGTAGCACGAGCGAATATCGACCATTTATTTTCGCAGGCCGACGCGTTGGAGCATTGCGGCATACCGCGGGTCGGAACGTATGGAGTCCCACCGGGGGTCCGCAACGAAGTAAGTCAATTGGATCGTTCGATCCTCAAACGCTTTGTCCAACCATTCGAATGCTTTGTCTTTGTCACCGAGCCGTGCATAAAAACGCGCAATCGAGAACGAACGGGCCTCACCAGTCTTAGCTCTATCTAGCAGGAACTGAAGTTGTTTTCGCCAAATGCCCTGGATTCCTGATTGCGCATAGTCTTTCTTTACCTGTGCAAGGTCAGTTGGGTTGTTCCTAAAGGCTTCCTCGAGAGACTTTTCATACATTCCTTTCGCGTCATAAACCTGAGAAAGCGTTTGATGTGCAACGTCGAAATTTGGATCAAGTTCGATCGTTTTCAGGAGCTGCTGTTCGGCTTCGTCGTAGCGACGCGCGAGAATTAGGATGTCTCCAACGTTCTCGTTAATGATCAGCGATAAGGGATCTAGTTCGCGCGCCTTCTTAGCTTCGGCTACGGCCTCATCGAGTCGCCCCACAATCGGTAAGAACAACGAATACCGATGGTGCGCCGTGGGATACCGGGGGTTCAACTCAAGAGCTTGCTTGAACTCCTTCTCAGCACCCGCCCAGTCCCATTCATACATTGCTTTGACCATGGCCAAAGTGGTATGCGCTTCGCCGAGCTTTGGATCCAGTTCCAGGGCTTTTGTCGCTGCGGCTTTTGCGCGGGGATGCGCAGTGGTCGGATTCATCAACTTGTACCAACCCATCGTGAACAAAGAGTCGCCGAGCCCCACATAAGCCAGCGCGTAGTTTGGATCCTTTTCAATTGCCTGATTGAAGAATTCAATCGACTTCTGAATTCCCTCTGGCGTGCGCTTATCCCAATAAAAGCGGCCTTTCAAAAACAACTGGTAGGCTTCAGGATTCTCTGTATGGTGCTTCGCCATCTGGCCTTGCTCGGCACTCGAAAGTTTGAGCCGCAGATTGCTCATTATCTCCTGCGCGATTTCCCGTTGCACATTCAAGAGGTCTGAGACCTTTCGATCGTACCGCTCACCCCAGATCTGCTTGTTGTCACGTGCGTCGATCAGTTCCGTGCTGATGGTTAGGTTGTCATCGCGGTGGAGAATTCGGCCCGTCAATACGGCTCGAACCCCAAGCTCTTTTGCTACCGCCAGGGGATCAGTCTGTTTGCCCTTGTAGCGAAAAACAGAACTGCGTGCGATCACCTTCAGGTTAGGTAGTTGCGTGAGGTTGTTGATAATACTGTCAGTAAGACCGTCTGACATGTAATCCGAATCTGCGTCTCCATTCTGATTCTCGAACGGCATAACTGCAACTGAATCAATCGCGACTTCTGTGTTGCGTGCGCGAAGATACCAGCCGGCTCCGATAATCATGGCGACCAGCACGAGTGCTGCGAACGCTGTTAGCAACTTGTGGTGCTTGATACCTGAAACAATGTACTCGGCGCTCGAGTGCGCGTGCTGGCCGGATGCGGTAACAGTTTGTGCTGCTCGACCACTGCCAGTCGGATCAGCCGCGCCAAGGCTGCCGGTTGAGGCGGCTCGCAACTCTGGTGGGACAGTTCTATCTATCTCAGCGTCAACTTCAATGCGTCGTTTTAAATTGCGGAGATCGATCAGAAGGTCCTTGGCCGTTTGGTATCGTTCATCACGGTTCTTCGTAAGCGCTTTAGTCACGATGCGTTCGAGTTCAGCTGGCGCATCAGAGACATAGCGCATCAATGGCACGGGCTCCTTCTGCAGAATTAGCGAAATCGATTCCGTTGGCGTCTCGCCTGCAAAGGGGACGTGTCCGGAAATCATTTCATAGATCAAAACGCCGAGACTCCACAGATCGGATCGTGAATCTACATTCGTTCCCTTCGCCTGCTCTGGCGACATGTAATTGGCCGTACCCACGACAGCGCCTGCTGCTGTGTTTACCATGGCTTTAGTCGGAGCCTCAGTATCAGGCGCGGTGTTTTTTGGTTCGGTTAATTTCGCTAAACCAAAATCGAGCACCTTCACATACCCATCGCGGCGCAACATCACATTCTCCGGTTTGATGTCGCGATGTACGATGCCGGCGTCGTGTGCGGCCGAGAGTGCACTTGCTACTTGGATCGCAACCTCGAGCACCTCAACCAGCTTCATGCCTTTATGCAAGCGCTGACGCAAAGTTTCGCCGTCAATAAATTCGGTTGCGATGAAGCGGAGATTGTCAGCAGTGCCGATCTCGTAGATCGTAAGGATGTGGGGGTGGTTCAAACCCGAAGCAGCCTTGGCTTCGAGTATGAAGCGTTGTAATCGTTGAGCGTCTGCGGCAACGTCTTTCTGAAGGACCTTAATTGCGATGGTGCGATCGAGCTCGGTATCGTTCGCCAGGTAGACCTCACCCATGCCACCTTCACCGATTTTCGATCGGATTTGGTAACGACCTAATTTGATTCCAGGGCTAAGCATCGATGGTGGAGTCAGCGGGTTCGACTGATCGGATCGTGGTGCAGATTCTATCCGACTTAATGGAGATACGGAACAGGAGGCCCCATCGTCATCTGGAGTGCACCGACTTGCTCGCGCTTTGCCGATGCTGCGCTGAGATTAAGGCGGTGACAGATCACCACATGACAGTGGATCGTGCGGTTGAGGATTCTATACGACTTGCGGAGATGAGGGTAGAAATCGGTCGGAGCCCTAAAGTCGCGCTAGGTAATCGCTACGTTTGGTTGAGGAGCGGATGAATTCGTCGGTGCTGAGTCTGGTGCCGCGTAGTAAAGAATCCGATTGCAGTTGTCGCAAGTGATGATTTCCATTCCCCGTCGCACCTCTGCCATCATCTGCGGACGCAGCGCCATGAAGCACGCAGTGCAAGCGCCGTTTCGAGCTTCCGCCACGGCAACACCATCACGAATGCGTTTGCTGATTCGCTGGTAAAGTCCGCTCATCGCCTTCGGCAAACTTGCTAAGAGTTGGTCGCGCTCAACACGAGCTGCCTTCAGTTCTTCTGACTGCTTACCAGTTTCTGAATCGAAGGCGCTGAGTCGCGCCTCGCGATCTGAATTGAGACTGGCAATTTCGTCGGCCCGTCCGTTCAAGGCAGCTTCGGCTTGTTCAAGAATTTCGAGCTGTTCCAGGATCTGCGTTTCGAGCGTCGAGATCTGTTTTCGTGCGGCGTCTGCTTCGCGAATGGCTGCGGTGTATTCATCCTGCTTCTTGGACGACATCAAGTTTCTTTCAGCTCGCTCGGCTCTGCCCTTTTGCTCGACGACATCATTCTCCAAACGCGCGCGTGTGTGTTTTGCCTCATCACGACGGTTCTCAAGGCCCCTAATTTCAAAGGCGCGCTGATCGAATTCTCTTTCGATCTCTGCGCGCCTTTCGGGTATCGCTTCTAGGTCTTTTTCCAGTGTTCGTATTCGGGTATCCAGTGTCTGTAAAGCGACTAACTGCTGCAATTCCGCTTTCACTCTTTATGCACTCCTCAAAAGATCAGGGCTGTTTATGACGACTTTCATCAGCTCGGATCATCACACAATAGGCGGTCCGATGCAAGATCAGGTGCAGGAGCAGGCGGGAGGAGCACCTTTTACTCCTGCTCCTGCCAACTGCTTCTGCCCCTCCTTGGACTCATGGGCTGCCTAAAAAACCTCAGGCGCCGTGGTAACTGCGGCGCCTGAGGAAGTTGGAGGATCACCCTGCTTGTTCGAGTAACTTGCTGGAAGCGTTCTAGATGGGACCTGTTGTTGATCGGACGACTACGGGTCGAGGAACAATTCGAGGAGTGACGACTCGGGGAGTCATAACTCGCGGTGTAACTACGCGCGGCGTGACCACTCTCGGAGCTGTAATACTGATGGACGGTATCTCAAAGGCCGGAATATTGATGGACGGTATCTCCATCGCAGGAATGGTCACCTCCGGTATAACCGGAAACTCGATCCGCGGAATAACAATCGTGCGCCCGATCGTCGGCCTAGTGATTGTGCGGAACGTGGCCTCGCCGTCCTTCGGTGTGACTCTCAGTGTTAGTTGCGACTTATTGCGAACGATCGTCAAACTGACGTCGCCTTCTTTCTTTCTATTTACGATGTCCGAGATGTCACCGGTACCATCGACTCTTTCACCGTCGACTGCTGTTATCACATCGCCAGCCTTTACTCCGGCTTTGGCTGCTGGACCATCTTCAGTAACTGAGGTCACTAGCACTCCGCGTCCCTCGGCGATGCCAAAAAAGTCGGCGAGCTGTTTGGTCAGCTCGGTTGTTGTGATGCCGATGCGACGCCTGTTACCAAGTGCCTGGAGCATCGGAAAGCCTCCTTCGCCCATATTGCCTTCCCAGCGCCAAACCTTGGGATCGACAGAACCAAACAACTCCGTGTTGAATGAATTCTTGCGGCGGGCGATTGTCGCGCTTAGTTCCTGTTCCGCGCCTCCGCGGCTAATCGACACACGAACTGTTTGATCCGGAGAGACCTCAGATATCAGACGGTTGAGCTTGCGAACGCTGGTAACATTCTCGCCGTCGAATCGGACGATCACATCGTCTTTGCGGATGCCTGCCTTTTCTGCTGGACTATCTTTAACCACCTGCGTAACTCCAACACCGCGCACCTGGTTTAGACCATAGCGCCCCATGTTTTCGCGACTGATATCCTCAGCGTGGACGCCCAAAAATCCGGAGCCATCTACGAAAAATGAGAGGACACTTGAATCGGGTTCGCTCGGTAGTGGCGGCGTTGGCTGCTGAGCGAGTGCCAGACCAGTCGTCAAAACAACTATAGCCAGGAGAGCAGGAGCGTATTTGATTTTCATGCGGAATTTCCTCCGGAAGATTTTGCCATTTACACGCGGCCGCGACGTGGAGGTTCCAAAACGATTCACTGTTTCAGGTACTTTTCTAGCTCGCCAGTGAAGGGGCCCGAATAAGAAACACCGCGGAGGCGGATTTCATGTCGTAGAGCCGAGGGATTTGTAGATTTCTTTTGGACCACTCAGTTCGAGGGCGAGTTTGCCTTCTGAATGCGCCAGATCAAGGTGGGCCGCCGCCTCAGAAACAGCGAGAAAACGATGAACATCGTCGGTACCTGGAAACATCGACTGACCTACATCCCATGCGGTGGCGCCATTCCCTACGAGCCGCAAAACCAACTCTTGTCTCTCGCGAATCGCACGGAAGTAGCGATTAAAAAGTTCTTCATAATCGCGGACTGGATCGCCATGCCCACCATAAACGAGTGTCGGCGCGAACGTTCGCAGTCGCGCCAGGCTGACCAGATACTCCGCCAGTGAAGGAAATCGCTTCGCAGGATCGATTGGGTCAGGGGAAAGAACTGGATTGGGAGTTATCCGCTTTAGAACGCAATCGCCGGCGATCACTGTGCGATCGGCCTCGCGCACAAACGAGCATGATCCTGGGGTGTGACCGGGCGTGTGAACGATTCGCAGCGCTCCCGATTCAAACTCCAACTCCGCGTCGTCCCAGAGTGGTCCATACTCGTGATCGGCAAACGAATCAGCATACCGTCGCATACCTTCATACATACGTCGCATCGCGGAAATTTCTTTGTCGGGAACTCCGGCGCGTACCAGTAAT
>Ga0157380_10001243_pt1 | contig 16534 bp, 11 predicted proteins | sample S35metaG_FD_119757 | JGI IMG/M metagenome (GOLD analysis project Ga0157380, IMG submission 119757) | Switchgrass rhizosphere microbial communities from Kellogg Biological Station, Michigan, USA - S3-5 metaG | ecosystem: Host-associated > Plants > Roots > Rhizosphere > Soil | place: USA... | reverse complement strand
CTGCGCGTGATGGCCGCCGGAAACGAGCTGCCGCTCGCCGGCCTCTCGATCATCACCTTCTGCATTTACCTCGGTGCGATGGGTAAGTCTGCTCAGTTCCCGCTGCACGTCTGGCTACCCGACGCGATGGAAGGGCCGACGCCCGTCTCGGCGTTGATCCATGCTGCGACGATGGTGACGGCGGGCGTGTATCTGCTGCATCGAACATCGTGGCTGTTCGCGCTGACGCCCGATGTGCTCGTGATCGTTGCGTGGATTGGCGCGTTCACGGCGCTGCTCGCCGCGGTGCTCGCGTGCGTGCAGGACGACATCAAGCGCGTACTCGCCTACTCCACGGTCTCGCAGCTCGGTTACATGATGGCGGCCATCGGTGCCGGCTTCTCGACCGCCGGGTTCTTCCATCTGCTGACGCATGGGTTGTTCAAGGCGTTGCTCTTCCTCGGTGCGGGCGCGATGATTCACGCGGTCCACAGCAACGATCTGTCGCAGATGGGTGGACTTGCCAAGCGCATGCCGCAAACGGCGACCGTCTTCATCATCGGGACGCTGTCGCTTGCGGGCATCCCGCTCTTCGCCGGTTTCCTCTCGAAGGAAGAGATCCTCGGATCGGTCTGGGCACGGGGGCTCGTCGGGCCCTTTGCGCTCTTGATGCTGGTCGCGTTCCTCACGGCTTTCTACATGTTCCGGGTGGTCTTCCTTGCGTTTTTTGGTCCGGCTGCCGCCTCCGCGCATGGCGTTACGGCGCCCAGGAAAGCCGGACACTACGACAGCAGAGACAGAGCCGTAGTGTCTGGCTTTAGCCAGACCGACAGCCACACGCACGACGCGCATCATGGCGACCCGCCCGTGCCGACGCTGTTGCCGCTGTGGGTTCTCGCGCTGCTCTCGCTGGCCGTCGGTGTCTACTCGACGTTCATCGGGCCGGGCCTCGTGGCGATGCCCGAGGGCGCTGCGGAGCACGCAGCACCTGGATGGCTGACACCAGCTGCGGTCGGCGTGGCGCTCGCGGGCATTGGCCTCGCGTGGCTGACCTATCAGCGCGGCACGATCAACGCCGCGTCGCTCGCCTCGCTGTTCGGCCCCATTCGACAGGCGGCGCTTGCGAAGTTCTGGATCGACGATCTCTTCGAAAACGTCCTGGCGGCGGGCACGCTCGCCTTCTCTCGCCTCGTGGGATGGGTCGATCGCTATCTCGTTGACGGCGTGCTCAACGTGGTGAGCGCGTGGACAGTCACAACGGGCGACGAGATGCGTTCGATTCAAACCGGCCGCGCGCAGGACTACGTCTACGGTCTCGCGGTCGGTCTTCTGCTGCTGCTCGTCTGGGCGCGCTGGTCACTGCCGTGAACGGATTTCCGATTCTTTCCGTGATGACCTGGGCGCCGTTTGTCGCGGCGCTCGCGGTGATGTTCGGCGCGCGACGCAGTCCCCTGCTCGTGCGACTCATCTCTCTTGCGGGCGCATCCGTCTCTCTGATCGCCTCGCTCTGGATCTATATCTCGTACGACAGGGTGACCGCCGGCTTCCAGTTCCAGGAGAGCCTGCCGCTCGTGCCATCGCTCGGCATCTCGTATCTCCTGGGGCTCGACGGCATGAGCGCGTTGATGTGCCTGCTCACGTCGATCATCATCTTCGCCGGCGTGTTCGCGTCGTGGACGGTGAAGGAGCGCAGCCAGGAGTTCTATGCGCTGCTCCTGATTCTGGTCACGGGCGTCTACGGTGTCTTCGTCTCGCTCGATCTCTTCGTCTTCTTCCTCTTCTACGAGATCGCCGTCCTGCCGATGTATCTGCTCATCGGCATCTGGGGCTCGTCGGGCGAAGTCAGGCCGCAAGGGATCTTCGGCTGGGCCTTCGGCCGGACCGGCGTCGGGACGAAGGAGTACGCCGCGATGAAGCTGACCCTGTATCTGCTCTTCGGGTCGGCCTTCATCCTCGTCGGCATCCTCGCGCTCTACGTCGGAGCCGGTCAGCGGTCGTTCTCGTTCCTGACGATGGCCGCGCAGCAGTTCGATCCGACGCTGCAATCGTGGGTGTTCCTCGCCTTCTACGTCGGCTTCGGGATCCTGGCTGGCATCTGGCCGTTGCACACGTGGTCACCCGACGGCCACGCGTCGGCGCCCACCGCAGTGTCGATGCTGCACGCGGGCGTGCTCATGAAACTCGGCGCGTATGGTGTCGTGCGCCTGGGCATGGGCCTGCTTCCGCAAGCGACTGTCGAGTGGGCCTGGCTCGTCGGCACAATCGCCTGCATCAACATCGTCTACGGCGCGCTCAGCGCGATGGCGCAGCGCGATCTGAAGTACGTCATCGCGTACTCGTCGGTCTCGCATATGGGCGTCGTGATGCTCGGTGCGGCGACGCTCACACTGAACGGCCTGAACGGCTCCGTCTTCCAGATGTTCGCGCACGGAATCATGACCGGCCTGTTCTTCGCGCTCGTCGGTCTGATCTACGAGAAGGCGCATTCGCGCGAGATCTTCAAGATGGGCGGCTTCGGCACGATGATGCCCGGCATCGCCGTGGCCTTCACCATCGGAGGCTTGTCGTCGCTCGGGCTTCCGGCGACAGCCGGCTTCGTCGCCGAGTTCCTGACGTTCCTGGGCGCGTGGGGATCGGCGCACTCGTGGTGGCTGTACCCCGGCGTGATCGGCGCGTTCCTGACATCGATCTACGTGCTGCGCGTCGCGAAGCAGATCTTCTGGGGCGCCAAGTCCGACGACCCGCACTTTCAGCACCTGCCCGACGCGAAAGGGCCTGAGTGGGCCGCGCTTGGGATCCTGGTCTTCGTGCTCGTGTTGTTTGGTGTCGCGCCCAGCATTGCCATCGGTCCTGTAGACACGGCCACTGCTCCGCTTCTGCGGAGAGTCCTGCCCCCAGAGTCCACACAACTCGAGACGCCCGTCCCGATTCAGAGATGACGCCCGATCTCGCGCTTCCGCTCGTTCCAGAGTTGGCGCTCTTCGCGCTCAGCGTCCTCGTGCTGGTTGCCGGGCTCATCCGGCATCCGTCTCGAGCGGTGGCACCAGGCGAAGGCAAGCTGTTTGGCTGGATCACCTTTGTCGGCCTGCTCGCCGTGATCGGCGTCACGTTCACGACAAAAGAAGACAGCTCACTCTTCAACGGCGCATTCGTGCAGGACGGCCTGGCGCTCTTCGCCAAGCGGCTGGTTCTGGCTGCTGCGGCCGTGAGCGTGCTCGCATCGTTGACGAACCGGCAGCCCACCTTTGCGCGCAGGGCACCGGAGTATCACTTCACACTGCTGTTCTCGCTGCTCGGCATGATGGTCCTCGTGTCGGCACGCGAACTCGTGCTGCTGTTCGTGGCGTTCGAGCTGATGTCGATCCCGCTATACGTCCTGACGGGATTCCTGAAGCGCGAGGGCGCCGCGCCTGAAGCGGCGCTCAAGTTCTTCCTCGTCGGGACTGTCTCGGCTGCCGTCATCGCCTACGGGATGTCGTTCATGTACGGCATGATGGGAACGACACTGCTTGCCGCTGTGCCAGCGGCGATGGCGCAGGGGCATCCGCTGATGATGCTGGGCCTCGCGCTCGTCCTCGCGGGACTGGGATTCAAGATCGCAGCGTTTCCCTTCCACATGTGGGCGCCAGACACGTACGAGGCCGGCAGCACGCCGTTCATCGCATGGCTCTCCGTCGCGCCCAAGGCGGCTGGGTTCGTCGTGATCATCCGACTCTATCTCGAGGGCGCAGGTAACGCGGCACTCGCGTGGGCACCGCTGATCTCGATGCTGGCAGGCGTCACGATCGTCGCCGGCAACCTGATGGCCATCCCGCAGAGCAACGTGAAGCGCCTGCTCGCGTACTCCGGAGTCGCGCACATCGGCTACATGCTCATCGGCCTCGCGGCGATGTCGGCGAACGGCGTCGCGATGGTGCTCTTCTATCTGGTCGCCTACGTGTTCGGCAACATGGGCGCGTTCCTGGTCGTCGAGACGGTCGCGCGTTCGGAGCAGTCAGACGGCATCGACGCCTATCGCGGCCTCGCGCAGCGCTCGCCGCTGCTGGCGCTGGCGATGCTGATCTTCCTGTTGTCGCTTGGCGGGATTCCGTTCGTGGCCGGCTTCTGGGCGAAGTTGTATGTCTTCCTCGCCGGTGTCGAGCAGGGGCTGCTCGGGCTGGTCTTCGTCGGCGCGGTCCTGACCGTTGTCGCGCTGTATTACTACCTGCTCGTCGCGCGTCGCATGTACATCGAAGCACCTGCGCACAACGGATCCGTGAAGATCGACCTGCCACTCGCCGCGGCAATCACCGTCTGTCTAGCCGGCGTGATTGGGATGGGCGTCTATCCCGGCCCGTGGGTCGCCGCCGCTCAACGCATCGCCCAGACGCTGTTCTGAGCCCTTCGGCCGTCAACGATCTCTGAAAAGCGCGCTAGCATACGGCCGCGAACGCCGTGGCATGGAAGCAGCCTGCGATCGTCTTCCTCATCGCGCTTGCGGTGCGTCTCGTGCACCTCTGGCAGATGCGCGACGCCCCTGTCTTCTCGGTGCTGATGGGCGATGCCCGCAGTTACGACGAGTGGGCGCGACGAATTGCCGCCGGTGAGTGGCTTGGCACGGACGTCTTCTATCAGGCGCCTCTGTACCCATACTTCCTCGGGGCAATCTATACACTGCTCGGGCGCGATGTCTTCGTCGTCCGTGTTTGCCAGGCGATCGTTGGAGCCTTCTCCTGCGCATCGCTCAGCGCAGCCGCGGAACGTTTGTTCTCGCCACGCGCAGGCCTGGTCGCCGGACTGGGACTCGCGATCTATGCGCCCGCGATCTTCTTCGACGCATTGATTCAGAAAACGGTCCTCGACGTCTTCTTCGTCTGTTTGTCGCTCCTCGTCCTGAGCCGTCTTGTCACTTCGCCTGGTCGCGCTCGAGCATGGATTGCGCTCGGCGTCGTGCTCGGCGCCCTCAGCATCACGCGCGAGAACGCACTCGTCTTCGTAGTGGTCATCCTGGTGTGGATCGTGGTCGAGAGACGACGAGCGAGCGAGGCGGGAGCACTACTGCTGGGCCTGTCGCTCGTCGTCCTGCCGGTCGCCGTGCGCAACTACGCCGTTAGCGGCGGGCTCTACGTCACGACGTCGCAGATGGGACCCAACTTCTACATCGGCAACAACCCGCGCTCCGACGGCACGTACATGTCGTTGCGCCCGGGTCGGGGCGCGCCCGAGTACGAGCGTCAGGACGCGACCGAACTGGCGGAGCATGCGTTGAAGCGGCGTCTCACGCCATCCGAGGTCTCGAATTACTGGACGGACCGCGCGGTGGACTTCATCGTTTCGCAGCCGGTCGCCTGGATGCGGCTCATCGGACGGAAGCTGCTGCTCCTGTGGAACGCCGACGAGATGCTGGACACCGAAAGCCAGGAGAGTCACGCCGAGTGGTCCACGATCCTGTCGGTCGGCGGATGGTTCGGGCATTTTGGCGTGCTCGTGCCATTGGCGTTCCTGGGCGTGGTGGCGACGTGGCGAGAGCGTAAACGCCTGTGGCTCTTCTACGCGCTGACGATCGCATACGCGGTCAGCGTGATCGCGTTCTACGTCTTCGCGCGGTATCGGTTCCCGCTCGTACCCCCGCTGATGCTGTTCGCTTCTGCAGGGATCTGCGCTCTGCCCGGCCTCGTGCGCACCGGCTCGCGGTCGCGGCGAGCGGTTCTGACCGCCGCGCTCGCAGGCGTTGCGATTCTCGTGAACTGGCCCATTCTCTCGACGACGATGATGCGCGCGGTGACCGAGAACAACCTTGCCACGGCGTTCCAGGAGATGGGGCGGCTCGATGAGGCGATCGCACACTATCAGCGCGCCGCCGAGATCAGGCCGGACTATGCCCCCGCCCACAACAACATGGGGACGGCGCTCCGCGCCAAGGGGCGCGTCGACGATGCCATCGCGGCGTACCAGCACGCGCTCGCGGCGATGCCCGACTACGCCGACGCGCATTACAACCTCGCGAACGCGCTGCTGGAGCAGAACCGCCCGCGTGAGGCAGTCGATCATCTTCGTGCCGCGGGGCGCCTCCTGCCGACTTCGGCTCGCATCCACAACAATCTGGGAAAGGCGCTTGCGGACGCGGGCCGGCTCGAAGAGGCAGCGGCGGAACTGCGTCAGGCCGTGGAGCTCGACCCTCAATCGGCCACCGCACATCGCAATCTTGGCAACGTGCTCGCGTCACGCGGTGACGTCATTGACGGCCTCGGCCACCTCCAGCGGGCGTTCGAGATCGATCCCACCGACCCGGAGGCAGGATTCGATCTCGGTACCGCACTCCTACAACACCAGCGCACCGACGAGGCGGTGGTCGTGCTCGGCGCCGTCGTTCGCCAGAGACCTGACTACGCAGAGGCGCGCAACAACCTGGGGATCGCTCTCGGATCACAGGGGCGGCTGAACGACGCGATCGAACAGTTCGAACAGGCCGTGCGCCTCGAACCCGGTTTCACAGACGCGCGCCGCAATCTCGAGCTCGCGAAACAGGTCCGGCTAAAGCCGGACACTACGTCTCGATAATCACGTCTCGGTAATCACGTCTCGATAATCACGTCCCGATAGTCACGCCCGATAGTCGTCACCATCGGGTCGTCACGCCCAGTCCGTACATCCTCCCCTGCATGATGCTGTTTGGCGCCAGATACGTCGCCGCCAGCGCGTTGGTCGTCACGTAGCTGATGATCGCGTCCGAGTTGTTGACGTTGAACACCTCGAATACCGGCAGCACGCTGACACGCCCGAACCTGAACGTGCGCGAGACCTTGAAGTCGAGCTGCGTGATGCGTTCCACGAACGTCGCCCGGGCAGGCTCGAGGTACATGATCAACGAGGGCTGGCCGAAGACTCCCGTCGGCATGATGATCTGGTTCGCCGGACAGGGCGCCGGACAGTCCGCAGGGTAGCGCGTGATGCCGCGTGTGACGTTCATCGTGCGAGTGCTGGTCGGGCTCTCATTGCTCTGAAGAGCCACGCTGAAATCGATGCCCCACACCACCGGCGTCGTGCCAGCCAGCTTGAACCCCTTCCGCCACGGGATCTCGAGCGCGAAATCGTCACAGAAGGCGCGGCCGGTGTAGTTGGTCGTGTTCTGTGGAATCGTCGGCGTCGGTGACAGATAGTTCGGATCGTCGGGTGCCGTGCACGATGTGATGCGCTCCCGATCGACGCCGCCGCCGCCGAACACCTGTCCGCCGCGCGGGAGGCGCCACCTGAACTCGGCGCTGACCGATTCGTACTGTTGCCTGCGTTCGGGATCGAACGTATCGAGGTTGCGCGTCGGTCGCTGCGACGCGGCAGCGCTGCGAGCGAAGACCTCGAACGGCTGTCCGGTTAGCGGGTTGTAGAACGTGTACGGCGTGTAGTCGGCCAGCGACCAGTTCTGATTGATCGTCGTCGTCAGATTGTGGAAGTTTCCTCTGAACCACGCGCCGGAAACCGAGAGACGGGGCAGGAGTTCGTGCTGGACCTCGAGCGCGCTCTCGAGGTTCCACGTGCGGGGGTAGTTGCCGTACTCGTTCAGCGCAGCGATGCCGAAGTTCGAGGACAACGTCGTGAAGTCGATCTCGCATCCCACGCGCGGGTAGCCGGTACAACCTCGATCGCCTTCCGCGATGTCGTTGCGGTTCACGTCCCGCCACGGCAGCGTCGTCGTCTGTGACAGGAATGGGTTGTAGTTGGCTGCGATGCCGGTCGTTCGGATCTGGTTGTAGCGGTTCAAGGAGTACTTGACGGCCGTTCTGCCGTTTCCCATCAGATCGTAGACAACGCCGAACCGGGGCGCCCAGTCCTTCCAGTTGGGAAGGTTCTCGATCGCACCGGTACTGCGTGCGGGCGCGAAGCGCCCGGCAGGCGACTCGCTCGCAAGCACTTGCGCCTTGACGTTCTCCCACCTGATCCCGGCGTTGACCGTCAGCCGATCGACGCGCCACGAGTCCTGCGCGTAGATGCCGACATCGCGGTTCAACCGCTCGCCGTAGTAGAGCGGCGTATTGCGAATCACGACGCTGTCGGGTACCGAGTAGCGGACACCCGTGCTGTTGCTGCGGTACTGCTGCGTGAGATCCGCGTTGGCGTCGAGGGTGTGCCAGAAGTCGCCCCACGTGTACTGGAATCCAGCCTTGAAGTTGTGCGCGCCGGTGACATACGACAGAGATGTCTGGAGATTGTGGCGCTCGGGGCTCTGCGTTGTCTGGCTGGTTGCCGCGGTGATGCGGCCGCCGAGGTCGTTTTCCAGACGTGAGGCGTTGGCAAACCACTCCGTTGTGAAGCGTGGCTTCTCGACGCCCTCCTGGTAGCTGTTCGTGTAGTACTCCAGGTTCCGCGAATACCCGGCTTCGAGCAGCATCCGGTTGCTCACGGTCGACGTCCACTTCAACGATCCGGTGTTGTACGCGGGAGAGAACCAGCGCAGCGACGCCGTCTCGGGATCTTCGTTGCTCTGCATGTCGTGGCCGCGGTACTTGTCGATCTCGTCGAAGTAGGCGGATAGCTTGTTGCGCGGGCTGATCTGCCACGTCACGCGCGCCATCGCGCTCTTGATGTACTGATCGTCGATGCCCGGGCTGCCGTCGTCGAAGAACGTGTTCGCGACGAAGTTGTTGACCGAGTAGTAGCGAGCCGACGTGAAGAACCACAGCTTGTCCTTCTTGAGCGGTCCGCCGATCGAGAACGTCGTGTCGATGATGCGATCGGTGGCGTTTCCGAGCGTCAGGCCTTTGGCCTTGTGCCGGTCCGTCAGGTTGTCGGACTGCCAAGCGCCCGGCCTGAGAGCGGCTTTGAAGTCGCCGCTGAAGCGATTGCCGCCCTCGCGCGGAATCATGTTCAGGCGAACGCCGCCGGCCGCGGTATCAGCGCCGATGCCGCTGGTCTGGTAGCTCACTTCCTGATTCATCGCATCGTTGAAGTAGCTCTGCACGCCGCCATCGAGCTGCAGCCCGTTGACCATCATCCCGTCCACCAGCACGGTGTTGTTGGCGAGCGACATCCCGTGCGTCATCATGTACGTCTGCTGCATCGCGCGGGCGCCGCCGGTATCGGGCAGGTTCAAGCTGATACCGACGATGAGCTGCGCCATGCCCTGGATGCTGCGGCCGGTCGGAATCGAGTCGATCGCTTCGCGATCCAAGACCTGGGTGTGCACGGCTGTTGTCGTGTCAACCACCGGTGACTCGCCCGTGACCGTGACGGTCTCCTCCACGGTGCCGAGTCTCATCTCGGCATTGATGGTGGCGGTGAATTCGGATGGGAGATCGACGCCGTCTCGCTTGAAGGTGTTGAAGCCGGTGAGGGTGAACGTCACGCTGTAGGTGCCAGGCCGCAAGTCGACGATGCGGTAGACCCCTTGATCGTCGCTGACGACGCTGCGGCCACGCTCGATGAGAACGTCGCTCGCCGCGACAACCGTGACTCCAGGCAGTACTGCGCCCGATGAGTCCTTGACGATGCCTGTGATCGCGCTTTGGGCCGCCGCCGTTGACGGGGAGAGGGTGACCCACGTAAGTCCCACCACGAATCCGAAGGTAACCGTTCTCATCCGATTCCTCCTTTTTCGATTGACCGCAGGACCCGATCGTTTCTATCTCTACTTTGTCGCCTGAATCTTGATCTGCTTCAGCGTTCCCACCTCCGGCGGAAGTTCCGTCGTGCCCGACGGCCACGCGTTCGTTTTCAGAATGAACGCGATGACATCGACGTTCTGCTGACGTGACAGTTTGCCGGGACTGTCGAGCGGCATCGTGAGTCGAATCCGCTCGGACAGATCGCCCAGCGTCAGATCATTCCAGTTGGATGTGAACCCTCCGCCGACGAGCGGGGGCGTCATGTCGCCGCCCTCGAGAGCCGCCCCGTGGCAGTTCGAACACTCTCGCTGGTACGACGCCGAGCCGCGCTTGACCTGCTCTTCTGTAAACACACCGTCCCACACCGTGGCGCCGGACGATTGCGCAAGAGCCACAGCGGCAAACACGACGCATGCGGCGGGTCCGAAGAGCAGGACCCGCCCTACGCTCTTCATTGCTGCGTCCCGCCGCCCCCCGTATCACGAGCATCCGGCGCCGGCAACGCAAACGCGATGTACTCACCCGAGTAGTTTCCGCCGCTCACGGCGATCACGATGTACTGCCGGCCGCCGACGCGATAGGTCATCGGCGAGCCGCTGACCTGCGCCGGCATCCAGACGGCGCCGACCTCCTGCCCGGTCTCCTTGTTGTAGGCGCGCATCATGGCACCGCGCGGATGATCAGCAGTCGTCGTGACCAGCGGGTCACCTGCAATGACGAGCGTCTTGGTCACGAGCACACCGACGCTGCCACCCTGGCCGGTCTTCGGAATGGTGATTCCCTTCAGCTTCGAGTGGTTGCGCACAGCGTCCGGCGTGTCGCCGTGCGGCACCTGCCATTTGAGCTCGCCCTTCCTCAGATCGATCGCGGACAGCACGCCATAAGGAGGCTTGACCATCGACAGCCCTTCGACCGAGTTGTACGAGCGCGCGGGCTGTGCGCCGGCAGGCGTCGCCGGTGAAGTCGCAGCATCCACGTCAGCACGCTGCGCCTGGTTGACGTCCGCGTATGTCCCGGTTCCTGCGGCGACACGCAGGCGGAACGGTTGTCCGACGACACCGGCCTGGTACGGGATATCCGAGAATCCCTCCGGCGGCGGCGCAACCGATTCGGGCGTGAACGCAGACATGTTCGCTTGCGCGTACACGATCCCGGTCTCCGGGTCCGCACCCGCACCGGGCCAGTTGGTTCCACCGCTTGCGTTCCCGAGGTTCAGTGCGCCGAGTAGTCCCTTGACATCGCCAACGATCGGCGGGTTGTAGAGCGTTCCGCTGTACGGGTAGTCGCCTCCCCATTTGTACCGCTTCATGTTGTCGACCGCCTGCGTGCGCATATCGGGCGTGAAGTCGATCAACTCGTCGGGGATCCTCAGGCCGGGCCGGCCGTACGCCGCAGGTCTGCTTGGGATTGGTTGTGTTGGCGAGTACCACTCACCAGGGACATCGCCGGGTGGAACTTTTGTTTCGACGATCGGCCAGATCGGCTCTCCCGTGACGCGATCGAACACGAAGAGCAATGTCTGCTTGGTCGGCTGCGCGACCAGTTTGCGCGGCTTCCCATCGATGGTCACATCCAGCAGAATCGGCGCCGACGAGATGTCGTGATCCCAGATCGGATGGTGCACGAGCTGGAAGTGCCACTTCCTCTGCCCGGTCTTGAGGTCGACGCACACGAGGCTCTCACCGAACAGGTTGTTCCCCGGACGCTTACCGCCGTAATAATCTGACGACGGCGACTCGACGGGCAGATAGACGAGACCGAGTTCCTCGTCCACCGTGATCTGTGTCCACACACCCGCGTTCCCGTTGACGGCCCACGAGCCGTTCAACCACGTGTCGTTGCCAACCTCGCCCGGACGCGGAATCGTGTTGAACGTCCACTGGAGTTTTCCCGTCCGCACATCGAACGCACGAACGAGCCCCTTCGTGTTGTTGTGCGTCGTGATCGTCATCCCTTCCTTCATCGACGATCCGACGATGATCGTGTCCTTGACGACCGTGGGCGTGGAGTGCAATCCGATCTCGCCGGTTTCGAGATCGATCTGCTGGCCGGTTCCGTACACCACGCCGACCTTCAAATCGACGGCGCCGTCCTTGCCGAACGACTTGATCGGCAGGCCGGTCTTTGCGTTCAGCGCGATCAGGCGATAACCCGGCGTCACGTACAGCACGCGGTTGTCTCCCCTGCCGTCTGTCCAGTACGAGAGACCGCGTCCAGAGAGCTGTCTCGGCGCCGCCGCTCCGCGTGGACCTTCGGGATAGCGATGGACCCACAGCAGCTCGCCGCTCTGCGCATCGAGGGCGACGACGGCTCTGCGCGTCCCGCCCGTGGTATAGAGCACCCCTCCGACCATCAGGGGCGTTCCTTCCAGCTTGTATTCAGGCCGTGTCCCGAGACTGTCGGTCTTGAATCGCCAGGCGATCTCGAGCTTGTTGAAATTGCCGGCGTTGATTTGATCGATAGGCGAGTACTTCGTGCCGCGAAGATCGCCGGTGTAGTGCGGCCACTCGCCGTTGCTCGTCGACGGCGGCGGAGTCGACTGACCCGAGGTTCCTACCGAAAGCCAGAGTGTGCCAAGGGCCGTAACCACGAGCGCGGTTCGCGTCATTGGTCGCCACATACTCACTCCCTCCAACAGCCTGAAGGAGGCACGTCCTTCGAAGGGTCGGCGCAACTATACACGCCAGCGCAGGCAAGAAACGGTCAAAATTCGGCTCTGCCGTGATTGATACGCGAAGTCCGGCTGAAGCCGGACACTACTTCCGGTTCGCATGAAGTCCGGCTGGAGCCGGTCGCTATCCTTGCCGCTTGGCGGTAAACGTCCCCTGAGCCAGCCCTGCGATGTCGAGCGTGCCTTTCATCGCGTCGTTGGTTTCAATCGTGCCGGTGTATGTCACGTCGACCGAGTTCCCCTGAACGGTGCCGACGAACTTGAACACGATGTCCTGGCCTTTGACGGTTCCGGTCAGATCGGCCTCGCCAAGGTTCGTTGAGGAGTAGTGGCCCGTGAGCGTCTCACCCGACTGCTTGAATGTCACGGTCGGTGTACCACCGCCGGCAGTGGTCGTGACTTGAAACGCCCACTTTCCCGTAACGTCGACCTTCACCTTCGTCTGCGCTGCCACTGCCACCGTTCGATCAGGGAGCAGAGTCGCGGCGGTGAAGAGGATCGTGAAAAGTAACTGCCTCATGTTCACCTCCTCCGTGCGACGCCGTGTGCGCCTTGACTATAATCCCAGCCTCGCTCAGGAGGGTCGTATGAATCGAGCCGCAGCGATACTCGGCGTCGCCCTCATCGTCGCGCAGTGCGCCGGTGTTCTCGCTCAGGCGCAACCGGCGAGCACCCCGACAAACGCGGCGCCAAACCCATACGCGACAATCGAGCACTTCTTCAAGATGCCCGAGGGTCGCACCTGGGGCTCGACAAGCGCGGTCGAGATCGACAAGGACGGGCGCAGCATCTGGGTGGCCGAGCGATGCGGCGCCAACACGTGCCTCGATCGGGCAACGGGCCAGATGTCGATGCTTCCGTCGGTCCTCAAGTTCGATGCGTCTGGCAAGCTGGTGGCGAGCTTCGGCCAGGGACTGCTCATCTTTCCACACGGCATCTATGTCGATCGCGACGGCAACGTCTGGGTCACCGACGGGCAGGACGATGCGCCGCAGCCTGCGGGAGCCGCGCCGGCAGCCGGCGCACCCGGTTCCGCCGCCACCCGATCCGGACCTCTACCCGGTTCAACCCGTGGTCATCAGGTGTTCAAGTTCAGCCCGGACGGAAAGCTTCTGATGACGCTTGGAAAGGCCGGCGGCGCGGCGGCGCCCGACTTCTTCTATCAACCCAACGATGTGTTCGTCGCGCCGAACGGCGACATCTTTGTCTCCGAGGGGCACGGCGGCGCAAACGCACGCGTCCTGAAATTCAACCGCGACGGCAAGTTCCTCATGTCGTTCGGCAGCAAGGGCTCGGGTCCAACGAATTTCGATACGCCGCACGCGCTCGCGATGGATTCACAAGGCCGCCTGTTCGTTGGCGATCGCGGCAACAACCGCGTGCAGATCTACGACCAGAGCGGCAAGCTACTGGATTCGTGGCCGCAGTTCAGCCGGCCGAGCGGTTTGTACATCGACAAGCAGGACATGCTGTATTCGGCCGACTCCGAGTCCGAGTCGGTCGCGCGCAATCACGACGGCTGGAAGCGCGGGATCAGGGTGGGAAGCGCCAAGGACGGCAAGCTCCTCTACTTCATTCCCGATCCAGTCGAGAAGACGACCGGCACGAGCGCCGCTGAAGGCGTCGCAGCCGACGCACAAGGCAACGTCTATGGAGCGGAGGTCGGTCCGCGCGCACTGAAGAAATACGTCAGGAAGTGAGTGTCGGCGGGTCTAAAGACCCGCCGCTACTTTTGGACATCTGCCGCGACGCACTTGCCGTTCTCGCAGCGATTGTTCTCCGCGCATGAATACTCGTAGAGCTCGGTGCCCTTCTCCATCAACACGAACGTGCGCGCGTTCTTGATCGGCTTCTGGTAGTACTTCGGGTCTTCGATCGTGACCTCCCAGTTCAGGTGATCGAAGTCCGGACGCGTCATCCTGATCGTCAGCTTCAGCGCATCGCTGTGCGGGTGCTGCGCGGTGTCGAGCCAGGTGCGACCATTGAAGCCTGCGGTCGTGACGACGAGCGTGTCGCCATCCCAGCGCCCAACCGAGGTTCCCATCCAGGTGGGCTCGATATCTTTGGGCAGCTCACGTCCGTCGGTCGGAACCATTTGGAAGCGGTTGTCCTGCTCCCAGAGGATCACGAGACGATCCGGATGATGCACGTAGGCATGTGGATACGGTGTGTTGTAGGCGCGCACGAATCCCCACGGCTGGCAGTGCGAGCCGTAGTCGTAGGTCGTCGGCTTGTTGTTCTTGTCCCATTCGGCCTGGCCCGCCGGGGTGAACAACAGCTGACCGGAAACGACGCTCTTGCAGCCGGTGCTGCCAGCGGCGCATGCGCCATCCACGCCCTTCGAGACATCTCCAACGCGCGGATGATCCCAGACGCCAGTGAAGTCCGGCTTGCCATTCGACAGCCGCGGCGCAGGCTTCGACGTCTGCGCGCTGGCGACAACGGCCGCGAGCACAATCAGGGCGCTCACACGAAGGATGCTCTTCATGTCGATCTCTCTTTCCCGCGCGGGAATTATTTGGGAACTGGAGTCTGTTCGGACGCCGTGAACACCTGCCGGCCATCAGAGAACGTCACGCCACGACTCGCGGCGTTGGGTGACCCGTCCTTGGCGCGGATGCCCTGGACCTTCACGGTGTCGCCGACCTTGAGCGAGTCCTTGGTGACACCTCGTCGCCTCAGCCCGTTAGGCGCAGCTCCCGAGAAGCCCCACACGGCCGCGAGACCCGAGACCTCGTCCTTGCCTTCGACATAGAACCAGATGTGCGGATTGGTCCATTCGACCTTCCTGACCACACCGGTCACTCTCACTGGCTTGTTGGCGTCGTACTCTGCCGCCTCGGAATGATGGGCGCGAAGAGGAACGGCGGCGACGAGCGCACCGATGCTCGCGGCCAACACAACCGCACAGAGTTTGCGTGACATCACAGCCCTCCTGATAGGCGGGACGCGTTTTGTCCGGATTATAGTGCGCAGCCTCGTCCTCCAGTCTCTGTCCCCTGGTCACCAACGACCAAAGTCCAGAGACCGGAGACGACGACGATTTCAGCGCGACGCGGTCGACGTGGCCGGAGGCACGGGCGCGGGAGTCGATGCCGCGAATGCAGCGACCGCGGCCATGTCCTGGACCGACATGCTGGTCACGACGTTCTTCATCAGCGCGGACCATGGGCCGCGACGCGCCCCGGTCTTCATGTCGAAGAGCTGCCGCATTGTGTAGCTCGGCGAGCGCCCTGCCAACGGCGGCACCGGACCGATGCCATCGAGGTTCGCGCCGTGGCATGTCGCGCACTGATACTTCGTTGCGAGCTGCTTACCGCGGTTCAGCGTGCCGGGCGGTACATAGGCTGTCCAGGACGCGCGGGTGTCGCGCGCTTCGGCTCGCAGGTTGTCGTCCGGGATCTCGACGATATCGTCAGCTTTGAGTGGCTCCATCCCGCCGCCTTCGTTCGCTGGGACGGCCATGTGCATCCCGCCCTGGAGTCGGACTTTCGGCGCCGTCTTCGACTCGACGACCTTGATGCGGCGCGGGTACGGCTGCTGCGCGAAATACTGCGCCGCAGCGAGATCCTCCTCGCGGGTAGTCGCCTTCGCGAAACCGATCATGTTGTTCGTGTTCGCCTTCCGCGGATCGGCGCTCTTTCGCAGTCCGTCTCTGAAATCCTGCATCTGCTGCAGGAAATACGTCGGGTGATAGGAGCTGATCGGAGCGTTCTCCGGCCGGCCCGAGCCGTCCGGCAGGTGACACAGCGAGCACTGGCGCACGCCCTGTTTCCCGAACCGAACGAGGTCGGGCATGGTCCCGTGACGGTCTTCGGGATACCAGTCCATCGTTTCCTTCGCAGCCCGAAGCTGCGCGCGTGTGAACGTCTTGGTCGTCCCCGGAATCGAGACCACCGCGGCGTCGTCGGCCGGAAGCGCCGAGACCGGAGGTGGCGGCGCTCCCGGAGGCGGCGGCGTATACGCCCACTCCGGGAGGCCTGCAGGGACGGGCCCCGTTGGAGCAGGCGCGGGCTGCTGCTGCGCCATGATCGACGCCGCAAAGATCACGACTGCGATAGATACTGGAGCACCCACAGCTTTGCGCATGTTCCTCTCCATGATTCGTGGTTAGCCGAAACTTGCTCCGCGGAGTCTACACCCAGCGCGCCGAGTATTGCGCACCCATTCCTTTCGTCTCGAATCGGTCGGTCGTGCGGCTACACTCCCGGCAATGAGAACGGAGCGGTGGCTCCTCCTGGCCTATTCGTGCTCGGGCTTCGCCGGGCTCGTCTATGAGATTGCGTGGACGCGCCAGCTGACCCTT
>Ga0157380_10001241_pt1 | contig 16558 bp, 15 predicted proteins | sample S35metaG_FD_119757 | JGI IMG/M metagenome (GOLD analysis project Ga0157380, IMG submission 119757) | Switchgrass rhizosphere microbial communities from Kellogg Biological Station, Michigan, USA - S3-5 metaG | ecosystem: Host-associated > Plants > Roots > Rhizosphere > Soil | place: USA... | reverse complement strand
CGGAGGCGCTGGCGTCGCAGCGCCCGGGCCCGGCTGCGCAGGACTCGCGAGGAGCGGGAGCAAGACGAGCGCGGGCAGCATCGCCGGACCGCGATTCTACACCCGCGGATCGCGCGGGGACCGGCGAGCGAGCCGGCCCGCGCGCGGTAAGCGATAATCGCGCGATGAAAGCCGGCATCCTGGGACTCTCGCTCGCGGGCAAAAGCACGCTGTTTCAGCTCCTCACGGGAACTCCGGCCGCGGCGCCGGGCGGCCGGCCCGAGGCGCGCGTGGGGATCGCGCGCGTTCCCGACCCGCGCGTTTTCCGGCTAGCGGAGCTCTTCAACCCGAAGAAGCAGACGCTCGCGACGGTCGAGTACGTCGACGTGCCGGGCGTCGCCAAGGGCGAGGGCCAGGCGCTCGTCGACCTGCCGGCGCTGCGCGGCGTGGACGCGCTCGTCCACGTGGTGCGCGCCTTCGAGTCCGACGCCGCGCCGCACCCCGACGGCTCGGTCGACGCGCTGCGCGACGCGAAGATGCTCGAGCTCGAGCTGATCCTCGCCGACCTCGCCACCGTCGAAAGGCGGCTCGAGCGGCTCGAGGCCAACATCAAGAAGGCCAACAAGGCCGAGGACGTCAGCGAGCGCGCGATCTTCCTGCGGCTGAAGCAGGCGCTCGAGGCCGAGCGCCCGCTGCGCGAGGTCGAGCTCACGCAGGAGGAGCAGGCGCGGCTGCGCGGCTACGCGCTCCTGTCCGGCAAGCCGATGCTGCTCGTCGCCAACCTGGGCGAGCAGCAGATCCGCGAGGCGTCCAAGTGGCTCGATCGCTCGGGCCTCCAGCAGTTCGCGCGCAAGCCCGGGCTCGGGGTGTGCGCCGTCGCGGCGCCGATCGAGGCCGAGATGGCCGAGCTCTCGCCCGAGGACGCGCAGGCTTTCCGCGACGACCTGGGCCTGGCCGAGCCGGGCCTCGACCGCGTGATCCGTTCGACCTACGAGCTCCTGGGCCTCGTCTCCTTCCTGACGGCGGGCGAGGACGAGTGCCGCGCCTGGACGATCGAGCGCGGCACGCGCGCCCAGCTCGCCGCCGGGGCGATCCACTCGGACATCGAGCGCGGCTTCATCCGCGCCCAGGTGGTGGCGTTCAGCGAGCTCGTCGCGGCCGGCTCGCTCGCGGCCTGCCGCGAGAAGGGCACGCTGCGGCTCGAGGGCCGCGACTACCTCGTCCAGGACGGGGACGTCATCGAGTTCAAGTTCAACGTCTGAGGCGGCCTGCTTGGCGAACTGCCCCGCTTGCGGCCGCGCGGTGGCGCTCTCGCGCGCGCACTGCCTCTACTGTGGAGCGCCGCTCGGAAGCGCCGCCGCCGCACAGCCCGCGGCCGCCGCAGAACCCGCCGCCCCCGAGCCCAGGGCCCGCGTGCTCGTGCTCCTCGATCTCTCGCGCAGCGAGCCGCTGACGCTCGCCCCGGCGCTCGCGGTCTCGCGTTACGACGCCGGGCTGCTCGCGCGGCGCGGGGGTATCCACCTCGTGCGCGCCGCGACGGCCGCGGAGGCCGAGGCGGAGGCCGAGCGCCTGCGGTCGCTCGGCACGCAGCCGGTCCTGGTGCCCGAGGCCGAGGTGCGCGCACAGCCCGTGCCGTGTCTCAAGGGCGAGCGCGAGGGCGCTGGCCTGCGGCTACGCAGCGCGCAGGGATCCGTGACGCTCGCACCAGGGGACGTGTTCCTGGTCGTGAGCGGGCCGATCCGGCGCGAGCACCAGGCTCGCGCCGAACGCCGCAAGTTCAGCACGGCCGGGCTCGACGAGGGCTTCCGCGTCCAGCTGCACCGCCGAGCGCCCTCGCCCCCGCTCGAGATCGACGCGCTCAACTTCGAGGTCGGCTTCGCTCCGAGCGGTTCGGTGCGGCTCGAGCTCGAGAGCTGGCTCGGCGCCGCCACGCAAGGCGCGCGGCGCGACACCGGCTTCGCGCGGCTGCCTCCCGTGCTGGGGCCGGCCGAGCCCGAGCCCGGCGGCGGCCTGCTGTCGGCGGCCAGCTCGCTCGCGGCGTCCGCGCGCTCCGAAGCCGACGAGCGCGCGCTCGTGCTCGACAACCTGGCGCAGTTCCGCTTCTACTCCGGCTGCCTGGCCGCCGTCGAACGCCGTCGCTGAGCTCACGCCGCCGCGAGGCGGCGTGCTAGGGTCACGCCATGCCGGGCGACAGGCGCGAGTGGCTGCTGCTCCTGCTGCTGGCCGCGGCCCCGCTCGTCGCGTACTTCCCCGCCTGGCACGAGGGCCGGCTGCTCGCGCCGGGCGCGGGCGCCGTGCTCGACCTGCCGCTGCGCGTCGAGGTGTTCCGCGCCTGGCGCAGCGGCGACGTGCCCTCCTGGAACGACTCGATCTTCTCGGGGACGCCGCTGCTCGCGTCGTATCGCCCGGGCGCTCTCCACCCGCTGATGCTCGCGCTCGCTCCGCTTGCGCCCCTCACGGCGTTCCAGGCGCTGGTCCTGGTCTCGCTCGGGCTCACGGGCCCGCTCGCGTATCTCTACGCGCGCCGGCTGGGGGCGGACGCCGTGGGCGCGCTCACGACCGCGCTCGGCTTCGCGCTCGGCCCCTACCTGGTGGCGCACCTCGGGGACACCGCGACGATCGTGGCGGCGCCGGCGCTGCCGCTGCTGCTGCTCGCGGTCGAGAACCAGCTCGGCCGCTCCGCAGCCGCGCCGTGGCGGCTCGCCGGGCCGGCCGCGGCCACCGCGCTCGTCCTGCTCTCCGGGTCCTGGGATGCCGCGCTGGCCGCCGGGCTGCTGGTCGGCGCGCGGCTGCTGCTCGCCTTCCTGCCGCGCGTCGTGCGCGGGCAACCGCTCGACCGCGCGCGCCTGCTCGCGGTAGCAGCGGCGCTCGCGGCCGGCGTGCTGCTCGCGGCGCCCCAGCTGCTGCCGACGCTCGTGGCGCTGCGCGAGGCGGGAGGCGGCGAGGCCACGGACGCTTTCGCCGCGTCCTCGCCGCTCGCCGGTGTCGCCGGCTTCGTCGTCCGCTACGTCTCCCACTCGCCGGCGCCGATCTTCGCGCTCGCCTCGGTTCCGCTGCTGCGCGGCGTCCCGGCCCTGCGCGCGGCCGCCGCGGTCGTGCTGCTGGTGCTGCTGCTCTTCGCGGCGCGCGGCGGAGCGGACGTGCAGGGGCCGCTGCCGCTCGCGTTCGACTTCGCGCTCGCGGTGCTCGCGGGCCTGGCGCTGTCCGTCCAGTGGCAGGCGCGACGCGGGCCCGACGGCGCCCGGGTGCGGCAGCTGGCGCTCGTCTCCGCCCTGGCGGCGGCGGCGGCGCTGTCGATCGCGACCACGGTGACCGGGCCGCTCAGCGCCGAGCTGCAGGCGCCGGTGGGGCTCCTCGCCGTCGCCCTGATCCTGCACTTCGCGCTCGCCGGATCGAAGGACGCGGTCTACGCGCACGTCTTCCTGCTGCCGCTCGTGGTGTCCTTCCTGCTCCAGCCGCTCGGCCGGCAGGCCTGGGCCGGCGCGCCCACGCTCGCCGAGCTGCGCCAGCCGACGGCGACGCGCGCGGCGCTCGACCGGGTGATGAGCGAGCGGTCGGACGAGCGCGTGCTCTCGCTCAGCACGCGTTGGCCCCAGGCGCGCGCGCGCGACCTCGCGTGGGCCAACTGGGCCGGCTTCTCCGGCCAGCGCAACGCCAACGGCTACGACCCGCTCGTGCCCGCGGAGCGGCTCGCCGCGCTCGGCGGCATGCGCGCCGACGGCACCGTGACGCGGGCGCTGCTCGAGAGCGACCCCGGGCGGCTCGAGCTGCTCGGCGTGCGCTGGGTGCAGGTGCCGACGGGCGCGCTCGCGGTTCCGGGCGACGCGGACGGGCTCGGCGAGCCGCTCGACGTGGTGGTCGAGCCCGCGCGCCCCGCCTACTTCGCGCTGCCGATCACGCGCGCGACCGAGCTGCGGTTCTCGAGCTTTCTCTCCGGGGCCGTCGAGATCGAGGACGGGCGCGTCGTCGCGGAGTGCGCCGTGCGGCTCGCCTCCGGACGCGAGATCCTGCTCCCGCTCCGCGCCGGGCGCGAGACGGCGGAGTGGGCCTGGGACCGCCCGGACGTCAGCGGACGCGTCCGCCACGCGCGGCCGCAGGTGATCGCCACCTTCACGACCGGGCTGGGGGTGACCGGCAACCAGTACCTCGCGCGGCTGCCGCTCGGCGCGCGCTACGCGGTGCGCTCGCTGCGTTTCCGCGCGCTGCCGGGCGCCCCCCCGCTGCGGCTGGTGAAGGCCGGGCTGGTCGACGCCGACGGCGCGCGCGCGGTCGGCGTCTCGACGGCGTCGGCCTACGTCAGCGACGAGGTGCGCCTGGCCGAGGTCGCGGGCACGCCTCTCGTCGGCCTGTTCGAGGTCCGGCGCGGGATCGGCCCCGCCTGGGTGGTCGAGTCGCTGCGTCGGCTTGCGGACGCTCCGCGCGTGCTCGAGACGCTCCGAGCGCCGACCCGCTTCGGCGTCGACACGCGGCGCGAGGCGCTCGCGGCGGAGGCCGACGTGCGCGGCGTCGCGCTGCCCGCGGGCAGCCGCTCGCAGCCGGCGGACGTGGCCCAGTCCGCCGGCGGGCGGATCGTGGTGCGCGCCGCGGGCCCGGGGCTGCTGGTGATCGGCGAGGGCTACGACCCCGGCTTCACGGCGCAGGTCGACGGCGTCCCGGCGCGCGTTCTGCGCGTCAACGCAGACCGGCTCGGCGTGGTGCTGCGGGACGGCACCCACCGCGTCGTGTTGACGCACGCCGCCCGCGGGCTGCGCGCGGGGCTCGTGCTGGCGGCGCTCGCGACGAGCGGCCTGGCGCTCGCCGCGCTCCGGCCGGCGCTTTGATTGAACCTCGCGGGCGGCGCGTGTTAGCCTGCTCCGTTTCGGGCGAGCGACGATAGTGTCCACCACCAAGGCCGCTCCCGGCCTCAGCATCTTCTTCCCGGCCTACAACGACGCCGGCACGATCGCGAGCCTCGCGATCGTGGCGCACATGACCGCACGCTCGCTGACCGACGACTACGAGGTGATCGTGGTCGACGACGGCAGCCCCGATCACACCGGCGAGCTGCTCGACGAGATGGCGCGGCGGTTCCCGTGGCTGAAGGTCGTCCACCACGCACAGAACCGTGGCTACGGCGGGGCGCTCCGGACCGGGTTCGAGACGGCCTCGAAGGAGCTCGTCTTCTACACCGACGGCGACGCGCAGTACGACCCGCGCGAGCTCGTGAAGCTGTGGCAGGCGTTCTCGCCCGGGGTCGACTTCGTCAACGGCTACAAGATCTCGCGCAACGACCCGCTGCACCGGATCGTGGTCGGCCGCGTATACCACTGGTTCGTGAAGCTCGCTTTCGGGCTGCGGCTGCGCGACGTCGACTGCGACTTCCGCCTGATGCGGCGGAGCGTGTTCGACAAGGTGCGGCTGACGCGCTCGTCCGGCGTGATCTGCGTCGAGCTGATGAAGAAGGTGCAGGACCACGGCTACAGGCTCGCCGAGGTTCCGGTGCACCACTTCCACAGGAGCTACGGCAAGAGCCAGTTCTTCAACTTCCCGCGGGTGGCGCGCACGCTGCGGGACCTCGCGCGGCTCTGGTTCGATCTCGTGGTGAAGCGGCGCCACCTCGAGCCCGGAACCGAGCACGCCGCTCCGCGCGAAGCGCTCCGGTGAGCGATCACCGGGACTACTACCGGGGCCGCAAGGTCCTGGTGACGGGCGGGCTCGGCTTCATCGGCTCGAACCTGTGCCGCACGCTCGCCGACCTCGGCGCCGTCGTGACCGCGGTCGACAGCCTGCTGCCCGACTACGGCGGCAACCTGTTCAACCTCGACGGCTACGAGCAGAAGCTCCGCATCAACATCGCCGACGTGCGCGGCCACGGCATGGAGTACCTGGTGCGCGGCCAGGAGGTGCTGTTCAACCTGGCCGGGCAGGTGAGCCACATCGACTCGATGACCGACCCGGTCACCGACCTCGAGATCAACTGCACCAGCCAGCTGCGGCTGCTCGAGGCGGTGCGCCGCGGCAACCCGGAGCTGCGCGTGGTCTACGCCGGCACGCGGCAGGTGTACGGGCGCCCGCTCTACCTGCCGGTCGACGAGAAGCACCTGCTGCAGCCGGTGGACGTCAACGGCATCAACAAGATCTCGGGCGAGTTCTACCACCTCGTCTACCACCAGGTGTACGGCATAAGCACCTCGTCGCTGCGGCTCACCAACACCTACGGGCCGCGCCAGCTGATCCGCCACAACCGCCAGGGCTTCATCGGCTGGTTCGTGCGGCAGGCCGCGCTCGGCGAGGAGATCCAGATCTTCGGCGACGGCAGCCAGAAGCGCGACTTCAACCACGTCGACGACGTGACCGACGCCTTCCTGCGCGCGGGAGCGAGCGACGCGGCGGACGGCCAGGTGTTGAACCTGGGCGACACGCACCCGATCTCGCTGATCGACCTCGTGACGCTGCTGCTCGACGTCGCCGGCGGCGGCTCCTACAAGCTCGTGCCGTTCCCTCCGGAGCGCAAGCGCATCGACATCGGCGACTTCTACGCCGACATCTCGCTCGTCCAGAAGACGCTCGGCTGGGCGCCGCGCAAGGCGCTGCGCGACGGCCTGGCCGAGACGGTCGCCTACTATCGCCGGCACAAGGAGCACTACCTCTGAGCGCCGAGGTACCCTTCGTGGACTTCAGGGCCCACGTCAAGGCGCTGCGCGGCGAGCTCGACCTCGCCGTCTCGCGCGTCCTCGACTCGGGCTGGTTCATCCTCGGCCCCGAGGGCGAGGCCTTCGAGCGCGAGCTGGCGCAGGCGCTGGGCGCGCGCCACGCGGTCGCGGTGGGCAACGGCACCGACGCCATCCACCTGGCGCTGCGGGCGCGCGGGGTCGGCCCGGGCGACGAGGTCGTCACCACGTCCATCTCGGCCGCCTTCTCGGCGCTCGCGATCCTGCAGGCGGGTGCCAAGCCGGTCTTCGTCGACGTCGACCCGCTGACGCTCAACATCGACCCCGCGGCCGCCGCGCGCGCGGTCACGCCGCGCACCCGGGCGCTCTTGCCGGTCCACCTCTACGGCCACCCGGCGGACATGGACCCGCTGCTGTCGCTCGCGCGCGAGAAGCAGCTCGTGCTCGTCGAAGACGCCTGCCAGGCGCACGGCGCGCTCTACCGCGGCCGCCCGGTCGGAACCCTCGAAGGCGAGCGCGGGCTCGGGGCGCTCTCCTTCTATCCGACCAAGAACCTGGGCGCGCTCGGCGACGGCGGCGCGATCCTGGTGAACGACGCGGACACGGCGGCGCGGCTGCGGCAGCTCAGGAACGGCGGCCAGCGCGACCGCTACCACCACGAGAGCTTCGGCGTGAACACGCGGCTCGACGAGATGCAGGCGGCGCTGCTGCGCGTCGGCCTCGGGCATCTCCAGGCGTGGAACGAGCGGCGCCGCGCGCTCGCCGCCTTCTACACGCGCGAGCTCGCGCAAAGCGGCGTCGAGCCGCTCGTGGAGCAGCCGTACGCCCGCTCGGTCGCCCATCTCTACGTGGTGCGCCACCCGAGGCGCGACGCGCTCGCCGCGGCGCTCAAGCGGCGCGGCGTCGGCACGCTGATCCACTTCCCGGTGCCGCTGCACCTGCAGCCGGCGTTCGCGGCGCTCGGCGGCAAGCGCGGGGACCTGCCGGTCGTGGAGCGCGCCTCGAGCGAGATCCTTTCGCTGCCCCTCTACCCCGAGCTCACCGACGCGGCGGCTGAGTGCGTGGTCGCCGAAGTCCGTGCCGCCGCCCGGGAATGCTAGCATCGCCAAAAGCTATGAATGACAAGCACGAGGAGCTCGCGACCAAGATCGCGGGCAAGCAGGCGCGCGTCGGGGTGATCGGGCTCGGGTACGTGGGGCTGCCGCTCGCGCTGCTCTTCGAGGAGCGGGGCTTTCCGGTGGTCGGCTTCGACGTCGACCCGCGGAAGAAGGAAGCGCTCGACCGCGGGGAGTCGTACATCCGCCACATCGGCAAGGAGCGCGTGGCGCAGGCCTTCAAGCGCGGGCGCATCGAGGCGACCACCGCCTTCGACCGCTTGGCCGAGTGCGACGCGATCATCGTGTGCGTGCCGACGCCGCTCGGCCCGCACCGCGAGCCCGACCTCTCCTACGTCCGGAACACGGCCGAGGAGATCGCGAAGCGGCTGCGGCCCGGCCAGCTGGTGGTGCTCGAGTCGACCACCTATCCCGGCACCACCCGCGAGGAGCTGCTGCCGCGCTTCGAGGCGCGTGGGATGCAGTGCGGCCGCGACTTCTTCCTCGCCTTCTCGCCCGAGCGCGAGGATCCCGGCAACCGCAGCTTCAACACCCAGACGATCCCCAAGGTTGTGGGCGGGCTCGACAAGGCCTCGCTCGAGGTCGCGGTGGCGCTCTACAGCGCGGCGATCCAGACGGTGGTGCCGGTCTCGTCGCCCGAGGTCGCCGAGGCCGCCAAGATCCTCGAGAACGTGTTCCGCGCCGTCAACATCGCGCTCGCCAACGAGATGAAGGTCGTGCTCGACCAGATGGGCATCAACGTCTGGGAGGTGATCGAGGCGGCCAAGACCAAGCCGTTCGGCTTCATGCCCTTCTACCCGGGGCCCGGCCTCGGCGGGCACTGCATCCCGCTCGACCCGTTCTACCTGACCTGGAAGGCGGCCGAGCACGGCACCTGGGCGCGCTTCATCGAGCTCGCCGGCGAGATCAACACCGCGATGCCGGCGCACGTCGTCGAGCGCACCGCGCGCGCTCTGAACGGACACGCGCGCAGCCTCAAGGGCTCGAAGGTGCTGGTGCTCGGCCTGAGCTACAAGGCCGACATCGACGACGATCGCGAGTCGCCCTCGTTCGAGATCATCGAGCGCCTGCGCGCGGCCGGGGCCGAGGTCGCGTACTGCGACCCCTACATCCCGGTCGCGAAGGCCGGCCGCGAGCACGACATCGGGCTCGCCTCGGTGCCGTGCACGGCCGACGAGTTCGCCCGTCACGACGTGCTGCTGGTCTCGACCGCGCACTCGGACTTCAAGCACGCGGCGCTCTACGCGAAAGCGAAGCTGGTGGTGGACACCCGCAACCTGATGGCGCCGCTCGGGCTCGGAGCGCCTGGCGCGTCCGGTCCCGAGGTCGTGCGGGCCTGAAGCGGCCGCGGTCCTGCACGCGCGCAGCGCCGCCATCCCCGCGCCCGAGGGCGTGGTAGGGTGAGGGCCGCATGAAGGCGGCCACGCTCGCAATCGGCAGCCGGCTGGTCGGCGAGGGCCAGCCGTGCCTGGTGGTCGCTCACGCGGCGGCGTCGCACGAGGGCAAGGCCGCGGTCGCGCTGCGGCTGATCGAGGCCGCCTTCCGGGCCGGGGCCGACGCGATCGCCTTCTCGATCTTCCGCGCCGCCGAGCTCGTCGCCCGCCGCCATCCCGAGCGCGAGGAGCTGGAGGCCGCCGAGCTCGAGCCGGGCGAGTGGCGCCGCGTGCTCGAGGCCGCGAAGGCTTCCGGCCTGCTGGTCGTCGCCGAGGCCTTCGATCTCGCGTCGCGCGACGTCGCGCTCGAGGCGGGCGTGGACGCCTTCCAGACCCACCCGACCGAGCTCGACCATCCCGAGCTGCTGAAGGCGCTCGAGGCGGCGGGGCGACCGCTGCTGCTCGGGGCGGGCTCCGGCAACGAGGCGCTGGTGCGCGCCGCGCTCGAGCCTGCCGGAGCGAACGTCGCGCTGCTGGTTGGGCCCGCGGCCGTTCCCTCCGCCCCCGAGGAGCTGCGCCTGTCGGACCTCGCGGCGCTGCGCGAGCGGCACGGCGTCCCGGTCGGCCTGATCGACGCGAGCGACGGCGCCTCCGCCTTCGCGCTCGTGGCTCCCGCGCTCGCGGCCGCGCACGGCGCGAGCTTCGTGGAGAAGCGGCTGGTGCTCGACCGTAGCCGCAAGGGACGCGACCTCGCGGCGGCGCTCGCCCCCGAGGAGTTCTACCGGATGGTCGAGCTGCTGCGCCAGGCGGAGCGCGCGCGCGGCGACGGCCCCGGCCACGAGGCGGCGGCGCGCCGCCACGGCGGCCGCGGCCGCTCGATCGTGGCCGCCTCGCTGATCGGCCGCGGCGACGTGCTGACCAAGGAGCGCCTGCTGTTCAAGCGCACCGACGAGCGCTTCGAGCGCGGGCTCTCGCCCGCCGAGGCGGACCGCATCATCGGCCGCCGCGCGGCGCGGCCGATCCAGGCCGACGAGACGATCAGGGAGGACATGCTCGAATGAAAGCGCTCATCACCGGCGGTGCCGGGTTCGTGGGAAGCCACCTGACCGAGGCGCTGCTCGAGCGCGGAGACGAGGTCCACGTCGTCGACAACCTCTCCACCGGCTCGATCGACAACCTCGCGCACCTCAAGCAGGACAAGCGCTTCTCCTACACGATCGACAGCGTGCTCAACGAGCACCTGCTGGCCGAGCTCGTCGACCGCGCCGACGTCGTGTTCCACCTGGCCGCCGCCGTGGGCGTGCGCCTGATCGTCGAGAGCCCGGTCAACACGATCGAGACCAACGTGCACGGCACCGAGATGGTGCTGAAGCTCGCGAACAAGAAGCGCAAGAAGGTGATCATCACCTCGACCTCCGAGGTGTATGGCAAGGCCAACTCGGTCCCGTTCCGCGAGGACGGCGACCTCGTGATGGGCCCGACCTCCAAGGGCCGCTGGAGCTACGCCTGCAGCAAGGCGATCGACGAGTTCCTGGCGCTCGCCTACCACAAGGAGAAGCGCCTGCCGGTCGTGGTGGTGCGCCTGTTCAACACCGTGGGCCCGCGCCAGACCGGCCGCTACGGCATGGTGATCCCGAACTTCGTCAAGCAGGGCCTGCTCGGCCACCCGATCACCGTGTTCGGCGACGGCACCCAGACGCGCTGCTTCACCTACGTGAGCGACGTGGTCGGCCAGCTGATCGCAGTCGCGCTCGACGAGCGCGCCGTCGGCCAGGTGTTCAACGTCGGCAACGACCGCGAGGAGGTCACGATCCTCGAGCTCGCGCGCCGCGTGAAGCAGCGCACCGACGGCAAGAGCACGATCGAGCTGGTTCCCTACGACAAGGCCTACGAGGAGGGCTTCGAGGACATGCTGCGCCGCGTGCCCGACCTCTCGAAGCTGCGCGCGCTCACCGGCTACGAGCCGCAGGTCGGTCTCGACGAGATCCTGGACCGGGTGGTCCACTACTTCACCTCCGACGCCACGCGCCTGTGAAGCCGGTCGAGTACCGCCGGATGTTCGAGGCGGAGGAGCGACAGTGGTGGTACGCCGGCCAGCGCGCGGTGGCGCTCGCGCTCTTCGAGCCGTGGGCGCGCGACCGGCGGCTGTTGCTGCTCGACGCCGGCTGCGGCACCGGCTTCAACCTGGTGGCGCTCGCCCGCTTCGGGCCGACGCTCGGGATCGACCTGTCGGAGGACGCGATCGCGTTCTGCCGCGAGCGCGGCGTGCGCGCCGTGCGCGGCTCGGTGCTGCGGCTGCCGTTCCGGGCCGCGGCCTTCGAGGCGGTGACCTCGTTCGACGTGATCTACCACGACTGGGTCGGCGACGACCGCGCCGCGGTCGCCGAGATGGCGCGCGTGCTCAGGCCCGGAGGCGCGCTGCTGGTGCGCGTGCCGGCGCTCGAGCTGCTGCGCGGCGCGCACGACGCCGAGGTGCTCACGCGCCGGCGCTACACGCTCGGCGAGCTGCGCGCGCTCGTCGAGGGCTGCGGCCTGCGCGTCGAGCGCTCGACCTACTGCAACGCGCTGCTGTTCCCGCTGCTCTTCGCGCGGCGCACGCTCGACCGGCTGCTGGGCCGCCACGGCTCGGACGTGGGGTTCCTGCCGCCGCCGCTCGAGCGACTGTTCCTCGGCGTGATGGGGCTCGAGGCCTTCTGCGTGCGCCACGGGCTGCGCTTCCCAGTCGGCGCCAGCGCAGTGGTGCTTGCGACGAAACCCGGCCCTAGCGGCGGGCGATGAGGGCGTAGTCGACGGGCGCGTACAGCAGCTCGTTGAGGCGCGCGACGTTCTCGTTGAGCGCCTTCACCACCGGCGGCGCCAGGCCTCCCGTCGGCACCAGCTGCAGCTTCACGTCCTCCGACACCGGCGAGCGCAGCTCGATGCGCGCGTCGCTGAAGCCGGCGGCCGCCGCGAGGAAGCGCAGCGTCTCCGGGTGCAGGGGCCGCACGTGCGTCAGGTCGCGCACGTACACGTCGAAGAAGGCCAGGACGGACGCGGCGTTGACTGTCTCGAGCACCAGCAGGCCGCCCGGCCGCAGGGCCCGGTGGGACGCCGCGAGCAGGGCCATCAGCTGCGCCGGCTCGAGGTGCTCGGCCACCTGCGCGGCGAACACCGCGCCCAGGCTGCCCGCCGCCTGCTGCTCCAGGAACGCCACCAGGTCGCCGGGGGCGACGTCGAGGCCTTTTGCCCGGCACTCCTGCACCGCGCTCGCGTTCGACTCGACGCCGCGCGCCTCGATCCCCGCGTCGCGCAGCAGCTCGAGCAGCTCGCCGCGACCGCAGCCGAGGTCCACGACGGGCGCTTGCCCGCGCAGCAGCTCCAGGTAGCCCTGCTGGCGCGACCGCAGCTCGTCGCGCGAGCCGCGGAAGCGGTTCTCGAAGGCGGTGTAGGCGGAGTCGGCGGCCGCGCGCGCCGTCGCGCGCGCCTGCTCGGGCGGCGGCGGTCCGGCCGCGAGGCCGTCGCGCAGCGCGCGGACCTCCTCGGAGAGCGCTTCGATGCGGTCGCGCAGCGCGAGCAGGCCCGCAAGCCGTTCGTCCGCCTGTTCGAGGCGGCTGCGGAAGATCTCGAGCTGCTGCTGCGCCTCGGTCGGGGCACGCGCGATGCGCACGTCGTCGCGCGCGTCGACAACGGGCTCCACGCGCTGCGCGTAGCCCACGAGCGCGGCCGCGAGCTCGCCGAGCCGCGCGTGGTAGGCCGCCGTCTGCTCGCGCTGCGCGTTCAGCAGCCGGACCAGCACCGCGTTGAAGCGCGACTGGCGCTCGAGCGCCGGGCCGAGCGCGTCCCAGGCGCGCCGCGCGATCCCGGCGGTGAGGCCGCTCGCGCGCGGACCTGCGGCCGGGGTCCATAGCTCGTTGAGCTCGCGCAGCAGCTCGCGCGTGTCGGCTGTCGCGTCGTCGGGGAGCGCCGCGGCCGCCGTGCGGTCGAGCTCGGCGAGCGCCTGCTCGTACGAGGCTTCCTCGTCCGCGAGCCTGCGGCGCAGCGCTTGGAGCTCGGGGAGCGGCTTCGCGTCGGCCACGGCGGATTGTAGAATGCGAGACTGCGGGATGCACACGCGTGGCTGAGACGCCCGACGACCGCGCGGCGGATCCGCTTCCCGCCGCGCCCGACCTGGGACCCGTCAACGCGAGCTGGACCACGAAGCCGCCGCTCGGGCTGCTCGGCCGCCTGCTGGCGTGGATCCAGGGGCCGCAGCTCGAGGCGCAGCGGGCGTTCAACGCGGACCAGGTGCGGCTCGACAACGCGCTCTTGAAGTACCTCGAGGACCGGCTCTCCGCGACCCACCGTCACTACGACCGCGTCCTCGGGCGCGTCGGCCAGCGGCAGGACGACGCGGACGCGCGGCACCGGCTGCTCGAGCGCGAGCTGGTCAAGCACGTGCACGACCTCGCGCGGCGCATCGACCTGGTGCTGGCCGAGGCCGACCGCGGCCGGCCGGCGCTCGAGCACGCGCTCGCGGACCTGCGCGAGCGCGTCGCCCGCATCGAGGACGCGCTCCGCGCCCGGTCGAGATGAAGTCCGTCCTCGTCTGCGCCGCGCAGGCGCCCTTCGTCAGCGGCGGCGCCGAGATCCACGTGCGCGAGCTCGTCTCGAACCTGAAGCGCCGCGGCTTCCGCGTCGACGTGGTGAGCGTGCCTTTCCACGGCTACCCGCCGATCGAGGTCCCGCGCCAGGCGCTCGCCTGGCGTCTGCTCGAGCTGCGCCACGTGACCGGCGACTCGGTCGACCTCGTGATCCCCACCAAGTTCCCGAGCTACCTGGTGCGCCACCACCGCAAGGTGGCCTGGGTGTTCCACCAGTACCGCGAGGCCTACGAGCTGCTCGGGACCGAGCTCAGCCCGCTCACCGAGAGCAGCGAGGACCGCGCGCTCGTCGAGACGATCCGGGCGATGGACAAGGCGGCGCTCGGCGAGTGCCGCGCGCTCTTCGCGAACTCGAAGAACGTCGCCGGTCGTCTCGCGCGCTTCTGCGGAGTCCAGGCGGAGCCGCTCTACCCGCCGCCGCAGATGCTCGGCCGCTACCGCTCCGACGCGTACGGCGACTTCCTCCTCGCTCCCGGGCGGCTCGAGCGGACCAAGCGCCCCGAGCTGGCCCTGCGCGCTCTGGCGCGCTCGCGCTCCGGCGCCCGGCTCAAGCTCACGGGCGACGGGCCGCTGCGGGGCGACCTCGAGCGGCTGGCCGAGGAGCTCGGGGTCGCCGCACGGGTCGATTTCCTGGGCGTGGTCTCCGAAGACGAGCTGCTCGGCCTCTACGCCGCCTGCCGCGCGGCGCTCTACGTGCCGTTCGACGAAGACTTCGGCTACGTCACGGTCGAGGCGCTGCTCTCGAGCAAGCCGGTCGTGACGGCCAGCGACTCGGGCGGGCCGCTCGAGTTCGTCGAGGACGGCGTGAGCGGCTTCGTGGCCGCGCCCGAGCCAGAGGCGCTGGCTGACGTCATCGACCGGCTGTTCGGGCTGCCCGAGGCCAAGCTCGCCGGCCTCGGGGAGGAAGGCCGCCGCCGGGTCGCGCCCATCACCTGGGACGCCGTCGTCGACCGGCTGACGGAGCTCGTGCGATGAAGCTCGCGCTCTGGACGCCGCTCGCCGGCCCCGTCGCTTCGGCCGCGCCGCTCGTCGCGCGCGAGCACGAGCTCGTGATCGTCGGAACGCCGGAGGGCGCGCGACCGGCGTCCGAGCTCGACGTCTACGAGCTGCGCGACGCTCCGGCGTGCGGCTTCGTCTACCGTGCGCTCGTCGAGCGCCCCGGGATCGTGGTGCTCGACCAGTGGAACCTGCACGCGCTCGTCTTCGCCGAGACGGCGGGCCGCGGCAGGCCCGACCTCTATAGGCGGGAGGCGCGGCGGGCGCACGGCGACGTCGGCGGCTTCGTGGCGCGCCAGATGCTCGCGGGCCTCGGCGGCGAGCTCGGGCGGCTTGTGCCGATGAACCGGCGGGTGTTGGAGTCGAGCCTGGGCCTCGTGAGCTTCGACGCCGAGATCGCGGCGCGCGCCGCGCTGCTCCTGCCCGGCCGTCCGGTGCTGCACGTCGCCGAGCCGCGATCGGTTCTCGACGACGCGGCCGCGCTGCTCGCGAAGGTCCTGCTGCGGCTCGTCGCCAGGCTCGCGCCCGGCGCCGAGCCGGAGCGGCGGGCCATCGCCGCGCGCCGGGCCGCCGAGGCCACGCCGCTCGGCCTGGCGCTCGACGAGCTCGGCTGGGCGGCGCGCGAGCTCGGAGTGGCGGGGCCGGCCGCGGACGCCCAGGACCTCGTGACGCTCTTCCTCTCGAAGCCATGAGCCCGCCTTCGCTGTCGGTCGTGATCCCGGCCTTCAACGAGGCGCTGCGCCTGCCGGCGACGCTCGAGCGGATCCGGCGCCAGCTCGAGGCGCGCGGGCAGCCGTTCGAGATCGTGGTCGTGAACGACGGCTCGAGCGACGCGACGGCCGAGGTCGCGCGCGCCGCCGGCGCGCCGGTCGAGCTGCTGCATCACGCGCAGAACCGCGGCAAGGGCCACGCCGTGCGCGCCGGCATGCTCGCCGCGCGGGGCGAGCGGCGGCTGATGACCGACGCGGACCTCTCGACGCCGATCGAGGAGCTCGCGCGGCTCGAGTCGGCGCTCGCCCAGGGCTTCGACGTGGCGATCGGGTCGCGGGCGGTCGCCGGCGCCCGGATCGAGGTCCGCCAGCCGGCCTACCGCGAGGCGATGGGCCGCCTGTTCAACCGCCTGGTGCAGACGCTGCTGCTGCCGGGGTTGCACGACACCCAGTGCGGCTTCAAGCTCTTCACGGCGGCGGCCGCGACCACCGCCTTCTCGGCCTGCCGTCTCGACGGCTTCTGCTTCGACGTCGAGGCGCTCTACGTCGCGCGGCGCCGCGGCCTGCGCATCGCCGAGCTGCCGGTCGTGTGGCGCAACGACGCGGCGACCCGGGTGGGGCTCGGCGGCGGCGCCTTCGCCTTCCTGGACCTGCTGCGGATCCGGCTCGCGGCGGCGCGCGGCCGCTACGGGCCCGCGGCGGGAGCGTCGCGGCCGACGTAGCGCACGTCCGCGCGGGCCCGCAGCTCGCGCACCCAGGCTTCGACGCGCTCGTCGAGCGCGCGCCGCTCGAGCCGCTCGCGGATCTTCTCCTTCTCCGCCTCGAACGACTCGCCCGCCGAGGGGTCGCCCTCGAACGCCGCGCGCACCTGCTGGTCGCTCACCCGCAGCTGCGGGCGGAAGCGGAACTCGACGTACTTCAGGATCGTGATCTGGCGCTTCAGGATGCGACGCAGCCCCGGCTCCCCCACCTCGCTCGCGAGCGAGGGCTTGCGCTCCAGCAGCGCGGCGAGCGCGCGCTCCTCCTCGTCGCCCTGCACCTCGGTCTGCGTCAAGCGCGCGGCCTCCTGGTACATCAGCCGCTCGTCGATCGCGGCCTCGAGCGCCGCGTCCTCGG
>Ga0157380_10001240_pt1 | contig 16558 bp, 7 predicted proteins | sample S35metaG_FD_119757 | JGI IMG/M metagenome (GOLD analysis project Ga0157380, IMG submission 119757) | Switchgrass rhizosphere microbial communities from Kellogg Biological Station, Michigan, USA - S3-5 metaG | ecosystem: Host-associated > Plants > Roots > Rhizosphere > Soil | place: USA: Michigan... | reverse complement strand
GCAACATCGACAAGTACACCGAGTTGGTGAGCGGCAAGCCTTACGAAGGTGTAGCGCTGCGATTGTTCAATGCCAAGACAAGGCTTTGGAGCATCTACTGGGCCGACAGCAATTCGGGTGCGCTTGACCCACCGGTCGTGGGGTCATTCGCGAACAAAGTAGGTCACTTTTTTGCTCGCGACACGTACAAAGGACAGAACATCATCGTGGTCTTCCGATGGGACGTGCGCAATCCGCAGCGACCAATCTGGAGTCAGGCCTTCTCAACGGATGAGGGCAAAACCTGGGAATGGAATTCGATCAACGTGTCGGAACGCATCAAGTAGAGCGTCAGGCGAAAATCATCTTGACTTGAATTGGTCGGGGTGCGGGGATATGGGCCCGTTCGTCGGAGAGACTTTACATGTCGCACAGCGAAACCAACCGCCGCGTAGTCCTTGCTTCGCGCCCCAAAGGAACGCCGGTGTCAGGGGATTTCCTGTTCGAGCAGGCCCCGGTGCCTGCACCGGGCAAAGGTGGCGTGTTGCTGCGGACACTCTATCTATCGCTCGATCCTTACATGCGCGGCATGATGAACGAGCGTGCACCCGCGTACACACGCTCCGTTGCGATTGGGGAAGTCATGCCTGGCGGTACCGTCAACCGCGTCGTCACTTCCGAGAATCCACGCTTCAAGGTCGGCGATCTCGTGCTCGGAGGCGCCGGCTGGCAGGAATACGCGGTCAGTGATGGAAAAGATCTCCTTTCGCTCGGCGCTCTCGAACAACCTTCGCGCGCACTGGGCGTGCTCGGAATGCCATCGTTCACCGCGTACGTGGGCTTGCTGGACATCGGCCAGCCGAAGCCCGGAGAGACCGTAGTCGTCGCTGCGGCCACTGGCGCGGTGGGCGCTGTTGTCGGACAGATCGCGAAGATCAAGGGTGCGCGCGCCGTCGGCATCGCCGGTGGGCCCGAGAAGTGCAAATACGCAGTCGAGCAACTCGGCTTCGATCTGTGCCTCGATCACCGTGAGCCGGATCTCGGCAAACGTCTCGCGGCCGCCTGTCCCACAGGCGTCGACGTCTATTTCGAGAACGTTGGCGGCGCCGTGTTCGATGCGGTCTTGCCCCGCCTCAATGTTGGCGCGCGCATCCCGCTATGCGGTTTCGTCGCCAGCTACAACGACGAGAATTTGCCGCCGGGTCCGAATCGTGTACCGCTATTGCAAAGGACACTGCTGGAAAAGCGAGTTCGCCTCCAAGGCTTCATCATCCTCGATCACTACGCCACGCGGTTCGAATCATTTCGCCGTGACATGACTGAATGGACGACGAAGGGCCAGGTGAAGCTGCGAGAGGACCTGGTCGAGGGCCTTGCGAATGCTCCGGCCGCGTTCATCGGAATGCTGGCAGGCAAGAATTTCGGGAAGCTGGTTGTCAGGTTGGCCGATAGTGACTAGCCGAAGGATCTGGATCGCTACAGTTTTATTCGCCTTGCTAACAACCGCACTTCCAATCGGAGCGCAGGCACCGGAGGAAGTGCGAACCGCTTTCCTGCAATGGGCGAAGAAATCTCTTTACCCCGTGAGCAACGCGGATCTCGCTGCATCGACCAAGGACCTGCAGCCCATCGAGAAGATGATCGGTGACGCGAAGATCGTCGGACTGAGTGAAGGCATACATGCTGCCGCCGAACCCTTGGTCTTCAGGAACAGGTTGTTCAAACATTTGGTTGAACACCTGGGTTTCACCGCCATTGCGATGGAATCCGGCATTGTCGAGAGCCGCGTACTGAATGACTACGTCACTCAGGGGAAGGGAGAGATCGATGCCGTCCTCAAGCAGGGCCTCTCCAATGGATTCGATACGTTCCGCCAGAACGGGGAACTGATACGTTGGATTCGGGAACACAACGCGCGCCTGCCGCCGGATGCAGACAAGGTGCAGGTCTTCGGACTCGATATTCCTGGCAGCCCCGGCAATTTCGACGCCGCGCGCGGACCGGACACCGCTCTCCAGACATCCCTGGAATACCTCCGCGTGGCAGACCCGCAGGAAGCGGCGCAACTTCAGCGTCGCGTTGAAACGTTTCTACCCGTGCTCAAGGACATCAATGGCTACGGCGATGTGAAACAACCGGAGCGCGACGCTCTCACCGCCGCGATTGCCGACCTGGTATCGCTCATGGAGCGGCAGCAGTTCGCCTATATCGCGAAGAGTTCGAAAGGTGACTACGACTGGGCCAAGCGGGCAGCGATCGGTGCGCGCCAAACCGACTCATGGTTTCGGCGAATGCCTCTGGGATGGAAACTGGAAGATGGACTCGCATGGACGCGATATGCAATGCAGGTGCGTGACCGAACAATGGCTGACAACCTGGACTGGGTACGCAGTCGACTGGGCCCACGCGGGCGCGTACTCGTGTTTGCCGCCTCGGGACATCTCGCGTCGACTGTCGTGCAGGTCCCGACTCAACCAATGCGCGAGATGATTCCCCTTGGCACATACGCCAAAGACCGCTTCGGGTCCGACTTCATCAACATACTCAACCTGGTGGTGAACGGCGAAATCGTCTACTGCTCTGCGAACCCGCGACGGGTGATGCCGCTCAAGCCGCCGCCGGCCTCGGCAATCGAGAATCTGTTCGCCGCCGTGAGTGTTCCCCGATACGTGCTGGATCTCCGGCGCGCACCGCCTGGCGTATCAACCTGGCTGCACGAGGTGCACGATCACTGGAATGGATTTGGGACATCTCAATTCGCAACAGCAGACGCTTTCGATCTCGTCTTTTACGTCAGTCCGGTGACGTCTGCTTGTGTGCCCCAAGTAAAGCCGCAGACATGAGACCGACCTGTCTAAGGCTTGGATAGTGCAGGCCTGTGTACCTCAACGGTCTCGCCGACGGTGATTGACATCAGATCCTCGCCAAGTTGCAACGGCCCAGCATAGGTCTTGCGGGTCGCCGGCAGCAGATCCTGTTCGGTGGCGGACGGCATGCAGATGTGCGAATACACCGCCAGTTTCGGCTTCACCCGCGCAAACACTTGCCCCGCCTGTTCAGGCGTCGTGTGATAGGCAACGATGTTCTTCGCCCGGCCAGGCGGGACGCCTGCTCGCTCGAGTGTTGCTGGAGCGAAGACCTCGTGGACCAATACATCCACGCCTTGAGCATGCCGGATGAGATTTTCGGAGACGCGGGTGTCGCCCGACAGAACGATCGACCGCCCGGCATAGTCGATTCGGTAACCGAACGCTGGCTTTACCGGCGCGTGATCTACCTCGAACGCCGTTACCTTCACGCCCCGCTGCTCGTATACCACGCCTTCACTGATGTCCTTCGCGAGGAGCGCAACGCCCTCGGGCGAGGCCCCGTCGTTTTGAATGCGAATATTGATGTCAACCTCAAATGCCTGTTTGAGGTGAGACATCATGGCGGTGGTACCACGCGGGCCCCACACATGAAGCGGCGCATTGCGGCCTGGCACAATCAGCCAGCCTGTTAGCCAGAGGTCGGGGAAGCCAACCACGTGATCGGAATGCAAGTGGGTCAGAAACACGCCTTGAATACTCTGCCACGGCACTGCGAGTTCTCTCAGACGCTGCAGCGCGCCTCGTCCCGCATCGAATATGAATTTCTGCTCTCCGGCCTCCACCAACGTGCTTGGCCCGAATCGGTTCATGACCGGAGGCGGACAGCCAGTGCCCAGGAGTGTCACTCTGATCTGCTGACCCTGCGCGACGACAGGCGCGATGGTCGCAGCAAGTAGTAGCAAAACCGCTATGCGGCAACGGCTGGCCATCACTCTCTTTCTCCTGGTGCGTCTCGAGCGAAGAGGGCGCTCAGTATGCACAAGCTGGAAAGGCGTGTTGAATGTTCCTGCCTGATGATCGGCCAGCTACCCTTGTGCCGTTCACGCCCGAATAACTCGCCGCACGTAACGCGTGCGCCAGCGAGTACATCATTTTCGATGAGTCGATCACGCCGTGATGCGCGCCATCACGGGGTAGTTGTCGAACGATATTTGGAATTTGGTCGGGGTGAAAGGATTTGGGCTGTCCCTCCAGTGCCTGTGAGGGTCCGCTTGCGTTAATCCGCGACCGAAGAGGGTGTCCCCGGGGGAGCGGCCCATCGAACGCCAGCACGTTGAGCACGAACACCACGGTTTCCCACACGGCATAAGAGGGAATGCGCAGGCGCGCCGGCGTGCGATGCGGAATGTGCAGCTGTCGCAGGATCGCCGATGCCGCCGCAGCATCCGGTGGCGCCGAGCGCGATGGCCGCGGCTCAGGGAATGTCAGGCACCATGATGACCACCAGCACATTCTGCACTGCACACGGGAAAATTTCGCACTTTGGGCCGGCCTGGCAAAAATGTCATGCCCGGAAGTCCGGAGCTCAGGTATAAGTTATCCCGACTTCGCGGCCCGCAAGCTCGATAGTTAGAACAATCAGGAAGATTTTCTGTGCGGAAGACTGAACGCCGGCTGCCAGCGGGATTCCAGGCGGCTGACCTGGGGGAGTCTGTCGTAGCGAGCGACGGCCGCTGCGCACTCGTCTCGTTCGCGACGGCGCCCATCGTGGCTGCGCGCGAGAATACCTACGTGCTCTTCGCGACCGACTCCGGCCTTGCCGCGAGCGCACAATCCTTCGAATGGACCTTTGCCGAGAACGGCGACGTCACCCGCACGGAATCCGGCGAGCGAGCGGACGTCATGTATGTTCCGACGGCCACTGGAACGCTACTGACCACGGTCAGAGTGCTCGGTGCCGGCGACGCGGAGCTGGCGAAGCTCTCGCTCGAGCAACTGGCGGTGGCGCCCAGCGCCGAGCTCGAAGCGCTGATCGCCGATGCGCAGAACAAGGCAGGGCCGGGGGCTTCGAATCCGGAAGTGCTGCGCGAGCTCATCAATCAGCATTGCGCGTACTACTTCAATGCAACGCCACAGGCGCCCGAGTCCGGCGATGCGTTCCTGCGCTTCCTGTTCAGTATGGCCGCGAGCGGCGCGGGGCGCCGATCGCAGACCGAACGGCGCGAGCACGTCGATGCACTGGCGGCGGCAATCGAAGGGCAGCCGGAAGATTTCGCACGGTTAGCCATCATCGGCCTCGGTGTCGCCAACATCCGGCTGGCCATCCTTGCCATGGTCATGCCGCAGAGCGGCGGCGGTGGCGGCACGCCGTTTCTTCCGTGGAGCGAGCTGCCAGAGCCCCCGGCGAAGCGCGCGTTCGCCGACGAAGAACTGCGCAAAAAGGTTGCGGCCCTCAGTGAAGACGCACGCGTGGACCTGGTGAACATCGGGCGCTTTCCCAAGAGCAACCTGGCCGCCTGCGCGCGCATCCTCGAGGCGCTGCGCGATCGCTACTTCGCCGGCGCCAAGTTCGAAGACGTGCTCACCGGCATGCAGGGTACGCGGGCGCACTGGATCGCCACGCATTTCTCGGATGGGCCCATCGCGCACACGTGACGCCATGTGTACCACCACCCACGACAAGACCAACACCGGCCCGAGTGGCGCCCAGAAGGTGCCGCCTCCGAAAGCTCCTTCGCCCGCGGACAAGCAGCTGCCCTATGCCGCGGTCAAATACCCGACGCTCGCAACGCCCGATTCCAAGTTCCAGGCGGCGCTCGACGCGGCGCTCGCTGCGCAGATAACTGCCGGGCGCTTCGGCCCGGATTCGCACGTCGCCATTTCGATGATCGCGCTCACCGACAACGGCACTCACAAATACGCGGGCAAGTTCGACGAGGAAATGCACTTCTCCGCGAGCCTCGTGAAAGTGGCGGCCATGTACGCCGCGCATGAGCTCCTGGCCGCTGCCCGCAGGCTCGCGAGGCGCAAGGGCTTCGCGAACCCAGCCGCTTTCATCGCCGCACTCTCGAGTGAGTTCGACCCGCAGATCGCGGCCAAGGTATTGCCGGTCATCAAGAACACGGTGATCGATCCGGCGCTCATGCTCCACCTGCCGCGTTACTCGGCCATTTTCGCCGTCACCGTCGCAGGCACGGCCGACGTACCGGCTGTGGAGTTCTCTGCGACGTTCGCGGACGACCTGCTGAGCATGATCGGTCACGGTACCAATGAAGGTGCGGCGCGCGTCGTTCGCAAACTGAGCTACGACTACATCAACGCCGCGCTCATGGCGGGCGGCTTTTTCGATCCGGCGACCTCGAGCACGCCGCAGAACGGCATTTGGCTGGCGGCGGACTACCTCGGCGACAAGAACAAGCCGGCGTTCAACGACAACACGCACATCCCCTATGTGCGCATCGACTGCATCAACGATTGCTTCACGAAGAACGGCGTGACGGATTGCACCGTCGGGCAGATTTCCACCACGCGCCGCATGGCAAACCTGTTCGCGCTCATCGAGCTGGGAAAATGCCCGGCGGACGATCCGGTCAAGGTGCTCGACCCGTTCCTGAACCGCGACGTTCCCGAGAGTGGCTTCAACATGAAGCTGCTCCTCGCCGAGCCGAAGCCGGATATTCCCGGCACTTCCCCGCCGAAGCGCGACCGGCCGTGGGTTGAGCAGAGCCGGCTGTTGGCAGTGACGGCGCGCTTCACCATTACACGCTGCAAGATCGGGTTCGCAGACCTCAAGCGAGGTCCGAATGTCTTCTCCGAAGGGCTCATGGTGGATTGGGTCAGGCAGCCGGGCGATGACGCCTTGCTCAACCGGCGGCATCTGACTGGCGAGATCGCCGTCTCCTGGCAAAACCTGGTGGGTCCGCCTCCAGCTCACAAATGGGACGGCATCGCGCGCGTGATCAACGATGCGTTCGCTAACTACATCGCGAGTCCGCTGTAGCCATGTCGGACGTCATCCAGAAAGTCCTCACCACCGCCGGCCTGGCCTTCGGCCGGCTCGCGAGCGTGAAGGCGCCGCCGCAGGCGGTGGAATTCTTCCGCAAGCTCGGCTTCGAGATTCCGCAAGCGAGCTTCGGCCCTGCGTTGCCCGCGCTGGCCGCGCAGGCGAACGGGCTCAGCGCCGCGGTGGGCAGTCTCGTTGCAGCGGATGGCATCGCCATCGTCACCGAATCGCTCAAGGTCATGAACCTGCTGCGTACCACGGTGCAGGCCATCGATTCGCTGCACGCCGAAATCCAGGTGTCGGGCGGCGCCATTCCGAATCTCGGCGAGCTGCCGCGGCGCCTCACGGATTTCCTGCTGCTCGACTACGTCAACGCGCGCAGTGCGGAAGCGCACGAGATGCTCCATCTGCTGGGGCTCATCGAGAACGAACCCGCGCCCGCGGCGGGGCAGCCGTCGCGGCTCATCAACTGGTCGCGCTTCGGTCAGATCTTCAAGGAGCCGGGCCGCATCTTCGATGACGTCTACGGCTGGAACACCGACTTCGATTTTACGAAGTTGTTAGCTCGCATCGAGAGGCTCATGCGCGCCGGCGGATTGCCCGGCGGCGTCTATCCGCAGGCCGAAACCACCGTGGCCGCGTTGGGTACCGGCACACCGCAACCCGAGCTGCGCATGACGCTGCTGCAGGCCGGGCTCGCGGCGTCCACCTACAGCCAGTTCGGCGTCACGATTTCGCCCGTACCGGCGCAGGGACCACTCAAGAAAGGTGTCGCGCTGCTGCCGTACATCACCGGCGCCGGCGCGTTCGACTTCACTGTCTGCGATCGCGGCGAGGTGAAGTTTGCGTCCACGGCGGATTTGCGCGGCGTGGGCATCGTGGTCCGCCCACCGTTCGACGCGCAGGGTATCCTGAGCTTGAGCGGCAGCTTCGACATGTCGCTGCACGTCGGCGAGAAGAAGGAAAAGGCAGCCGAGCACATCCTGTTCGGCTCGGCCGGCGGCACGCGTCTCTCGCTGCAGGGTCTCGGCGTCAACTGGTTCGCGAACGGCACGCGCGAAAAGATCGATCTCGGCATGGAAGGGCAGATCGACGCGCTTCGCCTGGTCATCGATGGCGGGGAAGGCGACGGCTTCCTGCAGAAGGTTCTCTCCGGCGTTCACGTCGAAGCGCAGACCATGCTGGCGTTCGGCATCTCGCTCAACTCGGGGTTCACCTTCCGCGGTGGCGGCAAGCTCTCGATCGACATCGGCACGCATCTCGAAGCGGGCCCTTTTCAGATCACGGGGCTGCGTTTCACACTCGCGCCGAGTACCGAGGGCGTGGCGCTCGAATCGGGCGCGAACCTCAAGTTCGATCTCGGGCCGCTGAAGGCGGTTGCTGAGAACGTCGGCCTTCGCACCACGCTGCGCTTTCAGCCCGGAAACATGGGGCCGCTCGATCTCGGCATGGACTTCATGCCGCCGAACGGCGTCGGCCTGTCGCTCGACGCCGGGGGCTTCAAGGGCGGCGGCTTCCTGCGGTTCGACCGGGAGCGCGGCGAATACGCCGGCGCACTCGAGCTCGATTTTCAGGGGCTCTTCTCGGTCAAGGCCATCGCCATCATCAATACGAAAATGCCGGACGGCTCGCCCGGCTTTTCGCTGCTGATCCTGATCACCGCCGAGTTCGTTCCGATCCAGTTGAGCTTCGGGTTCACGCTGAATGGCGTTGGCGGCATCTTCGGCCTCAATCGCACCATCAATATCGACGCGCTCATGGAGGGTGTGCGCACCAACGCGGTGAAGAGCATTCTGTTCCCGCAGGACGTGATCGCCAACATCACGCGCATCATCAGCGACATCAAGCAGTTCTTCCCACCCGAAGACGGCCACTTCGTGGTCGGTCCCATGGGGAAGCTCGGTTGGGGAACGCCGTCGATCATCACCGTGGAGCTCGGGTTGTTGTTAGACCTGCCACGGCCGATGTTCGCGCTGGTCGGCGTGCTGAAGGCGGTGCTGCCGACCGAGGAAGCCGCCATCCTGCGGCTGCAGGTCAATTTCCTCGGCGTGGTCGATCTGGAGCGCGGCTACATCGCATTTCGCGCCGACCTGTTCGATTCGCGCCTGTTGATCTATTCCATCACCGGCAGCATGGCGCTGCTCGTTTCCTGGGGTGAGCAGAAGACCTTCGCGCTGTCCGTCGGCGGCTTCCACCCGGATTTCCGCGATGTTCCGTCGGTACCGGCGGCTGCCAACACATTCGCCAACATGTCGCGCATCGGCATCAGCCTCCTGTCCGATGACAATCCGCGGCTGAAGGTGGAGTCGTATTTCGCGGTCACCTCGAACACCGTACAGTTTGGTGCGAAAGTCGAGCTGTACGCCGCGGCCGCGGGTTTCAACGTCTACGGCTTCGTCAGCTACGACGTCCTGTTCCAGTTCGATCCGTTCCACTTCCAGGCGGATCTGTCGGGCGGCATCGCGCTGCGCGAAGGCACCGACGTCATTGCCGGCATCAACATTACCGCAAAGCTCTCGGGTCCTGAGCCCTGGGATGCGCGCGGCACGGCCACGCTGACGATTCTGTTCTTCGACATCGACGTCGATTTCCACGTGACCTGGGGAGATCCGCCGGGCGCGGTGGCGAGCGAAACCGAAGACCTGCTGTTGCGGCTGCAGAACGAATACGCGGATACGCGCAACTGGCGCGCGGACCTGCCGGCGGAGAATCACCTGCATGTGAGCTTGCGCAAGCTCGAACCGCCCAAAGCCAGTGAACCGCTGGTCATTCACCCGGCCGGCGTGCTCACGTTCAGTGAGAAGGCGCTGCCGCTCAACGGCTACCTCATCGAGAAGTTCGGTGCGCGCAAGCCGCTCGCGCAGAACCAGTTCACGCTGTCGAACGCCAACGTCAATGGCACGGCGATCGAAGCGGACTTTTTCAACATCCGCGAACAGTTCGCGCCGGAGCAATTCAGCGTATTGAGCGACAGCGAGAAGCTGTCGCGGCGTTCGTTCGAGGAGTTCCCCAGTGGCTTCGCGCTGACTGGCAGCTCGAAGCTGGTGACGACGAAGCCCGTGGTCCGCGATGCCGAATACGAGCTGAGTTATCTCAAGCGCAAGCCGGTGCGCACGGAACCCAAGGGACGTGTCAGACAGGACGTTCGGCTGCATCGGCGCTTCGTGCGTGGCAGCGCGGTGCGCCAGTCGGTGCTCGCGAAGCAGCAGGTGCGTGTCTCGATGAACGCGCCGCCGCCGGTGGAATTGCCGCGCGAGGAGTTCGTGGTCGCGAACACCTCCGACCTCAAGGCCTACGCGGAGGCGGGCAGCGCCGCGCGCCGGTTCAGCACGGAGACCGAGGCGCATCAATACCGGCAGAGCCTGATCCGCACGGACTCGACGCTCGCCGAACAGGTGCAGGTCGTGGCGAAGTACGAGTTGGCGGGGTGATGTGACATGACCAGCGAAGTCGCCCGCTACCGCTTTCAATCCTGGATCCGCAAGGGCATTGCGAGCCAGATCAGCGAGCAGGACGTGCTCGGCAATCCCGCGGCGGTTCTGCCGGCGGGCGAGCGCGCGACCGTGCCCATCGGCGTGTCGATCAACTCCGCGCCCCAGACCGCGAAGAGCTTCGCGCTGATCGGGCCCGCGGATATTGTCGGTGTCCACCGGGACATGGTCGTGCGCACCGAGCCGCGCGCGAACATCGTGAACTTCGAGCCTAACTATCTCGCCTTCATCGAGTTCTACGACGAGGACTTCGTCTGGCGCTACAGCCCGGCGCGACCCGCCGGCGAGCGTCTGCGCCCGTGGCTTTCACTGGTCGTCCTGAAGAAAGATGAATTCACGCGCGACGACCGGCGCGTGCCGCTGCCGGTGGTCATGGTAAAGCGCAAGGAAGCGCTGCCGAATCCCGAAAACGCGTGGATGTTCGCGCACGCGCACGTCGATGACGAAATTCCCGCCAACGAACTCTCGGATCTCGAGCTGTACCTCAAGTCTTTGCAGGCCAGTTTCACCACCGACCCGGACCGGATGTACAGCCGGCTGCTCGCGCCGCGACACCTGGACCCGAACACGGAATACACCGCGTTCCTGGTGCCCACGTTCGAAGGCGGGCGCCTCAGCGGGCTCGGGAAGCCCACGATCGGCGTGCCGGCACAGAAAAGCGCCTGGGATGGCAGCGCCGGCGTCGAACTACCGGTGTATTTCGACTGGTCTTTCACCACGGGCGAGGAAGTGGATTTCGAGTCGCTGCTCGAACTCATCGAGCCGCGGCCGCTCGACAAGCGCATCGGCATTCGCTCGATGGACTGCAAGCATCCGGGCTTTGTGCTGGTGGACGATCAGGGACGTCTTCGTCCCGGCGGAGAAGCGGGGCTGCCGGCGCCGTCGCCCGATGTGCAAGGGCTGGAAGGCGCGCTGCTGACGCCGTACACGAAATCCAATCCGCTTGCTTTCTCGGCGAATGAATTCCAGGACGAGCTGCAGACGCTGATCAATCTGCCGGAGACCATGGCGGCCGATTTCGATGCGACGCTGACCGGCGCCGCGGACGACGACGCGGAATTCCTCAAGGATCCGATCGTCAGCCTGCCGTTCTACGGCCAGAACCACGCGCGCCAGCACAAGACCGACAAAGTGCTGCTGGACGTGACCCAGTCGACCTGGCTGCACGATCTCAACCGCGACCCGCGCACGCGTGTGCCGGCCGCCTTCGGAACGACGGTGGTGCAGAAGCACCAGGAAAAGCTCATGCAGCGCGCCTGGCAGCAGGTGCAGACCGTGTACGAAGGCAACCGCGTGGTGCGCGGCGTGCGCTTCATCATGGAAGTGTCGACGCGCTATTCGGCGAGCTTCTTCACTGCGATTTCGCCGGCGAAGTTCATGGCGGTGACGGCGGCGGTGCACGCCAAGGTACTCGGCAGCCCAACCACCATTCGCCATCAACTGCGCAAGAGCACGTTGCGCGCGCCGGTGTTGAGCGCCACGTTCCGCCGAATGGCGCGGCCGATGGGCAAGCTCGCGCAGCGGCTCAATGTCGCGGAGACGCCGCTCAATTTCGACACGCTGGTCGATGACGTGAATTCCGGGCGCGCGGATCCGGCGCCGCCGCGCGAAGTGCCACTGGGCCTTCCTTCGGTCGACGAGCTCGCCGAGAAGATTCATCCGCGCGAGTTTCCATCGTGGCTGCTGTGGTTGATCCGGCACCGGTTGCTGATGCTGATCATCGCGTTGGTGGTGCTCGGGTTGTTAGCGCTGGCGACCGGTGCGTGGATCGTATGCGCGGTACTCGCGGCGGTGGCCGCCGGCGGGTACTTCTGGTTGGCCGCGCAGGAATCGCGCATGCGGATCGCGCCAACGCTTACCGACCCGGCAGCGGCAGTCGTGGCAATCGGACAGACGCCGCCGCAGCCCGGTTTCAGCGTGCGCGCTCCAGGCGAGACGACGCCTCGCGCGCCGACGCCTGGCACGCAACCTGGCGCCGACAGCGTCGAGGCGGCCAACTTCCGCCAGGCGGCGTTGCACTTGCAGCAACGTCTGGCGGTTCGTCTGCCCGAGCCCGAGCCGCTCCTGGCTTTCGACATGGACAACGGCTTTGCCAAGGTGGCGCACGCACTCAATCCACGCGTCGCGTTCCCGCTGCGGCTGCGCGCGCTGGTGAACCTGCCGTATGCCGTTGCGACACCAGTGCCCGGCGATCCCGGCGTGCCCGCGCCACCAGCCGAGCCGCCGGAAGAAATCGTCGAGGCGATGGCGCATCCGGACTTCGAAGACGCGATGTATGCGCATCTGCGGGACATCAGCAAGGAGTTGCTGATTCCCAATCTCGAGCTGGTGCCGCCGAACACCATCGGCATTCTCGAGACGAACCCGAAATTCATCGAGTCGTACATGGTCGGCCTCAACCACGAGATGGCGCGCGAGCTGTTGTGGCGCGAGTACCCGACGGACATGCGCGGCAGTTACTTCCGCCAGTTCTGGGAAGTGAAGGGCATCCACAATCCCGATACGCCGGGAGATTCCGAGCAGCTCAAGGATGTGACCAAGCTGCACACCTGGCTGAAGGCGAGCCTGCTCGGTTCGCACAAGCCGAAGCCGGGCGAGAATGCGGATGTGCAGCCCGGTGAGAAGCAGCTCGTCATCGTGATCCGCGGCGAACTGCTCAAGCGCTATCCAAACACGGTCGTCTACGCGCAGAAGGCGAAGATCGACGCGAAGGGCAATCTCGCGATCGAGGAGAACGATGTTCCGGACGAAGACTTCGATCGCACCTTCAAGTTTCCGCAGTTCCGCGCCGAGGTCGATCCGGATCTGCGGTTCTTCGGCTTCGATCTCACCACGAAGAAGGCGCGCGGCGAGGTCGAGAGCAAGCTATGGCCTGGCGATCGCCACGGCTGGTTCTTCGTCATCCAGGAAGTGCCCGGCGAACCGCGCTTCGGCATGGACATCAAGTACGAACAGAAATTCGACTACGTTGGAAATCCGATTCTCGACGACTGGGACGATCTCGCCTGGGATCGGTTCGGCGCCGCCGAGCCGGCCTTCGTCCCGGCCTTGCCGGCGCCCACCTTCGACACCCCCAATTTGTCGAAGCTCGCCGCCTACAAGTGGGCAGCGCATTCGGCGGACATGGCCGCCATCCTTTTCCAGACCCCGGTGATGGTCGCCGTGCACGCCAGCGAAATGCTCGACGACACGCCGCCGCCCCCATGAGCACTGGTTAGATATGCCCGAACTCAACGAACAACTCGAAGACATCGCGCGGCTGCGGGCCGAGGTGCATCAGCACGACGAACTCGTGTATGGCGCGCGCGTCGGACTGCGCCGCGCAAAGCTGCGGCTCGAGCGTGCCGAGCGCGGCGAGACGGTGGCGCCCGCGCAGCGCGGCGAAGCAGAAACCACGCTGCGCGCGCAAATGGCGGCGTTGAACGCGAAGCTCGCCGAGCTGCGTGCCGAGGAGCGGGCACTCAACGCAGAACTCGAGCAGATACGCACCCAACTGCGCGCACTCGACGATCTCAAGGCGCGGCTGGCCGCGCGTCGCGAACAGGAGCAGGAGCTGCGCCGCAAGCTTGCCGGGCTCGAGGCCGCGGTCCCGCCACCGCGCGATGAAATCGAAAAGCTGAAGCAGGAGCTCGAGGGGCTGAAGCGCATCCAGTCCGAACTCGAGCAGGCGATTCGTGCCGCCGGCGACGCGCTCGAACGCGCGCGCCGGCGCGAGCAGGAGCTTCGCGCGAAACTCGAGGCAGCGCGCGGCCGCCTTGAGAGCCTGCGCGCCGATCTCGCCGGCTTGCAGAGCCAAGTGACGGAACTGCTGCAGCCGGCCTTCGTCGACCGCCGGAATGTGGTCGCGAACATCGCCGAGCTCAAAAAGGTCGTTTCGCGCAACACGGAGGCCGGCGTGCGGGTCCGCGGCAAGCTCGGGCAGGCCATCGGAGAGCTATATCGCGAGGACCCGCATCCGCGGCGCACGCTGGCGCGGCTCAGCGATGAAACACCGTTCCTGCTCTTTCCGGTGCGCCTCGAGACTGTGTTCCAGGGCGCGGAGCTGTGGGTGCGGGTCTTCCCGGACGACATCCTGGTGCACACGCACGAGTCGACGCTGACCGACACCGAGGTGGATGCAGGGGAGCTCTACTGGGTCGAACTACTCGTGGCGGCGCACCTGCGTGCGCAGGGCGATGCACGGCGGGCCGACGCCTGGCGCCACGTGGTCGATCTTTTCGGTGGGCAGCGTGGCGCGTGGATCGCGCAGAAAACGCGCCCGGGCGATTGGGATGCGCTGGCTGCAGCGGCGGAGACGCAGTCGCTGATCGCGTTTCTGAATGCCGCCGATCCGGCGCTGCTGCCTTCGCTGGTCGCATTGCCTATCGCGGCGCCGACGCGCGCGGCGCTCCAGAAGGCCATCGCCGATGACGATGGCGATGCGTTCTTCGCGATCGTGTTGCAGCAGGCATGGAACCCGAAGATCAATGCGGCGGCGCGGACGCAGATCGCAGGATTTCCCGTACACGATCTCACCAAGACGGATTCCTGGAGTCGCGCTCCCCGAACGCGCGTGTTGCCAGACCGCTTCGTGCTGCTGCTGTACACGACCGAGGGCGCAGCGCCGCAGGAAGTCACCGGCGAGCTCATTGCCGACACGGTGTTTCTCGGGCCTGACCCGCTCGATCACGAGACGACGCTTGTCAAGAACGTGGATGGCGCGCGCACGCTGGATGGCAACTGCAAGTGGCTCGCGGATTTCGACACCGCGGTGGCGGAAGGGCTCGGATTCCGCGTGCAGCTCAGCGAGCAGCAGCAGGAAAGCGGTTTCGCACGCGTGGTCGTGCTGGGTCTGCGGCTGTCCGCGAGCGCCGACCGCGCCGCCGAGATGGTCGAGGAACTCATCGGCAACCACCAGTACAGCCCGAGCGGCTTCAGCCTCGTGCGCCAGGGCACGCCCACCAACAACACCGAGCGGGATGGCAGTGGCTATTCCGACAACGATCCCTACAACGATCTGAACTTCTACACGGCGATCGATCCGCCGGCCTTCGACCCGACCTCGACCGATGAGCGCCTGAGCCAGACTGATGGTCGTCAGCTCGCGGATGCGCTCGGCATTTCATATACGGCGCTGCAGTCGGTGCCGGGGGCCGAGCACACCGACGGGCTCGAGGCGCGAGCGATGAACACCGCGCTGTTCCCGTCAACGCTGGGGTACTGGCTCAAGACCTGGATGTCGCCCGTGGTCACGCCGGCGGCGGCGCGGCTCACGCGCGACTTCTTCACGCGTCACGTCACCGGCCGCGGCCCGTTGCCGGCGATCCGCGTGGGGAACCAGCCGTATGGCGTGCTGCTGACCAGCGATCTGTCACGCTGGAAGTATCCGAACCCGCAGGGGCGCGCGAGACTGACGCTGTTCGACGAGACGATGCCGTTCCTCACCAAGCTGCGCGAGATCCTGCTCAACCTCGAGGTGTACTGGCAGGTGAAAGTGCACGACGTCGCGCGCGTCGGGAAGCAGGGCAAGGCATCCGAGATACTCATGCAGATTCTCGGGCTGCATCCAACCTCAGTGGAGTTCTTTGCGCGTGTCGGCTACCACCAGTTTTTTGTCGACGACTACCTGAATTTCGTGGCGAAGAACGGCCGCTATTCCAATGAGCTCGCGTCGCTGGTGCGCTCCGCGCCGGCGTCGATGCAGGTCTATCTGCAAGGGCTGGGGGTCGCGGCGACCGTTGGCGATATCGGCAAGTCGACGGCGCTCAATGTCCTGTGGCAGCACTACATCACCTCGCTCACGGTGCCGAGCCTGGTCGAAAAGAAGCCGTCATCAGAGACCGCGAAGCTCACGCCAAACTACATCGACTGGCTGCGCAATGCAGATTCCACGGCGCGCATCATCGATGAAAGCTTCCCGGGCGAAAAACCGTCGACGCTGCTGTACCTGATGCTGCGAAACTCGATGTTGCTGCAGCTTCACGCGGGGTCGTACCAGTGGATCGAAGGGCGCGGGGAATACGCGCCGGCACTTCAGCGATCGCTCGAAGCGTATCCGCTGCTGGGAATCATTCCGTCCGTGCCGAGCGTGTCCAAGTTCGAAGTCATGAAGTTCGAGGTGGGCAAGCTGGTGCCGGCGTACGCGGCACCGGGGACGCGCGTTGCGGATCTGATCTGGAGCGGACCTACGCCGGCTGAATCGGAAGCGGCGTACGTCCAGGAGCAACGCGCCGCACTCGCGCCGCTTTCCCAGGCGACCACGGCGAGTCTCGAGCGCTGCCTGGTCGAGCATCTCG
>Ga0157380_10001239_pt1 | contig 16561 bp, 23 predicted proteins | sample S35metaG_FD_119757 | JGI IMG/M metagenome (GOLD analysis project Ga0157380, IMG submission 119757) | Switchgrass rhizosphere microbial communities from Kellogg Biological Station, Michigan, USA - S3-5 metaG | ecosystem: Host-associated > Plants > Roots > Rhizosphere > Soil | place: USA... | reverse complement strand
TCGGGCCTTCTGTTAACACCACCAGAGGGCGATCACCTCGATCGCGACGACCGCCCAGATGGACCCGATAATCCATCGGGGCGAGAAGAGGAGGTTGCGCATGGGATGGTTATACCCGAGGAACGGGCGGCCCGGCGGGCCGCTGTCACAGCACGTAACCAGACGTAGAGCCGCACGAGATCCCGCTCCGTCTCGATCAGCCCTTCCTCGATCCCGACGAGAATCAGATCCAGTAACAGCACGTCGGGCGAACTGCGTGGCTGCATACCTCTAGGATGCACACGCGGGCGTATCCTGTCAGTCCAGTCGTAACCATGCAGATCGTGCCCTGCGAACTCGCCGAAGCGAACGCCTTCGTGCAGCTGCACCATCGCCATCACGGCCCGGTGATTGGGCATCGGTATTCGATTGCCGTGGCCGATGACGCGGGCACGGTGCGCGGCGTGGCGATTATCGGCCGGCCGGTGGCGCGGCATTGTGACGACGGCTGGACGCTCGAAGTCACGCGGCTCGCGACAGACGGCTGCAAGGACGCGTGCTCGATGCTCTATGCGGCGGCGTGGCGCGCCGCCCGCGCGATGGGCTACCGCACACTGATCACGTATACGCTGCTGACGGAACCCGGCACCAGTCTGAAGGCCGCTGGGTGGCGCTGTGTGGGCAGCTCGGCTGGCGGCTCGTGGAGTCGCGCGAGTCGGCCACGCGTGGATACGCATCCGCTCCAAGGCAAGCTGCGCTGGGAGATCGCGTAACGCCCGCCTATGCGCGGCGGGGGTCAGCAGGACCGCCCCCAGGACGCGTCAGGATGCCCCAGGTTGCCCGAAGTTGCCCATAGGTGCCCACTGGGAACAGGCGCTGGACCCGCTGTGTCTGCAACCTCTCCCCTAAACTGGCGGGCAACTTTTGGGCAACTTTCTGTACTGGAAACGGGATTCTATTGGACTTAGAGGGACTTTCCCGGATTCACGGAAATCAACGAAAACGGGCGGAAAACCCTTGATTCTATTGATTCGTTTGGGGATTTTGGGGGAGTCGACAACGGAGGGGCGCGGGACTCGCCATGTTCGCAACCAGTCGGCTTAACTGGCTTTTCTAAAAGACTTACGGCGACGGGCAACTTTCGCGGGCAACTTCTGGGACCGATTCTGTACTGCACGGTGCCGGGCGGCGTGCAGCTTCGCGAGGGCCGCGCGATTGATTTCCGGATGCGCCGCCTTCGTATAGCGGCGCGTCACGCGTGATCCCGGCGCGTGCAACCCCAGGCGCTGCACGGTGGCCTCGTCGCGATTCTCGCGGTAGAGCTGCGTCAGGAACGAGTGCCGCAGGATGTATTGCGTGACGCCCTGCATATGTAACCCGATGCGGCGGCACGCCCGCTTGAACGCGTTGTTCGTCGCGCTGATGCTGCCCACCGTATACGGCCCGTACGCCTGGGCGGCGTCGAAGGCGATCAACGCGTCGAGGGCGGATCGCTCCAGTTCAATCCAGCGGCCCTCGATGCCGGCGCCCTTCTCCCGGCCGTCGATGAACACCTGGGCGCCACGGATGTCGAGGTGCGCTGGCTTAATACAGCCGATCACGCCCAAGGGAAAGCCCGTCTCGGCCATGAGGCGCAGCTTCACCTTCGCGAGATTCAGGCCCCCGGCGAGTCGATGCGCCGGCATGCTGCGGATCGCGGCGTCGATGTCGGCATACGCGAGCTCGCGCGCCACGGGTTCGGGCCGGGGCGGATCCTTCGCGTCCTTCACCGGATTGACGGCCTTCGGGAACATGGTGCCGTAGAACGTAAACAGCACGCCGCGGCGCTTGTGGATGGTATCGGGCGCCAGCGTCAGCATCCAGCGCGTGATGATGGCGTCGATCTCGGCTGTCTCGACAGAGAGCGGCGGCCGGTCGGCGCCCAAGGCCTGCACCCACTTCGCGAGGATCGCGGTGTAAGGTTTCAGCGCGGGCATCTCTTTCCGCTGCGCCAGATACGCGGTGACACTGGCGCGCAATCCCCCCGCGACATCCGGCACGCTGCCGTATTTCGTGCGCTGCTCCGTGACCCACTGGAGGATCTCGGCGTCGGTGACCGTCTTCTCGCGCGTCGTGGTCTTCAGCCCACCGGGGCCAGGATGCACGCGGACGTAGAGTTGCAGCTTGCCGTGCTTCGCGCGGGTGTGCGTTCGTCGCCTTGCCATGTGTGTCTAGTTTGCTCCCATTAAGTCCCACTGTACACACAATTTGACACGCGTTTTTGTGCGCGCGTATACCTGCACCCATGGGTGCGCGGGTGTCAGGGTTTCGATCGGCGGCGGGCGTGCTGATGCGCGGGGTGCTGCCAGTAGGGGCTCTTGCACTTCGGGCAGGTGACCGGATCGGCGCCGTTCTTGCGGGGCTGTTTCGGCGCCCACCGGTGGTGACACCGTTGGCACTCATACCCTGGCACCTGCAGCGTAATCCGATACCCCATCCCCCGGAATTCTGGACTACGGACGTTCTGCACAACAATCCCCGAAATCCGGACTCCCGTGTAAAGGAATACCTATGACAGAAGTATTATCTCATGTCAACTTTCGGCGGCGGAGCGTGTCGGCCTCCCCCTGCCACACGTCGGCGTCTGCTCCCTGCCTACTTCGTTCGAGGGAGGCCGACCTATGCCCCGCCGTCGAACCCCTGCGTCGACACCCCGGCCGACGGATCGGCGGCGCCGTATGAGTGACGCCCGCTGCTACACGGTCCCGGACCTGATCACCAAACTGCAGATTCCCCGCGCCTCCTTCTACGCGCTGAAAGCGCAGGGCCGTCTGCCGTTTCTCGAAGAGCTGAAGCCGCGCCTCGGCCGCATCCGCCGGTATCGGGCGGACCTGGTCGACCGCTACCTGAACGGCGAATACAAGGCGCCGCTGCGCAAGTTCAAGCGCACGGCGTAACGCCGTGGGACGGCGTTTTGTCGATGTCGCGTGGATCTCGAAGCGGATGCAGTTTCGTGACGATCGCATTAATCGCGCGCTCGCGAAGATTGCGGCGAAGGAGGTAGAGATGGCGGATCGGTTAGCCCTCGCCACGATGCCGGCAGCGCCGGCCGTGACGTCTGACGAACTTGAACTCGTCCGCAAGACGATCGCGAAGGATGCGACGCCGGAAGAGTTGAAACTCTTTCTCTACGATTGCGCCCGCCAGGGCGTGCACCCGCTCGACAAGCTAATCCACTTCACGAAGCGCGGGCGCGAAGGCCGCTATACACCGATCACCTCGATCGACTTCATGCGGATCCGCGCGGCAGACTCCGGGGAATGTGTCGGCAGCGATGATGCGACGTTTGCGGGCACACCGATGACGACGAGCTTCGAGGCGCACGTCACGGTGTATCGCCTGGTGCAAGGGCAGCGGGCGCCGTTCACCGCGACGGCCCGTTGGACCGAATACAAGCCCGATCAGGATTTCATGTGGAAGCGCATGCCGCACCTGATGCTAGCGAAGTGCGCCGAGGCGCTCGCGTTGCGAAAAGCGTTTCCGAAGCAACTCCACGGGCTCTACGTGAAAGAGGAAATGGAACAGGCCGAGAACAAGCCGCGGGCGGCCCTCTCGAAGAGTCTGACGCCTTCGCCGGAGCCCGCCGCACTGGCGCCCGATGCCGGGGCGGGGCTGGGAGCCCCTGCGGCTCCGGCGAATCTCAACGAACAGATCCCGGAGACGTGGCAGCCCTTCGTGCAAAAGACGGCGGTGACCGGCACGATTACGGCGGGCACGCGCTCGAAGACGACGGGGAAAACCACGCTGACGATCACCACCGCCCACGGCGGCCTCGTGCAGTGCCACACCGACGATCACGACATGGCGCGGGCGATCACGCGCTACAAGGAAGGCAACACGCCCGTCACCGTCACGCTGCTGGACAACGGGGAGATCGTCACGCTCGCGGAGGCGACTGATGCAGCCTTCTAAACGGTTTGAACCCGAACCGGCGATCCGGCCGCCGGCCGATTTTCTCGACTGGTATCACGAGATCACGATGCTCGCGGATGTCGAAGGCGAAGCCGCCGTCGTGGGGATGGTGATGACGTATGCACCCGTGGAATGTGTGCGGGCCTTCGCCTACAACCCGGTGCTGTGGATCGAACTGCTCACGCGGGCGCGCTATGCGGATCGCTGCCGCTTCGCGTTCGGCGTGTATGCGGGACGACGCGCTACCACTGCGTCGTAAAGGGGCAACCGGCTCACGGCCCCGACAACAGTGAGCCAACCTCGGAGAACACCACAATGGCAAAAGCCAAGCAAGACGACAGCATCGTGCAGATCAAGCCGGCGAACATGGTCGTCACCACGATCAGGATTCGCGGGAACGCCCCGTATGTGCAGGAAGCGTTCTCCCGGCGCACGCGCGAAGACATTATGGCCGCGATGTCGACGCCTCGGGCCGCGAAGAAATCGAAACTCGCGCGGCCGGTGCGCGACTACGAAGAAGAGTTTCAGCAGGCACAACACAAATCCGTGCCCGGCTGGATCGGGATTCCCTGCACGGCGTTTCGACAAGCGATGGTCGACGCCTGTCGCACGGCGAATGTCGTGATGGTCACGGCGAAACTCGCGATCTCGATTCTGCCGGACGGCTTCGATGCGAGCGATGGCACACCGCTCGTGCGGCTCTACAGTGCGACCCCGCCCGAAAAGAAATCGTTACCGGTGCGGAATGCGAACGGCAGCATCGATATTCGCGTGCGGCCGATGTGGCGCGAATGGTGGGCCGACGTGCAGGTGCAATTCGACGCCGACATGATCACCGCCGAATCGATCGTGAATCTGCTTGATCGGGCCGGGCAGCAAGTCGGAATCGGCGCGGGTCGGCCGTTTTCTAAAAAGTCTGTCGGCCAAGGCTGGGGCACATTCGGTGTCTCGATTCAGGCCGCGAAGGAGGAGAGCGCGTGAATATGACCGAACACGATCGTCACGAACTGAAATCTGCCCTCGCTGCCATCGGGGCGCAACATCAAGGGGTGTTGAATCCGCACGACATCGTGGACACCGCACGCGATCCCGATCATGTGTTGCACTCACGGTTCGAGTGGGACGATGCGATCGCGGGCGAAGCATATCGTCTTGAGCAAGCGTCCTCGTTGATTCGGCGCTTGCGGCTGACGGTGATGAAGCCCGCGACGAGTAATCGGGAATTGACGATCTCGACCACGCGGGCGTATCAGAGCCGGCCGAGTATGCGCTCGCGGGAAGGTGGCTACGAAGCGATCGAGTTGCTACTCGCGGATAGTGACAAGCGGCGCGAACTGCTCTCGCAAGTCTTAGTGGAACTGGTGGCGTATCGGAAACGCTACGCGGAATTATCGGAACTCGAAACCGTCTGGATTGCCGTCGACGAAGCCGTCACGGATTATCGGACGGACGAGATCTCGCCGGCAACTCCGACCGGCGAGGATTCACGGCACGACGTGGCTGGCTAATTGGATACATCGCGTGACGCGGCGTGACACGGCCACGCGAGGCCTGACATGACGAGGCCTGGCTCGATGCGGCCCAGCGGGACATGGCGAGACGTGACATAGGCCGGTGCGGCGCGGCCCGACAAGACGCCGCGTGACAAGGCTAGTCTCGGCACGGCATGGCCCGACTGGTCAAGGCATAGCCGGTGTGGCCCGGCTTGCCAAGGCACGTCAAGACATGGGCCGGCTTGACGAGGCACGACGGGACAAGGCTGGCGAGACTCGGCGTGACATGACGGCGCAAGGGCTGGCCCGGTGTGCCACGACACGGTCTGGCCCGGCTTGTCAAAGCACGACACGGACTGGCCAGACATGGCTGGCACGTCTAGGCGAGACAGGGACTGGCACGGTCAGGTGAGACGCGGTTAGGCAAGGGGTGGCGGGACGTGGCCGGCGCGTCCTGGCGACACCAGGCCAGGCAAGGCCGGGCTCAGCGACTCCAGGCTGGACGAGACATGGCCGGTAAGGCGCGACGGGGCGCAGCTAGACCGAGCACGACGAGGCATAGCCGGTAAGGCAAGGCGTGACGAGGCTGAGTGTGGCGAGCCGCGACATGACCTCGCTTGGTGCGGCCTGGCGTGACATGACGATGCGAGGACCGTCTCGTGTGTGCTGTTTTGGAACAAGAAAAAAAGAAAGAAAGAAAGAAAGGTATCCAAAGAAAGAAAGAAAGAAAAAAAGAATCTAGAGATGCCCGTGAATGTCCTCTGTTCTTTGTTCCCGTCTGTTGCCCTTGCTGCTTGTTGCAACTAGCAAGGGATATATATATGCACGCAGAAAAACTCAAAAAGATCGCTGAACAATTCGCCCAGTTTCGCGCGGCGTATCCGGTCACTCGACGCAAGGGCGGGGCTGATGCCCGACGCGCCTTCGTCCAGGCGATCCAGCTTGTGCCTTACGCGGTCATGCTGCATTCCCTTGAACAGCACAAAAAATCCAGCCAATGGCGGGATCCTCGATTCATTCCGTCGATGCTGACGTGGTTGCGCGATGAAATGTGGATTCAGGTGTTACCCGAACCGGCACCGGCGCGCTTGAGTGTGGGCGACGAGGCCCGGCGCCTCGCGAGTCTCTCGCCGCAGGAGCAGCTCCGGCGCCTCGGGGTGAAGCGATGATCCAGCAACGCGTGCTTCCGTGGCTCTTCGTCAACACGGCCGATGCCCCGCCCGGCTATCGCCTCCACGCCGGGCTGTATCCCACCGGCAAGTGGGGCGATCCGTGCGAGGTGCGGTGTGATGTGTGCGACTACCACGCGCTGGCGCCCACGATGCCGGCAGCGCAACGGCTCGCCTTCCGGCACGACGAGGGGCATCGGTGACGTGGGCCTGGACGGTGGCGATCGTCGGCGGGATCCTCACCGCGCTGGGGATCTATTTCCTCGTCGCCCTCTGGCTGTATGGCCGGGACGTCTGGCGGGAGCGGCGGCTATGAGCGCCACCGATGACGAGATCCTTGACGCCATGCAACGCTATGGCGGCGGCTTCGTGATCGCCCTCGCGCGCCTTTTTCAGCGGGCCGATCCGCAGAACCAGGCGATCCTGCGGGACGCCTTCCGGCACGTCTGGACGGAGTATCGGGAGATCGTCGAACGCCGGCGGGCGCCACAGTGCCCGATCTGCGGCTCGTATACCTGGACGTATCACGGCGACGCGCAAGTGTGCGCGGACTGCGGACGATGATGCTACTGACGCTCTCCCTGTTCGCCCAGGTCGTCCTCTGGTCCGGGCAAGGCGCGGATCTGACGACGACGCTGGTTGCCGTGCAGTCGGGGCACTTCACGGAAGCCAATCCCATCCTATCGAATCAGCCCGTGCGCCTCGTGGCCGTCAAGGTGGGCACGACCGCCGGGATCCATTACCTACTGCACCGCCTCTCGACCGATCATCCGAGACTCGCCACTGTCGTGGCGTATGCGGTCGGGGCGGTCGGCGTGGGGGCGGCGACGGTGAATCTGCAGCGCCTGCGATCGCGGGCGGAAAGGGCTGAATGAGATACGCGATCGTCCTCGTCGCGCTCCTCCTGACGGGGTGTGATTTTCATATCACGAACCCCGCGCCGGTCGTCACCGCCGGCACGACAGCCCCGGGGAACATCACCATCAGCAACACCAACACGAACACCGCGACGACGGATCGCAGCGACACCGAACCCACGCCCGCCCCCACGGGCACCGGGACGCCACCGCCAGCGTCGGGAGTCCTTCCACTTCCGACGTATGGCGAAGGCGTCACGCGCGAGTATGCCGCGGCGAACCCGCACCAGGTGACGCACTCGTGCCAGCTCGTCGACGGGGAAGCCGCCTGGGCCTTTCTCGACGGCCTGATCGGCACGCTGCAGGCTCGGGACGCCCGCTGGGGCTACCTGTGCAAGGACGCCAGTTGTGCCACAAAGGGCCGGGACGTGGTCGCGTATCGGGCGAGCGCCGGCGATACCGGCATTTGGTTGATCGATGTTTTGGGATCGCACTGTCCGTCCGCTGGTGATAGCCCGACGCAGGTCCGCTGGGGCGTGCTCCCCTTTGAGACTGTGCGGCGCTGGAGTGGCACGCGGTGACGCTCGATCGGTGGCGCGGGCAGTTGACCGTGCTCGGCTGGCTGGTGCGGAAGTGGGATGTCTGGCAGATTCGACGGTTCGCGCGGCGCATGAGGCACGAACATGACCGACTCAATAAAATCAGGGGGTTTTCAAACCGTCGTGACGTTCGAAACGACGAACGGCGATCGGGAGGGGTCCGAGTGCGTGCGCGCGGAGATCGTTGATTCTGACCCCAGCGAGGCCGCGCGCAAGGCTGTATTTCGGGCACTTCCGCACGCCCTGCGGACAAAATGGGAGAGCATCGTGGTCGTGCTGACGCGGTTATGAGTGCCGATCGCGCCGCCTGGACGCAGTGGGCGAAGGATCACCCGGATCCCCGTGCCCCCCTGCGCATGGCGAAGGCGAACAAATACCACGCCACAAAAGTGCAGATCGACGGCATCTGGTTTGACAGCCGGCGCGAAGCCGCCCGCTATCAGGAACTCCAGCTCCTTGTCCTGGCCGGCGAGATCGCGGCGCTGGAGGTGCATCCCGGCTTCGCCCTCATGGTGCCTGATCTCACGACCGAGGGGCCGCCGTTCGTATTCCATACCATCGGCTGGTATCACGCGGACTTTCAGTATCGGAACCTCCGCACCGGTAACATCATCGTCGAGGACGTGAAGTCAAAACCCACACGCACTGAAGCCTATAAACTGCGGAGGAAATTCGTCGAAGCGCAGTATCAGATCGTCATCGTCGAAGTCGACTAACTCGGAACGAAAGGACTGACATGCAATCCAAAATGGCCTTGATCACGTTCATGGACGGTGACGGCAACCGCCCCGATAACAGCCTCCCCGGCGGCCTCCCGCCTGGCGCCGTGAATCTCCCCGTGTTCCCGTTCGATCCGACGATCGACAACAGCCTCCCCGGCGGCAGTGGCCGACCGGACAACACGTTACCCGGCAGCCAGCCCGGCATCGACAACACCTTGCCCGGTGGCGGCCATGTCTCGGGACAGCCGATCGTCCCGGGCAAGAAGTTCGTCGTGAAGTGGCTGGCCTGCGTCGGCCTGATCCTCGTGCCGGATAACACGCTCCCGCCAACCCCCGAACCGAAGTAGGAGGACACATGGCCCAAACACCGACACCGAAGCCGCCCACACCGACGACTCCCACACCGCAACCGTCGACACCCACACCCACGGGGCCCACCGATCCGACACCCCCGGATGTGCGACACGGGCAGGGGTAAGTGCGCCCTGTATATCTATACAGCGCGAGCATAGTTATGCTGTTGGCCGTGCTCACATTGCTCGCCTGTGGCGTGGCGATCCAAGGGCGGATCGATGTGGGATCGGACGCAGGCCGGCCCCACGTCGAGACGCCCTGTCCTGGAGTGCAGCCCTAATGTGGCGACTCTGGACACGGGGCTTCGGCCCGCGCGATTGGTGGTATTGGTTCCGCCGCACGGGCTTCCCGGTGTGGGTCGCCTGGCATCTGCCCACACGCTGGGTGTATTGGTGCGCCATTCGCGTGGTGGCGCAGGAACCCACGGATCGGCAGATGCTGGATCGCCTCACCGCCTGGGCGCAGGCGCATCGGGTGGAGTAAGGCATGCGCTGTATCTATTGCGGAGAGGACAGGCTGATCGAACGCATTCCGCCGTGGTGGTATTGCAGCGTGTGTGGTCGAGCCTGGTATGCCCCATAGACCCTTGCGCGCCTGCGTGGTGCCCGGCTGCAGTGCCCTCGTCACCACGGGTCGCTGTGCCCCGCATGCGGTGGCGCTTGAACATACCCGTCCGAATCGGGATGTGCGGAAGTGGTATTACACCGCGCACTGGGCGCACCTCCGAGCCCAAGTGTTGGCCGATGCCGCTTTCACCTGTGCGCACTGTGGAATGGTGCAAGCCACCCTGGATATCGATCACATTGTGAAACACCATGGCGATCCTGCCGTGTTCTGGAATCGGGCCAATCTCCAAGCGCTCTGTAAACCGTGCCACAGCCGCAAAACGGAGCAAGGTCGATGAGATCGCCTGGCACGCGACATGATCCGAATCGGGGGGCGGTCGAAAGGTCTGTAACCCTAGGTGCCGGAAACCACCCGGGCGGCTAATTATCGTGCGGTCAAGTTGGTGGCATGCCCAAGTCTGGACGGTGATGTGAATGCCGAGTCCCTACCGGTTACCGGATGCGGAGCGCCAACGCCGTGGCACATGGCGGCCGGATCGGGCGACGATCCCGGCGACACCCCGCGCTGATCCCGAAGTTATCCCGCCCGCGCCCAGGCATTACGCGGCGCTCGCCAGTCGGTATATGGCCGATGTTCTCGCGGGCAAAGTGGTCGCGGGAAAATGGGCGCGACTGGCGTGCGAGCGGCAGAAACGCGATCTCGATCACGATTGGACGGATCCGGCGTGGCCGTATGTCTGGGATCCGGCGGCTGTCGCCGCAGTCTGCGCCTTTGTCGAGCGGTTGCCGCACGTGGAAGGGCGATGGGCGACGCCGACGATCACCTTGGAACCGCCGCAGATCTTCCTCTTGGCGTGTCTTTTCGGCTGGCGGCATAAGGGCGATCCGAGTCGGCGTCGGTTCACGATGCTGTATTGGGAAATGGGCCGGAAGGGCGCGAAATCCACACTCATGGCCGCCATCGCGCTGTATCACATGCTGGAGGAAGGCGAAGTGGGGCCGCAAGTGATCTGCGGGGCGACGACCGGCGATCAGGCGCGGATCGTGTTCACGATTGCCGCGAAGATGGTGCAGCGATCGCCGTGGCTGCGTGCCCGCGGCTTGGCGGCTTGGAAGTTCAGCATCACCAGTGCCGATGGCAGTATGAAAGCGATCAACGCGAAAGCCTCGACGCAGGACGGGCTCAACCCGAGTTGCATCATCCTCGACGAATCGCACGCGCAGACGTTCGAGTTGCACGACGTGCTCAAGAGTGCTCAGGGCGCGCGGGCGAATCCGTTACTGCTCTGCCCGACGACGGCGGGGTATGACTTACTGTCGGTCGGCTATGCCCTGCGCACGACGTTAACGAAAGTGCTGGAGGGCGCGCTGACGGCGGAGCACTTTTGTGGCGTGATCTACGCGCTCGACGAGGGCGACGACTGGCGGGACGCGCGGACGTGGATCAAAGCGAATCCGATGTTAGGGATTGCCCCGCGGCTCGACGCGGTGCAACGACATTGTCTCGACGCGCAACAGACGCCGGGCAGTGAGGCAGAGTTTCGCGTGAAGGTCTGTAGTGAATGGCAGAATGCCGCCTCCACGTGGCTCTCGCTGACGGCGTGGGACGCCTGCGCAGATCCCGCGCTCCGCCTGGACGACTTTGCGGGGCAGCCGTGCTGGATCGGCGCGGACCTCGCGCAGCTCGACGACCTGGCCGCCGTGGCGCTGGTCTTTCCGCAGGGCGATACCCTCGTGGCCTTCGTGCGGTGCTATCTCCCCGCCGACGTGGTGGCGGAGCGGGCGCGGGCCGTGCCGGAATATCGCCTCTGGCACGAGCGCGGCGAACTCGTGCCCACGGAGGGCACGATGATTGATTTCACGCGCATCGAGACGGATCTGTGCGCGTGGTGTGCCCAGTTCGACGTGCGGGATATCTGCTGCGATCAGTTCGGATCGATCCAATTGGTCGGCACGCTCTTTAATGCCGGCTATCCGGCCCGGCAGGAGCAAAAGATCGCCAGGACGACGACCCCTCCGGCGCGCGAACTCGAAACGCGGATCAAGCATCGGCGCTTTCGGCATGACGGCAACACGTGTCTGCGCTGGCAGGCGTCAAATGTGGTGGTGCGGCGTGGCGTCAATGATTCGCTCTTACCGATGAAGGATCACGCCGAGTCGCCAAACAAGATCGATGCGATCGACGCGCTGCTCTCCGCGATCGGCGGCTGGCTCCGACTCGCGCCGGCCGTGCCCGAATACTCCGTGCAGGTCATGGGATGACGGACGAGGCGCCGCCCGCGAAATCGAAGGGCGGCCGGCCGCGCCTAGAGGATCCCGGTGTCCCGGTGGCAACCTGGCTGCCGTCGTCCGATTACGACCGCCTGATTAAAGTCGCCACGAAGCACGACACGACCGTGTCGGCGCTCGTCCGCACCTGGCTGCGGCTCAAGCTGAAATAGGGTTTCCCTTAAGCGCAACCCCCACCGGTAGTGACACGGCGCAATATGTGCGCGCCGCAATGGAACGCGCCTATAGCCTGCTGGAAATCAAATCGCTCTCAGCGGAGCGGCGCACGTTCTCCGGGATTGCCTCGACGCCGGAACTCGATCGCCAGGGCGACATCGTCGACCCGGCTGGCGTCACATTTCGGAATCCCGTTCCGCTGCTGTTTCACCACGATCAGACGCAACCCATCGGCACGGCCATTCTGACCGCCACGCCCGACGGGATTCTCTTTGAAGCCAGCCTGCCGATTGTCGACGAGCCGGGGCCGCTCAAGTCGCGCGTCGATGATGCGTGGCAGTGCATCCAGGCCGGCGTGATTCGCGCGATCTCCTCCGGGATCCGCCCGCTCGCGAATGGCGTGCAGCACGTCAAGGCCGGCGTCCGCAAGCTGACCAAGTCTGAAATCTGCGAGATCTCGCTCGTGACGATTCCCGCGAACGTGAGTGCCTCGATCCTTTACGTCAAATCGCTCGCGGCACCGCCGCGGCAGGAGCAACGCATGGCTACACAAACCGCCGCCGAAACCGTCCAGAACATTGAGAACAAGCGCGCCGCGCACGTCGCCCGCATGGCGGCGATCATGAAAGCGGCCGCGGACGACAATCGCACCTCCGATGACATCGAAGCCACGGAGCACGATGTGCTCGCGCTGGAGGTGAAGAAGTTCGACGAGGATCTGGTGCGGTGGCGCGGCCTCGAAAAGTTGCAGATTGCCACGGCGGCCCCGGTGCCGGCCCTCGAAGCCAAGCACTTCAACCACGTCTCGGTGCGCGCGAACGTCGAGCCCGGCATCATGCTGGCGCGGTTCGTCATCGCGAAGCTGGCGTCGCGATTCGATAACGTCAACGCCGAAACCTATGCGCAACAGCGCTGGGGCGATTCCACGCCCGAAGTCGCGCTGGCGCTCAAGGCCGCCGTCCTGGCCGGCAGCACGACCGACGCGACGTGGGCCAAGCCCCTCGTCAATCCGTCCATCACGGCGGACTTCCTGCCGCTCCTGCGGGCGGCGACGATCATCGGGAAGATCGCCGGGCTGCGGAAGGTGCCGTTCAACGTGAACGTGCCCGCGCAAACCGCCGGCGGCGTCGTGTCGTGGGTGGGGGAACTCAAGCCGAAGCCCGTCTCCGCGATGGCCTTCAGCATGGAGACGCTCGGGTTTAACAAAGTCGCGGCGATCGTCGTGCTGTCGCAAGAACTCGTGCGGTTCAGCAATCCGTCCGCCGAAGCCGTGGTCCGCGATTCGCTGGTGAAAGACATCGCCGCGTATCTCGATGCGCAGTTCATCAACCCGGCGGTGGCGGCCGTCGCGGGTGTCAACCCGGCGTCCATCACGAACGGCGCGCCCACGGCGGCCGCGACGACCAACCCGCTGGCCGATATTCTTTCGTTGATCAATCACTTCGCGACGAACAACATCCCGATCGATGGGCTGACGTTCATTCTCTCGCCGGCCAACGCGCTCGCGCTGTCGTTCCGCACGAACCTGGACGGCTCGCCCGAGTTCCCCGGGATCGGGATCAGTGGCGGCACTTACAAGGGGCTGCAGTTCATTACCTCGAACGTCGCGACGACCAATGTGGTGGCGCTCGCGCCCGAATACATCCTGATGGCCGACGACGGCGGCGTCACGATCGACGCCTCGACGGAAGCCTCACTGCAGATGGACAGCGCGCCGGCCTCGCCGCCCGATGCGACGACCGTCTACGCGTCGATGTTCCAGATGAACGCGGTCGCGTTGCGCGCCGAGCGCTATATCTCGTGGAAGCGCGTGGGCGCGAACACGGTGAAGTATCTCACCGCGACGGCGTGGCCCTCGCCGACGGGCACCACGGCGATGGCGGCTGAGGCGAACGGCCGCACAAAGCACGCGTAACGCCATGCAGCTCTTCGGCTATGAGCTGACGCTCGAACGGAAAGCCGCGCCCGTGCCGGCCGCCAGCCCCAACAGCTGGTGGCCGGTCGTGCAGGAACCGTATACGGGCGCCTGGCAAAAAAACGACCCGATCACGACCGAAGCCGCGCTGAGTAACTCCAGCGTCTTCGGCTGCGTCTCGGGGATCGCCCAGGACATCAGCAAGATCGCGCCGCCGCTCCTGCTCGAACGCGACGACCGCGGCTTCTGGTCCGAGACGACGAACCCCGCGTATACGCCCGTCCTGCGCCGGCCGAATCGCTACCAGACCGATCAGCAGTTTCTCGAACAGTGGGCACTCTCGCGCCTGCTGACGGGCAACGTCTACGTCCTCAAGAACTATGACGACCGCGGCGTCGTCAACCAGCTCGACATCCTGAACCCCACGCGCGTGAAGGTGCTCGTGGCGCCCGATGGCAGCGTCTACTACGAGCTGCAACCGGACGATCTCGCAGGCATTCCCAGCGACACGCCGCCGCTGATTGTGCCGGCGAAGGACATCATTCACGACCGCTACAACTGCATCTATCACCGGCTGCAGGGCGTTTCGCCGCTGTATGCGGCGGCGGCGCCCGTCTCGCAGGCGCATGTCATTCAGACGAGTAGCAGCAACCACTTCGCGAAGGGCGGGCGGGTCGGCGGGTTCCTGATTGCGCCGACGAAACTCGATCCCCTCTCGGCCGCGCGCATCGAGGCGCAACTGGCCGAGAAAGCGAAGACGGCGAACAGCATCATCGTCGCGGACTTCGGCATGAAGTTCGAGCCGTTTTCGGCGACGGCGGTGAACTCGCAGCTCATCGAGCAGCTCGGCTGGACGGAAGAAAAGATCTGCGAAGTGTTTCGCATGCCGATCTCGATCCTGAACAGCAGCAAGCAGCCGCCGTATGCGAACGCCGAAGCCTCGCAGTTGCAATACAAGTCGCAGTGCCTGGAGCCGCACCTGGTCGCGATCGCGAAGACGCTCGGCTACGGGCTGCAGTTGCCCCTGCACCTGAAGCTGGAATTCGATGACACGTTGCTGATCTGGTTGGATACGGCGTCCCGGACACAAGCTGCCCAGGGCGCGATCGTCTCGGGCATGTCGCCAAACGAAGTGCGGGATACCTACTACGGGCTGCCGCCCGTGCCCGGCGGGGAGCTGCCGTATCTCCAGCAGCAGCAATGGCCGGTCGCGCAACTCGCGGAACGCCCCGCCACGCCCACGCCCGTGCCGGAACCCGCACCCGAACCCGAACCCGAGCCCGAACCCGAGCCGGAGGCCGCATGACGCTGGAATTCTCGCGCGTCACGCTGCCGCCGCTCTGGACCGTGGCCCAGGCGAAGGTGCATCTGCGCATCACGAGCACGGCGCACGACGCCGACATCGCGCAGAAACTCGCCACGGCGCAGGAAGCGATCCTGGCGTATCTCAACACGGCCGCCGATCCGTCGTGGGATACCGGCAGCGCGCCGGCCGCCGTCACGCACGCGATCCACTTGCTGACCGCCTACTACTACGCGGACCGGGGCGACGGCGAGTTGCCGGATCCGTGGGAAAAGATCTACGCCCTCCTGGCGGCGTATCGCGATCCGACGGTGGCCTGATGGCGCGTGGCGACTATCGGCACCTCGTCACGTTTCAAAACCCGGGGCCGACGGTGCCGGTGACGTGGATCGATCTGGACCCGCCGACGTGGTTCGTCACCCTGTCGCAAGTGACGGGCGATGACATCGGCGTCTTCATCGAGCCGGCGGCCGGCACGCCGATTAGTTCCGCGTCGTATCTCGTGCGCGGGGATTTTCACCCGGGCGTGACGACGCAGACGCGCATGGTGTGGGAGTCGCAGATGTTTGCGATCACCAGCATCAACAACGTCGACATGCGGGGGCTTGAGATGGAATGTCGCGCGGTGCCGCTGGCGATGTAAATGCCGATTCAAGCCACGCTCTCGCTGCAAGGGCTCGCGGAACTGAAGGACGCGCTCGCCCGTCTGCCGCAAGAACTGAAAGGGCAGGCGACGCAGATCGTGCTCGACACCGCGTATGCGGCGGCGAAAGACGTGGAGAGTCAGTATCCGATCGGGCCGGGCACGAGTCGGAACGGACGCAAGATTCCGCCGGGCCAGTTGCGGAAAGGCGTGAAGGTCTTCCCGATGCAAGTCGGCGCCTTCGCCGTGGCCGCGCAAGTGCGGAGCACGTCACCGCACGCGTGGTGGCATGAGAACGGGTGGAAGCTCAAGCCGCGCGAGACACGCAAGAAGTGGTCGCGCGGCACGATGTTCGGCGTCAAGGGCGTGCCGCGCCCCGTGTTTGTGCCGACGATGATCCGGTATCGGCGCGTCATGTATCAAAAGCTGGCCGTGTTGCTGGAATCCGTGGGACTGCTCGTCAAGCACGACGAAGCGGCGTGAAGTCCTTAACGGCGCGTTAACGACAAAAGGAGTCACCGATGGCAATTATCTCTGGACGCAATGGGCAAGTGCTCTGGGATCC